>SDBV01008485.1_pt1 | contig 13852 bp, 29 predicted proteins | sample 2277081 | NCBI WGS metagenome assembly SDBV01 (sample SAMN10402039, study PRJNA504765) | marine sediment metagenome | isolation source: marine sediment core GS10_PC15, 223 cmbsf | place: Arctic Ocean: Southern Knipovich Ridge | collected 2010 | reverse complement strand
GGCACCTTATGCCCGGCGTTCAGCATCCCAGTCGCGTTCTTGAGCGCTTGCTTCCGGGCGATCATGGCCGGCACCATCAAGTCGAGGATGCGACCCAACTGTTTGGCAGTGAGCTTTGCAGCTCCACCAACCTCGTTCATAATTTGCACTCTTGCCTCCAATTCGTCTAAATCTTGCATGAGTTGCGGACAGGCGCGCCCGCGTACCGGGCAGAACCTGCAGTGTTCACCTGATGCCATATCAGTCGATACCAAGGCGTCGGTCATCGCGGGGATCAATATTTCAAGCATCCAATTTTGTAAATCCACGAGTGAAATCGACCACTTCCGCAAGGGGCCATCGAAATGAAAGCCCCGAGGCTGGGCGATATGCAATGTAATACGATTTATAGTGTTCCATAATCCCAAGCTTTCGAGCATTCCGCAGGCGTAGTACATGAGCTGCGGGTTCTCCTTCACCTCGACCACAATGCCGGCGCCGTACTTGAAGTCCCAAACGTCGAGTTGGCACCATTGTTCAACATGCCCTGGCTCGATGACGCCAGTGTCTTCGTACGACAGATGCACGAAGTCAGACGTGCCGTAGAACAGCTCGTGGATGTCGGGGCAATGGAACTGCCGCTCTACCCAAGTGTTGCCCTGGTTCTGGTCGGGATAGGCCTGGCGTATGGCGTCGAGATAGACCTGAACAGCGTCCGCCATTTCCTTGTCAACAACGATTGCATCCGCGGGATGCTCATGCGGCGCTTCATCTGGGAACCAAAACATTTCGCCTTCGCGCTCAGCGATAGCCCAGCCCATCATCATCCATGCTGCATCACCAGACTCCAAGCAATATGCCGCTAACGCATGTGCCGCCTTTCCCGACCCAGAAAACTCATCATCGTCGTCGTCGTCAGTGATCCCCACGCTCAGGCTTACGGAGCCGGAGCAACCGCCTCCATAAGGTTCTGGCATCCAGCGCTCGGCTCCACTGGCGCCCAGCGGGGAGTGGGCTAAGAGTTCAGTCATGCGCTTTCCTCCTCTGGTGGCAGACAACATTCTATAGACACCAGATCGCCAACCACCATTCGCTGAGCCCATTTCATGAATTGAGTGATCGCTTCTTCTTTGGTGTCTACGAAAGTGGACCCGATGATCCCTAAAGAAGCGCTTGTAGTCGTAATTTTATAGTTCATGCGCTCGGACCTTCGTCAGCGATCAGTTCAGCGACGGCATCTAGGAACTCCCGCCGGGCATCGCCCTCCAGCTCGCCAACCTTGGTCACGCCAAACTCTTCGAGCAAGTCCAGCACGACCTTTGGATTGGTGGCGTCAGCCAAACCACTAGCCGCCTTCGACAGGTCCATGTCCTTGAGTTCGTCATCAGCCGCCTTCTTGGTACGACGGGTGCGCTTTGGCTTGTCTTCCTCAGAAGAAGATGCCGCACTCGCCCGCCGGCGACGGCCCTTTGCAGGTTCTGTAGAGGTCTCCGCAGGGGAGTCCGTCGAGCGGGCACGTCGGCGCCGTGTCGGCTTCTCTTCGCCGTCGCTCTCGGCTTTGGATGACGGCTGCGAGCGCTTCCGGGTCGTTCGTGTAGACTTCGCAGATTTCTCCGTTTGGTCCCCAGTTGGGGACGAGGTAGGGCCCACGCTTTTCGGCGGCTCGGCCGCCCCAAGAGTGTGATCGTTCTTGGTCAAATCGTACAAGAATTTGCCAATGCTGGCGACCACATGCTGAAGGTCTTCACCTTCGAACGTAATTTTCATGATGTGTCCTTTCTGTATTCGATTAGCGGATACTAAACTATTACTTATTGAGCGTCAAGGGCCAAGTTGATGCTAATATCCTTAGATATTGCAGTGCCCAAGATACGCTCATCCATTGTGCCTGGAACTACCGGCAGATGCCCAATAGTGTGCGCCCCTGTCTGGCCGATGCGGTTGATGCGGTCGAGTAGCTGATCGTTCTTGCCCGGCACCCAATCAGGTTCGCAGAACACCACGTCTTGCGCCTGGGTGAGCGTCCAGCCCTCGCCTAAAGGAAGCATCTGACCCAGGATAATCTTCACGTCCTCACGCTCCTGGAAGGCGTCTACCGCCTTCTGTTTCTGAACAGGAGTAGTCCGGCCATCCATATACACCAAGCCATATGCAGTTAACCGCTCCCGAAGATAATCAAGGACAGTGTGATGCCAGGCAGCAACGACAAGTTTAATAATACCACTGTCCAACAAATCGTCCACATAATCTGCCACCGCCGGAGCCTTGGCTTCTCCCAGCTCACGCCGAGCAGTAGAAATAGCGCCATCAACAGGGACGCCGCGATTAAAAGCATCAGGGTCCAGATCATATAGTTTCTCCGCTTGTTGCCAGCCGGGATGCTTTAGCGCCTTGCGCATCTCCGACGTGATGGTGAGAGGGAAAGGATGCCACTGCGAACGTGGCAACTCATGAAGAACTTGAGGCTTTAGCCGGCGTACCATGATGTTCGCGCGCAGCCGGTGCTGGAGATCGGCCAGGTTGGTGGGCACGTTCCGCACTTCTTCCGACCAGTGCAGCTTGCTGATGTTCGCCTGGAGCTTCGCGTCCCAAACCGGCGAGCGCACCATGCCGCCCCCTTCCTTATAATAGGTCTCGCGAAACGTAGCCAGGCTCATGCCGTCAAGCGCATCCCAGTTGAGCAGCCGGCAGATGTTATAGCACTCGATGGGCTGGTTAGGGAGGATGGTTCCGCTCAAGGCAGTGATGCGCCCGACCACTGAAGGCAGCATGTCCGGGGCACAGATAGCGCGAGTGCGCTTGTTTCCCCGAGGGTCTTTGAGATAGTGCGCTTCGTCGAGGATCAGGTGGTCCCAGCGCTCGGCCAGTATCGCATCCATGATCGCGTTGGATCGCAGCAGATCATATGAAACGATTACGTAATGGGCGTGAGGATTGATCCCATCCTTCGCCTTGAGCACCGGATAGGTTCGGACATTTTCGATAGTGCTCCAGGTCCATATCTCACGCTCCCAATTTAGACGCAATGACGCCGGGCAAACGACCAGGGTATATTCGGCCTCGACCGCGTTCCCCACCATGATTGCTTCAGCAGTCTTGCCGAGACCGGGAGCATCACCAATCAATGCGTGATCCCGAGCCAGGCAATATTCTGCGCCCGCAAACTGATAGCGATACGCTTGTATGCCGCCGGGCATGTCTAGGGGTACGGGGGCTTCGTAAAAGTAGGGCTCGACGGCCCGAGAAGCCTCAACGCGGAAACTAATTGTCATTGCACCGCTTATCGCACCGCGTACAAATCCAACTACCTCGGCCAGTGAACCCTAGCAACCATGCGTATTGGTGAAACCCCATCCAGCATAAGATCCTTCTCATGCGGTCAATTCCCGCAGCAACAGCCACAAAAGGATGGCGCTTAGACCAGCGTCCTTCTCCGTCAAAGCCAGGAGTGTTTTTTTGAGTTCCTGCGGGTCGCCGGTCATTGTACCGTCTAGGTTCAAGAAGATTTCAGTCTTGCCTACGGACACTTTCAGAGGGAACAAAGGCTTGGGCGGGGCGGTGATTAGGGAGACGATATCGCCGGGAGGTAGATTATTCATACTTTATACTCCCAAATCCATCGGTTATCCATAAAAGTCGAAGGATGAAATACACCCTTTCGCTCAACCCACTCCAGCCAGCGACAGTCATGACTACCAACCCGAATAGGGTGCCAAGCAAACCAGCTATGCCACTTAGATAAGTGATCTACTCGCTCTTGTCTGGTCTGACCACAATCAAATTTCATTTGCCAGCTTCTCCACTGTTGTGAGCCGCAAGCTGAGACCCATCATCCTCTCCGCTAGATCGAGATGCGACTGAGGCAAGTTAGGCCCTGCGATAATCATTTCCAAAGTGTCTATTCGCAGGCGCATAACATTAAATTGCGCGTCAACAATATCAGCGAGAGCGTCCATTTGCTCCGCCAGATATATGTCTCGGGCCATCGTGCTTTTGTCTCCTAAGAGACCATCTGCGATATTCATGATTGCCAAACTCCTTTCTTACCGATGCGGTACTCGTATGCGCCAGCCGTTACTCCCATTGAGGCAGCTTGGCGCATGATCCATTTCATGACCCACGTCGGACCCATGAACCCGGACACATCTTCTTCACGGATGATAGTCCGAGTTGCCTTCACTCGAACGCTTACTCGCATGATGTCCTCCCTAATAGGGTCACGGCACAAGATGCAGTCGCACTCAGGGAATAGGTCTTGCGCCATCAGTCGCGGGGGACTTCTGGCGAGTGACTGACTTTTGTGATGTAATAGATGTCCGCCCGCTTCGCATCATCCAGCTTCTCGTAGGCGTAGCCGTCGAGCGAAGTGTGCCACCCTCGGTCTTGGACTTCTTGCAAAGTAATCATCGCACCTTCTTCCTTCCGTAGGCGTCAGACCCATACTTGCTCTTGCGAGCAGAATTAAAGATGCGACGGTACTTTCGCAGGACTGCCGCCGCCGTGACGATAGGCTGACCACCTTTTCCGAGGGTTGTGCGGGGCGGGCCGGTGTTCCGGTTCTGGGTGGCGCCAACCTCAACAAAAAGATACTTGGGGGGTCGGGTCATTCCACTGCCTTAAGCGCAGCCTGAGCCAGCGCTAGAAAGTATTTTTGGCCCTCACCAAGCCAACCGCCGTTTTGTGCCGCTAGCTCATCCCACTCGTAGGTGCCCATGTCAGAAACGTCATTATCGCCCATCGCTTCATGGATCGCCCGCGCAACAGCTTCTATCTCTTCGGGGGCTCCAGCTTCCTTAAACAAGCGTTCGATAGTGTCCGCTTCAGCCGCCTCTTGAGTGGCGTGGTAATTGCCCGCTTCAGACAGCCAAACCGTCACCTGTATCGCAGTCATACCTGAGCCTCTAGCTTTTCGGCCAGAGTTTTAATATCGTGGGCTTGCTCAAGAAAAGCTTGGGCCAAGTCCCGGTTCGGGTGCTTGTTGTTGTGCGGGACACCCAGCAGGCCCTTGGTTAGGAGCACCGCGCGCTCCTTATCTTCTCGGGCTCTATTCGCGAGGCAGGAAATGATATTGACTAACTCGTGCGACGTGACTTCAATGGTTGTCATGAGCTTGCCCTCCATGCTAGTGGTTTAGCCGAGGCGGCGCCCCACAGCATAAACAAGTTATGCAAAGGACGCCACCACAGTTAGATCACGAACCAGTCGTTGGCTAGAAGATCAGTCTGCGACGCGACCCAAGGCACCAGATTATCTTTCGCTGTTTTCATATAGATGTATGGGAGGTCCATCAAGCCACCAGCGTCGGGGAAGTGTATCTCCAACCACATGCCCTCGCCGTTCCAGCCTTTGCGGGCGACACGCTCACCTGCTTTAAGCTGAGTGAGCGCCTGCCCAAAATCCATGCCGGCGCTCATACCTTGGCACCTCGCTTGACTTTCTTCGTCAAGGGCCGAGCCGAGTCTTTGCCCGTGCTGCGGTCGAGAAATTCCGGAGGGTCAGCGAAATCAGGTGCCACGATCTCGACGCCAACTTTCTTCACGGCATACTTGACCAGCTCCATCTTCTCCGATGCCACGAGGCCATCGAAGTCATGCTTCACCCGATCTAGCGACAGCCTTGCGGACGATTGCTGAGACTTGCGCAAGTTTTTCAGTTCGCCATGATCATGCTTAGAGATGACGACCATACCTTTCTCAGCGGCAACATCCGTTACCAAGTTTATCGCCAGATGATCGCCAAGAGCCGCAATACTGTCGGTCGCTCGCTGGAGCGGTGACGCGGGCGGCTCGATCTGAGTAGTGGGACTCCCACCACTCTTGGGCGTACGTGCCTCACGCAGCTTGGTCTGAGACTTCTTGCGCCGGGTGGCATCGCCCTCTCGCAACCCAGCGACAGCGCCCTCGGGGTTACCCGAGGCGCCGGCAATAGCGAGCCGGTTCGCGTCGCCATAGGAGCGCTCGATATTGGTCTCGACCCAAGGCTTAAACGCCAGCTTGTTCTTCTCGCAGAGGACCTTTGCCTCGGCCAAACGTAAGGCGGCTGCCAAGCGCTGATCGGCTGCCTTCCCGGCGGCTTGTTCTGCCTTCACCAAGAGGGCATTGATCGCCTTCGCGATGGGCTTGAGTGTAATGAGAACGGCTGTGTCTTTGGCCTTCTGCTTGGCCTCGGCGGCAAGTTTTTCCCTAACTTTCCGCGTTTTAGCAACATGCGCCTTGATCTTGTTGCCTTTCTTGCTCGGCTTCGGCTTATGTTTTGCCATGGGATGATGTCCTTTCTAGGTTGTGTGATGCCGGCGACCATATACCAGATAGACAGCGTTGTCAAATCGTGGGCTCGATAGCTTTTTCCAGCGGGCGCCAGTTTTCGCCAGATGCGAGCGGGCAAGATATGCCATTCGGATGGGATACGATGAGCGTCCAGGTAGCTCCATTGCTTGTCGTCAGAAGCTCAATAACGGTATTCCCATTGGTCACGCCAATGGCTACCGGAGCCTCATCATAATTTCTAGCGAGATGGTTAAGGATGACATCACGTGAAACACACGACTGTTGGGCAGCCGAAGCCAAGCCGGCGGAAGCTAACACCGCCATAATGATCGCAAAGATGGCGATGCTGCGGATCACCCACTGCATAACTGCATTCATGGTGATGAAGTCCATAAAGTCATCGAACATTTTCATGGTGTTTTGCTCCTCTTGTTCCAAACGCGGCCACCCGCAGTCCGTACGGCTTTGTGCATCGCGTTCCGGCGCCACCAGTCCACATCATCCTCAACCATGACCGTCAGCATGAAGTCGTCAGCCTGTTGGCGGGTGATTGCTACCCACTTACCATGTAACTTATACCCTCTGTAGACACAGAGGTAATCGTGGAGGAGGGCGGCATGAGCATACTTCCCCGCCATAGGGGGTCCGATGAGACGCCAAAAGATACGGGGGATTGAGGCTCCGTCATAGACAAATCCCTTAGGGACAACAATGGTGAGAGAGCCGCGCTTGTAAATGTAGTCTTCTAAGACCATCCACTCCCGCCCACTCTTGAGCGGAAGAAGCTTATACCCCCAAGCGTCGGTGTAAGTCATTTAGGAACCGGCGACTGTAAGAGGGCGCGGATCACGTCCAAGGTGTTGGCGTCCAACGTTGGGGCCTGCCGGCCCAAATCAGGGCCATCGCAGAGCAGATCGAGCGCAGCCAGTTTCCGCGGAGCGTCCTTGAACATACGATTGGTCGCGCCGCGGCCGGCGGCGCAGGCGGCGGCTACCTCCCACTGAGCCTCCAGGTCTTTGGCCCGCCGCATATCCGCGAGGGATACGCAGCCGCCAAGCAGGAGCAACGCCAGAAGAAGCAATGCTAAAGCGATTGATATCCACTCCCTCATGCTGTGAACCCGGTGCGCAGCTTACGACGCCATTTCCGCATGATCGACCAGCCGATGCCCGCGAGAGTCATGCCGGCACCGACGAACGCCTGGGCCTCGGTCTCGCCCACGAAGCCGGTAGACATCAGAAATCCACCGAGCGTAGTCAGCCCATGCCGCATGAGCGATGAGATTGTTGCGAAGGGCATATCCATTGTTTGATCCTTTCGTTAGAGGAAGCCGGGAGGGTAGCACGATCTTAAGGAGCAAGTAAACATAAAAAAAAGACCTGGTGAACGATTTCTCGCTACCAGGTCTAAGGTTGAGCACTCAGGTGCGGTCACTCGAAAGCGCATATCATGCAATCCGCCACTACCTGTTCGTGCTGGTTGTTCGTCTGCCAGTGTTCCAAACCAAAGGACCTTTCTTTGGTTGGTTACGAAAAAATGTTGGCGAGGATATTTCTAAGACGCCTCCCCGCCAAGGGCGACTGCACATACCAAACCACAAACAACCACGGAATGCAAGCGTTTATTTACTCTTGACTGCCTATTTGTTCTTCAGTTATACTTGTCGCTTATAACTGTGCCTGAAAGGACTTCCATGCCCTATAAAACTATCGCCCTACGCCGGGCGTCCGAAAAGAAGTATCGCCAAAGCCCAAAGGGCAAAGCGACCATATCCACCCGAGCTAAAGAACGCCGAGCCACCGATCCCGAATACGCCGCCCGCTGTGGCGAACGCACCGCCGATTGGCGGAAACGAAACCCAAATTATTCCCGGGAATGGAAAGCAACGAACACAGCGCGCCGTCTATTATACCAAGCCCACGCAAGTCGGCATCCCTGCACTGTTACTCTCGAAGATATTGTGATCCCCCGGCGCTGCCCGGTGCTCAATATCTTACTTGACCCCGCCGCACCACCGCGCGACCCTGCGCTGCCTTCGCTCGACCGCATCAACAACACCCTCGGATACGTGCCTGGTAATGTACAAGTCGTAAGCTGGCGAGCTAACCAGCTAAAAAGAGACGCCACCCTGGGTGAGCTGATTCAGCTCGGTAAATTCGCTAGAAAACTCCAGAAAAAATAATGGCAAACGAAATGTTAGTGGCCGCGCTCGCATATGCAAAACGCGGCTGGGCAATATTTCCGGTCGGAAGTGATAAAAAACCACTAACAAAACATGGAGTACAAGACGCCACTACTAACCCTGAGAAGATTGAAGAAATGTGGGCGCGCTGGCCTCACGCCAACATCGCCCTGAACGTAGGCGAGGCCAACATGATGGTCCTCGACCTTGACCCCGGCCATGATATAAAGGAGCTTAAAGCAAATGTCGGATCACCGCTTCCTGAAACCCTACTGTCGTCAGGCACTCCGCGAGGCGGCAGACACCTTTATTACGCTATCGCAGAGGACGAGATTGTCGCTGCCTCAGCGTCTAAGCTTGCGCCTCATGTCGATGTGCGCTCGTTTCATAGCTACGTGCTTCTTCCGCCCTCCCGAACCAAAGATGGAGAGTACACCTGGATTAGCGAAGGCAAGCCCGCTTTCCGTACAGACGAGATACTTCGATTGGCGAACGCTGGACGTGATCGACACAGAGATCACGACACCTGGATCATCGAAGCCGATCTCCAAGAGAATATCAACGCCTGCCCCGTTTGGCTCCGCGACAAAGCTAAAGTCGCAATAGATGGCCAAGGGGGGGATCAGTGCGCCTACGATACTGCCGCCATGTGCAAAAGCTTTGGGATCAGCGAAGCCTTAGCTTTCGACCTAATGTGGAAGCACTGGAACCCGCGATGCCTGCCCCCGTGGAGCGCTGACGAGGTAGACCATTTCGAGCAGAAGATAGAGAACGGCTACAGCTATAACACCTCTCCACCCGGCAACGTGACACCGGCCTACAAGACCGCAAAAAGTCAAGCGCTGTTCTCCGCCGTCGAGCGCGAGGAACTGGAGCGGGGCAATCAATGGACTAGAGGGCACTTCCGCGGCGTGGATCGTGCAGGAATGGCCAGTATCAAGCCACCCGCTTGGCTATTCGAAGACTTCTTGACCGCTGGTAGCTACGCTATGATCTTCGGCCCTCCCAGCACGTTCAAGACATTCATCGCACTCGACATCGCCCTCACCGTCGCCGCGGGCGGTGCCATAGACCAGACCTGGCCCAAGCTGCAAGACCCTTTTATAGGTGGTGCCGTCTGTTTCGTGGCCGGAGAAGGGCGTAGCCAGATGCTTAAGCGAGTGCAGGCGTGGGAGAAGGTTCACTTTGGCGGGAGGGAAGTAAGTTCCTTCAAGCTCGTGGACCCGGTGCCAAATATCACTCAAGACCCTGAGCTATTTATCGCACTCCTAGAAGACCTGGCACCGGATGGCTACAAACTGGTGGTGATAGATACCGCCGGCCGGGCCATGCAAGGCGTGAATGAAAACGCCCAGGAACACGCGAGCGCTTTCACAAGGCTGGTGGAAGTAATCCAAGCGGCAACCGGCGCCACCGTCCTCGTCCTTCACCATTCTGGCCATGCTGAGATAAAGCGCGCTCGTGGGTCGTCCGTATTCGGCGCCGATGTGGATACCATGATCCGCGTCGAGGAAACGTCCCAGCCGCTTGTTGTGAGGCTCAAGATGCTCAAGCAGAAAGATGCCCAGGAATGGAGGGAGGCGCGAACCATACGCTTGATTGAAACCCACCTGTCTCCGAAAATCAAAAGCCTTGTGGCCGTGCCGGCGTCCCCGGCCGAAGAAAAGGTAGCCAAACCGTCTTCAGACCAAGTGACTATCGACATGCTGGATTGCGTCGAGGCCGCCGCGCTCGCTTTCTTAGCTCGCATCAAAACCAAGAATTATTCAAAAGAGGAGCTTGCAGTTGGGGCGGCCCACTCTCCAGAAGTGACCGTTGGCTGGAGCCAGATAAATAAGAAGTACTTGCCGGCCCTGCGGGACGATAGCACCCGGAAGCTATCCAGGTGCTATGACATCGATACCAAGCGCTGGCGATGGCAGGATTAAGCTTTGGCGATGGCGGCGCGGGCTTCCTGTCGGATATCAGATAACGTCTCTAACGCTAGATCACCATCATCCATATCAATTTCGGCACGATCTAGGATGCCTCGGAGTGCCTCCAGCAACTCCGTCGCGGTGGCCATGATTTTGCCGTTTGTGCGTGCTTCTAAATGCTGAGAGGTTGTCATGGTTTCGGTCCCTTTCATAAGCTGTCACAGTGATGGCAGGATTAGACGAGCACCCCTTTCGCCTTAGCGATGGCGGCGCGGGCCAGTGTCCACGCTTTATGGCTTTCGGGGTCTTTTTCAAAGCGGGCCCCGGTAAATGTCGGGCAGCATACTAAGTCCTCCAGCGCCGCCAACAAATCCGGCGAGGCGGCCCACATATAGGCGTTGGCTAAAGCTTCTGGTGTTGCACCTCTGTGCTTACCGCGGTTTGCTTCTTCGGTGAAGGGCGTGATTATAGGCACATATCCTTTTGTGTCGGATGTAACATACCCTGGTCCAGTCACGCGCCAAATTCCTGATGTACGTTCGGTCATGGTTTCGGTCCCTTTCATAAGCTGTCACGGCACTGGCGATGGGCGGATTAAGCCGGCACCTCTTTAATGTCACAGGGGTGGCCGCAATCGCCACAGTCGTGACCCCCGTCAAAAACGTTCCATACGTCATAGTTTTGTTTTTCCGTATTCCAGCGGACGGCGGCGTTGATAAGCATGTCATCCGAACCGCACTCGGCGCAAACGATGTTGACGTAAGTGAGCGCTTTCAACTCAGCTTGCAAGCGCTCGATCTCATCATGTAAATCTTTTACGCTAGTTTTCGTGGTTTTGATCATGATCTTGAGGTGGGCGATCTCCTTATGGAGATATTTGATGCGTCGTTCTGCCATGGTTTTGATCCCTTTTCATAAGCTGTCACCGGCTCTAAACGTAGCACCAATTCAGACGGTATGGCAAGCCCTTTCATACCGTCCGCATACCGTCGAGGCCATACCGTCATACCGTCGAGGCCATACCGTCCTTAAAATAAGAAAATCGTTACGCCACAGTCGATTAGCAAAAGCGCATACCGTCATACCGTCCCCGGCATACCGTCTCGGTCGCCCGGCATACCGTCATACCGTCCTTCCGGGGGTATATAGATACCCCGGAGAGGGTATGGTGCCCAGCGAACAAACGCGAACGCTTGTCCGCCAGGGAATGGTTTAAGCAAAAAGACACCCCCGAACCATCTATTGCGGTTCGGGGGTTAAGTTGATCATGGCCGGGTTATCGTGCCATACAAGCGAGCTTGTATCGGGGGCGGGTTATCTTAGGCGTAGATTAATCCATCGTCGCCTAAGTATGTTTCAAATGGTCCATAACATTCAGAGGCTATAGTGAGCATGTCGGCATAACGCTCGGGCCAGTCGCCATCCCAGAAACCGGCGCCGTGGCCATTTCTCGTCAGCCAAAAATCATATCCCGCTTGTTTAGGTGTTTGTTGGGCTGGCTCGATATAACATCCAAAGCGGCGCCAGAATGAGCGGCAATCGGCTTGCAAATTAGCTAGCGTATCTGGGGCCAGTTCCGCATCTTTGGCTGGCTGGTCGCCTTCACCCGTATCTGTGAAATATAGCGCTTCGATACAAGCGGCGGTAAAGGTTTCTAGGTCTGTCATGGTAGCCATCCTTCCGTCTAATGGTGGTGCGGCGTATCCAGCGCCTTCCTAGGGCCGTGTACAGGGTACCCGTACATGAACCACCATGCCTGATTGGTCCTACTAGGAACAGCAGGACGAGCGTTGCGCGCGGGTCATGGCGTGCTAGCTCCTGATCCAGTAGTAAATGCCGTCAAATTCAACGGACGTGTAATCCATTTGAAGCTGATACGCGGCCTTTCTCCAATCGATGCAACAATTAGGCCAGCTCTGATCCGAGTTAATCGCGCCGATATCCTTGGCTAACTCTTGCGCGTAAGTCTCGAAATACGTGGCCCGGATCAGTGTCTCGCCATGAAGCCAGTCCGGCGAACCGGATGCTTCTTCAGCTAGGGTTTTGAGGCCAAGCAATTCGCTGCGTTCGTCTTCGTCTAAGTTTTTCTCGAACGCTTCTGGGTCGTATACGGCCTCTAGTTCCTCGATACGCGCGATAACATCGCGGCTATCGATCACGTCGTCCATGTTTGAAACTTCGGTCATAGTCTTTACCTTTCTTCTAAGGTCATAGCCTAGGAAGCGTTGAGACGGCGCTTGATGCGTTGCGCTGTCGTTTCAGGATAGTCGGGCTTCCGTACAAGCGCGCTTGTATCGGCGGCCAAGATTTGCGCATCGGTGCGACGTGGCATGTTCGGGTGATAGGCAGGTTCGGTCCAGGCGTTATTGCGGCGCTTGGCTTCGGCCTGGCGCTCGTGGCGGATGATGCGGTCATTGTCAGACATAACGGTTACTTCCTAAGGGTTTGATAGCAGGTTTAACGATAGCGTCCATCGGGACGGAGTTTTATGGGCCATGCTACCCGGGAAATATCCCATGTGAGGTTGCGGACTGCGGCTTTTGATTTGGCTCGTGCAGTCCATAGTTGTTTGGCCAGAAAGTTGCGTGAGCTTTGCGCGTAGGGCCGGTGGATAGCGTTGTTTATAAGTTGATGGTATTGCTCGTCATACATTACCTTGTTCCTATGCGAGGGTGATTTACGTGATGGTGCTGTTAGTTGTAGTAACCATGGCGAAACATAAGGTATCCGTCATCGTCGCAGGTGACATAACCTTTGACGCGGCAACCATGTATTTTGCATATGGCAGGCTGACTAAAGAATGTGTCAGGCTCACTCGTGATATAGACGGTGCGGCGCCAATCTCCGCCCGCTAGGTTAAGCCTGCAATTCTCAATCTTGGCCAGTGAGGGTCCGCCTATCCACTCGGCAAACCAAAGAATAGCGCCATCGTCTTGAGGGCGGCTGGTATCAGCACGATATTTTTGCATGGTGTTACCTTTTTTATAGGGCGCCGGTTATGGCGCCGATGATTGACGGCCAAGCGTCGGCTATGGCTTGGAGAAGCGGCGCGGCCAGTAGTATGGCCACGAGCGCAACGATGATTTGAGTAGTCATGATATAGTGTCTTCTTCGAATGAAACATGCCGGTCACATACTTCTTCACCTCCATCGAGACAAAGCCAGCCATTTTCGATTTCGGCGTTGCAAATAGAGCATTCGCCGGCGATTTGTTCCGCTAGATAATCAGTTTCGAATTGTATCCAGGAACAATTATTTTGACAGATTCCTTGTAAGCGCGATATGCCGGTAATGCTTCGCAGGATGATTTGAGTAGTCATGATACCTTGTTCCTTATGTGCGCCTACGCGACCATCGCGAGGCCGAGCAGTCACTTTACTCTCTTGGGCGGTGTGGTCAAGCTTTAAGGGCTTGTAATGTGCCCGATCCACGCGTGAAGGCGGCGGATTAAATTAGGGTTGCGGCCGTCTTGCTCTAGGATGTGCAAGGCTTTTTGGCATCGTTTGCAT
>SDBV01008484.1_pt1 | contig 13854 bp, 14 predicted proteins | sample 2277081 | NCBI WGS metagenome assembly SDBV01 (sample SAMN10402039, study PRJNA504765) | marine sediment metagenome | isolation source: marine sediment core GS10_PC15, 223 cmbsf | place: Arctic Ocean: Southern Knipovich Ridge | collected 2010 | reverse complement strand
AGATTTGGCCTCCCGCAGGGATCTCTTGGGCCGAACCGCCATCCCGCGATGAGCCGCAAAGGAGAAGCAGTATGCCAACGAAGAGTACGCCGTATCGCCTCACACTCATTCCGGTCACCGTTCACGCGCTTGGCGCTAGGACCAATTAAAGGCCAGCTTGGAGATCAAATTGTGAAGCATCAAGGCAGATCTGTGCCTGCTCCCGCTTCGCCCTATTTCAGTTTTGCCTAGTCGGGCAGCGGGCGGTGTGGATAGGCTTAAGCAGGAAATCATGGAACTCATTCCGTGGCTGGTCGCGGTCTATACCGTGATTTGCGTGGCGGCTTATTTCGGCAACCGCCTGTTCATGTATTTCCCCGATCCAACCCGCGCCGCGCCAGCGGAGGCCGACCTGGACTGCGTCAAGGAGATCGCGGTTTATGAGGTTCCTGATGCCATTCCCTGATGCCACAATTCGGATGCGTTGAGGGGAACGTGCGTGTCCAGGTGCCGTTTGGTAGGCTCCGGACCCAGGGCGCTCACCTCGCGAGGGCCTAAAGACACTCAGCCAGGTATCGACCCGCCGAGAGGATAAACCTGGCCCAAATCGCTACGCCGTCTCAATAGCCTGCTATGCGGCTCCGAGCGGTCGCTCCGTCGGTTTTTCTATTCCTAAGGGAGGAAAACAATGAACCTGATGCCCCGGCGCGATCACCCACGATCGCATCTCGACAGTTCTATCCGCTCATGCGGAACAGGCCGACTAAATCGTAGCGAAGACCGACTCGTCGATTTCCACCTGTTCAACCCGTTCCACTTTGACACCTATGCCAAGCTCTTTGAGAAGCTGGCAGAGATCGCCGCCATCCACGAGATCGATGGTTGGAGCACCGTCGCGGGTTGCCTCTCGCCGCGCGTCGGCAGTGAAACGTCCAGTGGTGAGAAAGAGACCCTTCTCGGCCCGGCCGACCATGGCACCGCGGAAATCGCGGACCGCTGACGCTCCGACTGAGCCCTTCCAGCGTTTTGCCTGAAAGATTATCTGGAAGGACACTAGCTTGACCCGCAACACGCCGTTGCCGTCAATGCCGCCGTCACCGGTGCGGCCGGTTACTTCCACCTTTACAAAGCCAGACTCTCGAAGAATTCGCTGGCAAAGGCGTTCAAAGGCGTCCGCAGGCATGTTGTGGAGAACAGATAGAAGTCGCTCGGTCCAAGCGATTTCTTCGACCTCGTCCAACTCTTCATCGCTTTCTAGCTCCCGCTTCGCTCGGCGCAAGGTCCGCTCAGGGATGCCCACGTCCTTGGCGTCTCGGATAAGCTCCTTGGCCGGCCTTGGCCCTTGGGCCAGGTACAACTTGAGCCATTCCTCGGCCTCAAGCCTGTCGGTCGGTTCGGGGCCTGGTGAAGATGGTGCGGGTGCAAGGGCTTCTTCGGCGGAGATATAGACAGGCTCCGCTCCCCATGCGATAGACGGCTGCGGGCTAAGGGATACGTCAACGCGATAACTCAGGCCCGGTTGCTCTGCGGCCAAGTTCGACTTCATATTGAGGAAGAGGCGGTTTTGCCCCGTAGGGTCCGCCTTATCCGTCGCTACAACATGCCCACTTCGAGCTGCGGCGATAAAGCCGGTCGAACCCATGACCCGTTGCATGGGTGAACCTTGGCCTTTGCGTAGGTGCGCGATAGCGAGAATCGCAACTCGCAGCCGCGACGCCATCGCCGCCAGCGGGCCAATCAAGCCTCTCACTTCCGCCTCTTTATGGCTGTCCGTCTTGCCGAGATAGGCGGATAAGGGGTCGATGATAATCAGCCGACAATCGCCCATCTCCTGAACGACTGTTTCGACTTGGGCTAGGTCAGTCTTGAGGTTCAGCCATACCTCTTCAATCGTGCCCGGATTGGTCCCGACGATGTTGACGCCGGTCAAGGCAGCAATCTTCCGTACGTCCGCACCCGCCGCATCTAATCTTGGCCGAACAGTGTCGGCCAAGCCGTCCTCAGCAGAGAGTAGAATCACGCCGCCGACTTGGGTGCGTTCTTCACTGTCGGGAAAGCGGTCGCCGCGGGATACCCTTGCTGCGATATCAAGACTGATCAGGGTCTTGCCCAGGTTCGGGTCACCCGCCAAGAGATTGACCTTGCCAATCGCAAGACGGCTTGGCCATAGCCAATCAATATGTTCGGCTATAACGTCCGCCAGGTTGACGACGGCCGGAGAGATAATAGAAGCGGAGCGCGCTGACAGGCCCACCGGCGCCTGAGGGGTCCAAGTTGGAGTAGCTTCGACTAAGGCCAACAGAGCGCCCCGGATTTCGTCTTCAGTTTTGCCGTCGAGTTGGCCGTCGGGGCCAAGCCAATCTGACACGTCCCCGCCGGCGGGCAGGCCGGGCAATTCCGGCACCTTCACTTCGGCCGCTTCGTCACTGATATCCGCAGCCACCGTCTCAGCAAGCCGACGCCCAGCGTCGTCATTGTCAGGCAGCACGCAAACCCTCTTCCCTAAGAAGTACCCGCTGGACCCATATTCAGGCGTCCACGACCCTACAGAACCGGCCGTAGTGGCCACTAGACCAAGCTGTGTGAGGCTAAGAACGTCGCGCTCACCTTCACAGCAGAATACCCACTGGTCCCCATTGGATGCGATCAGCTCCGGGAGACGAAACAAGGTCTGTGAGACGCCGTCTAAGCCACTAAGCCACTGGCCGGGGGCGTCAGGGTCGGGACGCTCAAAGGTGAATCTCTTGGGTACATGCCGCGTTTTCTGGTACAGCAGATCGCCGTCCGCGTCCCTGTACAAGTAGCTCGTCACGGCCATGCCTCCGCCCATGTGTTCCGGCACGGACAGCCTGCCTGGCACCAAGCTTCTAGCTCTGCCCTTCGGAACAGGCGCCGCCTACAGCCAAGTGTCACCGATTGCGGTCCAAGTCGGCCATCGGAATCGAGCGCGTAGAACATGGACCTACTGACCCCTAATAGCGCGGCGGCGGTGCGTGGACCAACTAGGATCTCGTCAGCCATCGTCGTCACCTGCCACCGTTGGCCGGGGCATGTCCTTACCCTCAACGTCCTCAAGCTGGACCTGAGCGAAGTCCCTTGCGGCGTCCAATAACCGGCCGAGCGACTTTGTCGCCCGAGCCAACGCGAGTTGTTTCTTTGTCTTTCGCATTAGACCTATGATATTTTGGAATTTACCATAAGTCAAGGCCAATACAGTAGTTAGTAACTGGGCGAGGGGCGAAATGGGGTGTTTGCTGGCGATTTTGCGGAACAACGTGTAACTGGAACGGGCGTCAGCAGGGGGCGCCGCCCATCGCCTTTATGGCGGCCGTTATCGCGTCCGGATCATTCTGTGACAGGGCCGTCTGTATGTCCTCGCACAACTTCAGCTTTGCCTGCACCGCAAGGTCGGCCGCCTTGACGCCGTCGCCGCCGTCGGGGTCCGGCCGCGTGCGCATGATACGCCGCTTGCTCTTGCTGTAGCAGTTTGGATAGTGAATCAGTAGGTGCGCGTCGCGCCATAGCACCTGTGACCTCTGGTTGGGCATGTTCGGGTGAAGGCATATCCACGGGTTACACTTACGAAGGTCGTACCACTGCTTTTTTGTGAGCGGCGTCTGCATATGTGTCCGCACATACTCAGCAGTCGCCCAAAGGTCCGCCGGCGTGGCGGACGGTAGTTTAGCGAATGCAATCTCTATTCTCAGACAGTGGATCATAACTTCTGTTGTGTTCCTCGCGCCGCCTAGCGGGTGGGGGCCGGGCAATCGCGGGCGAGGGGGGCATTTGTTCAGGCCCTTGCGCGTACGCTCCCACAAGGCGTTTACAAGCCTCAGAGATTCGTCATATAGTTCTCGGGTCCGTGGGGAGTCGTAAGCGGTGATGCCGTCTTGAATGTCCAGCTCTACGCGCTTGCGCAAGCATAGCCGAATCGCCCCCCTCAGATAGCGGAATGCTTCCTTACGCAGCCACCATCGGAGCCGAAGCAACTCGTCGCTGGCGGCGACTGGCAACCAGTCGTCGGTGATGGGATTGCACTGGGGGCCGCCCAGTATCGTCTTTTGGTCTTTCAGGTGTGGATTCATTTGCCTACCTCTTTTCGGGACGGCCAGCGGCGGGGAAGGTAGGCACCAAACCCCGCCGCCAAGCCGTCCGAACCGCATTTTACCAGTTACTCATCGCTCAGCCCAAGGCCGCATCGGTCAAGCACAAGGCAAGCGGGGATCGTGTAGGTGCGTGGTCCACAGGTAACCGTTACCGGCGAAGGTTGTCAAAGACTCTCATTCAAGTTGGTACTTGGTACCGTTTTCAGGGAGCAGGAGAGGTATGGCGGGCTTTCGATACAGCCGATGCAAGTACCCGAGAGCCTGTACTTTCTTGGCGCTGAGGAGATTAGCCCAAGACGAGACAGAGCAGAGGCGATTCTATGCAGAACCATCCAACTTCACGGAGTTTCGAGAGGCCCAAGGTGCTTTTAGGGATATCCGTCCGTTTCTGATCGGTTTCACTGCCTCTTGGACACACTGACGATGATTATTTGCAGGGCTACCTAGGACGTTGTGTCGACAAGAAGCAGGAACGTTAGCAAGAAGCTATTTTTCTTGGCTCGTAAGGCCTGCTGTATTAGCAGGTTGTGGATGTGGCCCAAAAAGGTTGCAGGTAGTGCGAGAAGATGTCTAAGAAACGCTAATGCCGCTTACACCAATGATCGATAGAGATGGCGGGGGCGCGAAGTGGCAGCAAGGAGGTAGCGACTGATAGACGATACTTGACACCAAATAGGAGATGGGCTGCAGCCCTGTCCGGCCGCAGCCCAGATCGATCAAAGGAGACCATCAGCATGACACTGGAAAATGCCTTAGCAATCCTCATGCTCTCGGTGATAGCCTGTCTGATTATTCGACATATCGACCGCAGGCCGCCAAAAGCTTGAGCAGTATAATGAGGGAACGCCGATGTCGAGAGCGCACCCCAGGCGAAGGTGGGCGCGTAGTTCGCACCTAGGCTTGGCGCGCCGACGAATTCGCCGGCTTACGCGTGCCAAATCCCGCACATGAAGCATGATCACTCCGTGTGGTGCACTGGGGCAACATCGGGCTGACGAAAGTGACGTATGAACGGGGTCCGTCACGCTCCCGCCTCATGCTGATCCCTTAATGCCCACTTGCCGATGGCCTTTCCCTGGGGTCAAACATCAGGACTGTAGACATAGAGCATATATTCTTCACCTTTAGCAGACGGATGCTCCGCAGGCTACACCTAATCCGCCGGGACTCCAAAAGGCAAGCCAGGCATCAGGAGCGCTTCTATTCCTGAATGCTCGATGGCCTCCTCCTCCTCTTCCTCGCAGACAGACCGATCCGCTGAGCAGCAACTAGTCACGCCGTGGACACTGGCGGCGCCAACGGCCCCACGAGGCAGTCCGGCCAGTGGTTGTCGTGCTTCACCGGCTTCAGTCGCCATTAATGGACCATCCTGCCACCCCTCCGTTGGGACCTATGTCTCCCTGCCGGCAGCACGCTCGGCGAAGAGCCGGTGTTCTTCGGGCTTGAGGGTGCGGGGTAATCGTCAACATGCGTTCGTGTCGAACCGTCGCCTGGGAGTCGGACACGAGGCTCTCTCTCACAGGTGATTTGCCTTTACCTGGGACCAATCGCCGTCTAAAGTGTCCGGTTGATCACCAAGCTTTACCCCGTATCATGAAAGGGGTTGAACGACAAGTGTCGCCTATTCGGGCAATTGACTTGTTCTGCGGCGCGGGAGGCAGTAGTTGGGGTGCGCGCCTGGCCGGTGCTGACATCGTAGCAGGTTTTGACCGGTGGGACTTGGCGGGCGAGGTCCACAAGAGGAATTTTCCGGAAGCACAATTTCTGTCCGGCAGGCTGGAAGATCGTGATCCTGCGAACCTGAAGGAAACACTCGGTAGAGTCGATCTGATACTCGCCTCGCCGGAATGCACGAATCACAGCCCCGCCAAGGGAAGTCAGCCCAGGTGCGAGATGAGCCGTGGGACGGCTTTCCAGGTTGCGCGCTATGCAGAGGCCCTTCAGCCGCGTTGGCTGATCATTGAGAACGTAGTGAATATGCGACGTTGGGCTCGCTATGAGGAGTTCCTCGCCACGCTGAAGGAACTCGGCTATCATGTAAGCCCGCAGGTGCTGAAGGCCGACCATTTCGGTGTGCCGACTTCGCGAAGAAGGCTCTTTATTCTGTGCGACAAAGAGCGAATGCCAAGTGATGTTAAGCCATCTTCAGACGTGAAGGTCAGAGCTGCGCGTGAGATCGTCGATCTCAATGGCAATTACCGCTGGTCTCCGCTACGAACACCACGCCGTGCAAAGGCGACCCTGGAGCGGGCGGAACGCGGCATTGCTGCTGTAGGAAGGAACAGGCCCTTCTTGATGGTCTACTACGGGTCTGACCATGCCGGTGGGTGGCAGAGCCTTGACGTCCCTCTGCGGACCATTACCACAGTTGACCGTTTTGCGATTGTGAAACCGAGCCCCGAGGGACATCTGATGCGAATGCTGCAGGTGCCGGAGCTCAAGGCCGCCATGGGATTCCCCAAGGCCTTCAAGTTCCCTTCAGGCACTCGTAGAGAGCAGATTCATATGATAGGTAATGCGGTATGTCCACGAGTAATGCGAAACGCAGTCGCGACATTGAGAAGAAATGGCCAAGGCAGACTCTCGACATTCTGATCGGCAATGGCCCGGCGGCCAAGCCCGGATGCGGCCGCGGGCGCGGATTATTTCGCTTATTGGCGATGAACTGATAAGTGACGAGCCGGTCGCTCTCGTGGAACTCGTCAAGAACGCATACGATGCAGATGCCTCTAAGGTAATCATCCAATTCGAAGGTGAGAATCCTCTTGATCCTGATGCTTTGATCGTCTCGGACGATGGCATCGGTATGGACCTTGATACAGTGTTGAAGGGCTGGTTCGAGCCAGGCACGATCCTTAAAAAACTGGCGCAACTTTCGCCCGGGGGTCGTCTTTACCAGGGAGCCAAAGGGGTCGGCCGTTTTGCAGCTGCTCGACTTGCCGAATCCTTGTATATGGAAACGAAGCAAGAAGGCGAGAAGAACGGGGTCACGGTGCTTCTGAACTGGGGTAGGTTCACTGACGACAGCTACCTGGACGAGGTCGATTGCGAGTACGAGATTCGGCCCTTACCGGACATTGCCCACGGGACATCGCTGTCACTCATGAACCTTCACGCTCGCAAGCATTGGGAAGAATCTGATTTCAAAGCATTGCATGAGCGACTTTCCCGATTGATCTCACCGTTCCGCGCTGATGGGGAAGAGATCGGCGATTTTGCAGTCGAGTTGAACTTGCCCGGATACCCTCAGTTTACGGGGCGTGTTGAACCTCACGAGATTACACGTGACCCAATTTACAAACTTACAGGCAAGCTGTCCGAAGAAGGACATTTCACTGGTGAGCTCGAAATCACAGGCAAGAAGCCCATCAAGTACTCGAACCATCAGCTGGGCTCTCCAGGAGAAACAGTTGTCTGTGGGGCTTTCGAGGTGGAAATAAGAGCCTGGGATCGAGATCGAACAGGTCTAACTCCCTACATGCTGAAATACAACCGTACCCTCAGGGGTATCAGGGAGGCTCTGGATCCCTATACCGGTGTCAGCATGTATCGCGATGGGTTCCGAGTACATCCTTATGGGGAGCTTGGAGACGATTGGCTCCAACTGGATACACGAAGCCGACAGACTCCAGCTCTGCGCCTGGCCAACAACCAAGTCATAGCGGCGATACGTATTTCCCGGCAGAACAACCCCGAAATCAAAGATCGCACTAACCGCGAAGGTGTTGTGCATAACGACGAGTATCGCCAACTCCAAGAATGGTTCAAGCGCATACTCGGACTGCTGGAGGAAGAACGATACAGGATACGACCAAGAGAGGATGCCAAGCCAGAGTATACGACTACTCTGTTCGAAGCATTCGATATGACGGAAGTCGTTAAGGAGACGGACCGCCAGCTTGGTCGAAAGCATCCGGTTGCGAAGTTGGTCCACAAGAAGGACGGCGAGATTCGAAAAGGGGTAAAGCACCTTCAAGAACACTATTCACGAGTGCTTCTCGCCGCGGGCTTAGGTCAGTTGGTTGATATCGTGATTCACGAAATCGGCGCTCCGTTGGGCCGCATCAACAGAGGGCTCAACGATTTGGAGCAAGAGCTTAAGACGACTCTGGACGAACATCAACACGAAGGCCTGGCCTACAGCCTGACGCAGATAAGAAGCTGGCTGGAGCAGATTTACAACCTTCGCGGGCGCCTTGACCCGAAGACGGGTGGACGTCGTGGCCGAGCCACGACGTTCCTTGTCGAGGAGGAAGTACTCGGCAACTTGCTTCTGTATGACAACTTGATCAAGAAACAAGGAATCGAGATCAAGTTCCGCAGACCCAAAGAGCCTCTTGCTGTTCGTATGGCCCGTTCTAATCTTGGCCAGATCATCGCGAATCTGATTGACAACAGCATATACTGGCTCACACGTCACCATGGCGACGGAAAAGGGGGCCGTATCGATATCCGTCTCTCTCTTCTCAAGCATGGTTTTCGAATCCAGTTTTCTGACGATGGCCCAGGCGTTCCGGAAGAGGACCGCGAAGTCATCTTTGATCAGTATTTTTCCAGAAAATCCAATGGCATGGGGCTTGGGCTCTATATCGCCCGTCAGGTAATTGAACCCTACGGAAAGCTAGTCTATAGGGATGATGGCAAACTGCCAGGCGCATGTTTCGAGGCAACTTTCGAGCAGCGCGTCGGGCTCTAGAGGGGGCATGATGAAACTTCACGTACTACTAGTTGAAGATGATCCCGAGGATTTGAGCCAGTTTCAAAGGAGTCTTCCCCCTGTCTTCGCTGGCAGGGAACTGGAAGTAGAGCTCTATCCGTACCAGGATTTCGACGAGGCCCGTCAGATCGCCGATGACCCGTCTCGGTGCTTTGACCTGATCATTTCCGACACCTATAAGGGAGACCATCGGACCTTAGATGCAGCCGTTATCACCATGGTAAGCAACTATCGAACATCGCGACGATTCTGCCCGATAGTAGTCTACAGCAGTGCTGTGAAGCCGACAGCCCTTAAGGAGGGACCGTTCGTTGTATGGGCTGACAAGAGTAGAGACCGCGACGTTGAGCGTGCGATCGGGGATGTTCTGTCCACCGGACTCCCCCAGCTAGCGCGATCCCTGCGCGATGAACTGCATGGCACGGCAGGAGAGTACATGTGGGGGTTTCTTGAAAGCAACTGGGGCGCGCTGACCGGCAGCGGGCATGACAGCCTCCTACTGGAGCGACTGATCCGCAGACGCGCTGCAACACAGTTGGCGTGCCTGAGTTCCGCCAATGGCTCCCCAAGCCCGCTGTCGGAAATTGATGGTCCTGAACATTACATCTATCCGCCACTGGGAAGCAGCTTCAGCCACCTTGGAGAGATTATTCGCAAGCAATCGGATCATTGCGATCTCAGAGTGATTCTCACTCCGCATTGTCACCTTAGAACACAGCAAGACCAGAGCAGTCCACGCGATCAGAATGTTCTGATTGTCAAGACATGCTCTGCTGAAGAAACGCTTGGAGGAAAGCTTGAGAACGCCCGCCAGTTGCCAGAAGGCCCTGAGCGAGAAAAGAAACTTCGGCAATGGGCAACGCGTCCAAGCAGACAGACGGTTGGAAAGCCTGAAGGGCGATACTGGTATCTGCCCGCATTCCTTGCGATTCCCCACTGTTTCTGTGATTTCCAATTGGTTGAGAGCGTATCTCGCGAAACGCTGCAGGCTGAGTTCGAGCCCATAGCGGTATTGGCCCCTCCTTTTGCTGAGTCATTACAGGCTTGTTTCGTCAGATACTACGGCTCAATTGGCCTGCCGGATATAAGGCCGGGCAGCATAGGCGGCTTATTGGACACACCATAGGCCTGCAGGTGGTGCGGGCGAAGAGTATGTGCTCAGAGCAGTTTCTTACCCATGGCTAGCCGTCTTGCGGAACAGCCGACATACCAGGCTGACATTCGCTTGTCCCAGCTGCGAGCCTTCAGGAACTGCTGCCATGTGAACTCGTACACGGCCTGCAGGCTCAGATCGTCACTTAATTGAGCTACAACGCCGCGGTGTTTCATCTCGCCCTCCAGCCGCGCTCTCAAGAGCACGAGGTAGTCGTCAGACTGCTGATCCAATGATACTGCCCCGGGCGTTTGACATGGGCGCGTCCTTTTCATGGCTGCATACGCTACCATGACGTTCAGCAATGGTCGATGTGCTAACGAAAGAACAGCGATCTCTGTGCATGTCCCGGATTCGCGGCAAGGACACCAAGCCGGAGATGATCGTTCGGCGGATGCTGCACGCTCTGGGATATCGCTACCGGCTTCATCGACGCGATCTTCCGGGCTGTCCCGACCTCGTGTTTTCTGGCCGACAAAAGGTCGTCTTTGTCCACGGCTGCTTCTGGCACCGCCATCGATGCAAGTACGGCCAAGTTAGTCCTGCGACACGGCCCAAGTTCTGGGAGAGGAAGCTGATGGGCAACAAGGCACGAGATGCTCGAAATCGCAAGGAGCTTCGCCGGCTTGGGTGGGATGTCCTGGTCGTGTGGGAATGTCAGACGCGAGAACCTGAAACAATGATCAAACGGATCGTTCGATTCCTTGAGGCGTAAGCTACCAAGCAGCTGGACCAGTTTCTTAACGATCGCTGCTATTCACATTGACGTGCCGGGCCGCGGGACCTCCACGTCAGACAGCCTAATCCTGGCGGGACTATCGGTATCGTCCTCTCGGCTATGGCCGCCAGTAATTCGTTCATGACGCGCAGGCTCTCTATCTGTCAATGCCTACTTGCCAATCAAAACCGGCAGGACCTACACTAGCCGCATCCAACTCCTGTTCGACCGGGAAACGTTGCGTAAGAACCCCAACATTCATCGAGCCGGATCTCTTACCAGGGATACGTCACACCGTCGCCAGGACGAGGGTGCCTAGGCCGGCGAAGAGGATTGCGAGGGCGAGTTTGAGCAGGCCCAGACGGCGAGTCAGGAACGCCGCCAACTGCTGGGAGCCGACACCAAGGCAAGCGATGATCAAGATCGCCACCAGCGGAGCGATGAACATCAGGTTATACAGCAACAGGTATCTCATAGCTGACGCTCGCAACTCCGGCACGCGCTGGATCACCAGCACGATCGGCAGATACACCTGACCCGTGCAGAGCGACTCCAGCAGGGCCACCAGCACGCCCACAGCAATCGCGCCCCCCAGCAGCCATGGCCCGGACAGGCCTTTGCGGATGACCTTGTGGATCCCCGACTTCACTGCCTTAGGCAGCACCAGCGTCACCTTCTTGGCGTCCCCGGTGCGGGTGTAGCGCACGAAGTCCACCAAGCTCCAGCCGGCCAGCACAAACGCTAATCCCGCCACACCGTAGCTTATCGCCGCGGCGATGCCGTGGCTGACCGAGAAGGCCTGGACCGCTCTGAGCATCGTGCAACCGAGAAGGAAGTAGGCCACGAAGACGGCCGTGGTGAAGCCGGCCCCGACCATCGCCACCTCCCGCCGGCTCTTGCCCAGATACGTCAACATCGAAATCAGGAACACTATCGTGGCGAACGCGCACGGGTTCACGCCGTCCACCAGGCCGCCAGCGACGACGGCGATGACGCCCAGACTCTCGAAGCGTTCGACCAGCTTCGCTGTCTCGGCGTCTTCGTCGTCAGCGGGATTGGCGTTGGCTTTGCCGCCGTCATCGGCCATCGGTTCGCGCGGAACGAAGGTCCTCGCTCCGCTGGTAAGCTCGGCCGCTATGGCTTCGTCCAGGTTCTTGACTATCGCCGTGGCCCCCCCGAGCCACCGCCCGCCCACGAAGACCTTGGGCAGGTCGGCCTTCTCCGAGCCATAATGCTCGTCATAGGCGAACAGTTCGTTGTAGGCGGCCTTGTCCTCCTCCATGTGCCATCTGACGACCTCAATCCTCTCGCCCCAACGCTTCTCACTGGCGTCTAAGGCGGCCAGCGCCTTGGGGCAACTGCCGCACGTCGGCGAGTAGAACATCACTACCCGTAGCGGCGCGTCGGCCGGTGCAGCGTCCGCCGGCGCGGACGTCGTTCCCTTGGCCCCGGCGGCACATGCCGACAGCAAGATCGCCATCAGAATCGGCTTGGTTGCGCGTTTCGCCATCGCCTCCCCACAGTCATGCAACTAACGCAGGAACAAACTTTTATCATTCCGGACGGGGCTTGTCAAGCACGCTGTCATCGGCTAGACTGTCGGCTGTCCGAATGGGTTCCTATCAAGGGGTTCTGTCATGGCTAATCGCTATCGCATTGACCGGATTACTCCTGTCGCTGTCGTCCTCGCCGCCGTGGTGTTGCTGGCCGCCTGCCAAGTCGGCTGTAAGTCCAAGTCAGCCCCACCGGCGACGAAACCAGCGGCTCCGGCCGAGCCCGTCGTCAAGGCCGACGGCAGCCCGCCGAAGCTCTCGCTTTCCACCCGCTTCATCGACGCCGACGTAATGCAGCCGGGAGACACCCGCGACTTCACCGTTAACGTCCGCAACCTAGGCGGCAGCGAACTGATCATCCACCGGGCCGTCGCTCCCTGCAAGTGCCTCCAGGCCACGCTCACCCGCAAGAAGCTCGCCCCTGGCGAATCGACCACCATGGCCGTGAAGGTCTCCACGCTGAAAAAACTCGGCCTCGTTAAGGAATACTTGGCCGTCTCCTCCAACGATCCCGCCGGGGTGCAGATACTCACCGGGCAGTTCTTTGTGCCCCGCCCCCTCGCCGCCAAGCCCGAGCGGCTGCATCTGGGCGTCGTCGCCCCCGGCGCCAAAGTTAGCCGGCGAGTTGAGATCGTCGCCAACAAGCCCGTCGACACGAAGATTCTCTACGCCATCAGTTCCAGCCAGGCCCTTGTCGGCAAGGTGATCCAGCCGGAAGTCTCCGCTGATCGGCCAGCCGTCATGGAAGTCGTCTTTAAGACGCCCAAGAGGCCCGGCACATATCGCCACGCACTGAACATCACCACCGGCCACGCCGCACAGTCCAGCCTCAAACTGCCGGTGACAGTCTGCGTCTCAGCCACGGCTGTCTCCCCGGCGCAACTCGACTTCGACCGGTTCGCCGCAAGCGACTCCATCAGCCGGACACTGAACGTCAAGCTCCCCGCCGGGACTACGATCAAGACGGCCGCCATTCAGCCCAAGTCCCTAGACAAATGCGCCAAGATCAAGATCGGCAAGGCCGACGCCAAGGGCGTGACCCCCGTCACGGTGACATTCACCGGCGCCCCCTTCGGCCGTCTTGTCGGCCAACTCGGCCTCCAACTCACCGGCCAAGAGGAATCAGCCCTCGCTATCCCCATTACCGGCTACGTCACGGAGTAGATTGGCGCCTGGCATACAAACGCCGGCCGCGTTCCGCCCGCAGGTGTAGCGGACCAACGAGTTTCACTCCCGTATATGCTCCGAACAGACGGGGCTCTTGACCGGACGGTGCTATCGGGTAAGCTCTTGCCTTTGTGAGGATAGCAGGATCCTGGAGGCTTGCCCGTGTGCAATCGAACTTTTTCGGACGTTCCTCTGCCTGACGGATGGCCCGGTGGCGTTCGTACGGCCGTCATCCGCGTCCTCTCCCTGGCTCACTACGCCATCACATACGCCAGAGGCTGGACTGCCAACAGCATCAACGCCCGAGTGCGTTTTGCGACCAAGAACGATCGGCTAAACCAGGAGATCCAACTGCTCCGTGAGGAGCTCCGCATCAAGGATGTTCGCCTTGCCAAGATCGACCCGCGCCGTCGACCATACTACCCCCCTACCGAACGCATGGCCATCCTCGAACTCAAAGC
>SDBV01008483.1_pt1 | contig 13855 bp, 6 predicted proteins | sample 2277081 | NCBI WGS metagenome assembly SDBV01 (sample SAMN10402039, study PRJNA504765) | marine sediment metagenome | isolation source: marine sediment core GS10_PC15, 223 cmbsf | place: Arctic Ocean: Southern Knipovich Ridge | collected 2010 | reverse complement strand
CCTCTTTCTCGGAATCCTGAGTCTTTGACTCTCCAGCTTCAGCATCCTGACCGTAAGAAGCCATTGGGAAAATTAAAGCTAACGTTAAGAGGCAGAGAATTCCATTTGTGTACTTAGACATGACAATACCCTTCTCCTGAAAAAACTAAACTGAATTTTATCGCTTCATTATCAGCAATCTTACCAAATTCACCCTGAACTGTCAAGAAATTTCACTTCCAAAGCCAAAATCGCATGTTTTCGCGCCGGGGACTTCACACGGATTGAATTCTTCGAGAATATTAACGCCGCCACGCCAGACCGAATCCCGACTATACGGGCGATTCGTGACGGGTGGTGATGCAGATGGATTCATCAACACAGGTTGAAAATCTGCAAACACATAAACACCACCCACGCGCCGCTCGCCACCATCGTGATCACTGCCAGCCGCTTGCGCTTGTCAAAGACAAGGCCTAATATGCTCATTATGAATGCAGCCGGGGTTGCGATAAAGATAAGATACAACTGTCCAACAGTTGCAAGTGGATTGCCTCACCCGGGCTGAAAACAAAACAACGCCAGCACAATCAGGGCGGCTGACACGATAAACACGGCTGCAATTTTTCCGAACTTCATGTGAGTCTTCCTTAAATCAAAACAATCCTTTACAAGTATATTCTAACCGCTTCGGCCTGCGAATGCAAGCGACGACGGCGGGGCAAGCCCCGTCCTGCTATTGCGAGTGCAAGCCGCAGGGTGTGGGGTTTACCCCACCGGAGATATGACAGCCTCGGCAACCTTAATTCCATCTACTGCTGATGATATGATTCCACCCGCATAGCCGGCACCTTCTCCTGCAGGATACAGACCCCCAAGAACCGGACTCTGGAAAGTTTCGTCGCGGATAATCCTTACAGGTGACGAGCTTCGCGATTCAACGGCTGTAATGACGGCATCGTTCATCGCAAAGCCCTTGAGTTTATTGTCCATTTGCAATATTGCTTCACGAAGGGTTTCCACTACAAATCGCGGCAGACATTGGCTAATGTCCGAAGGCGTCACACCGGGCAGATAGGTAGGCGACACCGAGCCGATAGATACCGAAGCACGCCCTTTTAGAAAATCCCCGACCAGTTGTACGGGCCCAAAGTAATTACCCCCTCCGACCTCAAAAGCCTTCCGCTCCCATTTCCGCTGAAAATCTATCCCCCCAAGCGGTGAATCACTCGGAAAATCCCGCGGACTGACACCTACAAGAATCGCACTGTTTGCGTTAGAGTTGTTCCGCGAATGCAGACTCATTCCATTTGTTACAATACCGCCCCGCTCGGAGGAACACGCGATAACCTTCCCCCCCGGACACATGCAGAAGGTATACGCCGACCGCCCCCCACGACAATGACTGACCAGCTTATATTCAGCATGCCCAAGAAGCGGGTCAGATGCAAACCGCCCGTACTGGGCAACATCAACCAAAGACTGAGGATGCTCAATACGAACACCAATTGAAAAAGGCTTGGCCTCGATCAGGATACCCTGCTTATGGAGCATTTCAAATGTATCCCTTGCACTATGCCCTAAAGCAAGCACAAGGCTCTCTGTCGAGATAATCTCAGAATCATTAACAATCGCACCGGCAACATGGCCATCTTTTATTTCAATTCCAGTCAACTTTGCATGGAAACGAACCTCTCCTCCCAGCGAGATTATCATCCTGCGGATATTCTTAACGATTCTAACGAGATTGTCCGTACCAATATGGGGTTTGGCTAAGTAAAGGATATCTTCAGGAGCACCGGCCTTGACAAATTCTGCGAGAACTTTTCGTGAACGGTTGCTCTTGTCCTTTATCTGCGTGGTAAGTTTTCCGTCTGAAAAAGTTCCCGCCCCTCCTTCTCCGAACTGCACATTGGATTCAACGTCAAGTTGCTGTCCATTCCAGAAGTTACGGACATCCTTCACCCGTGCAGCAGCATCTTTTCCTCTTTCGATAACGATAGGCTTATAACCGGTTTGCGCAAGAATCAACGCGGCAAACAGACCGCAAGGTCCGCTTCCAACCACAACCGGGCGACGATGGTTTAACTCGGCAAAGGGGCCCATGACATAATCCATACACGGTGCATCAGAAATCCTGTCATCCTCAGAAAACTCCTTCAGCACAACAGCCTCATCGCCCACTTCAACATCGATCGTATAAACAACGAGAATCCGGTTACGTCTTGCATCGATCGATTTGCGAACCATGGTGCAGTTGACAAGCCGATCCTTTGCAATATTCAAACGCTTGCAGATGGCGACAGTGAGAGCCTCCTTACTATGGCCAAAAGGTAAAGTTATATCCCTGATCCTGATCATAAACCGTGCTTTTTCAACGCTTCTTCAGATACCGTGTGTTGCCGCGTCTTGTTGTTACTCCGATCTTGTCCATGTAGTCGAGGAGCGGTATGGCGTACTTGCGGGTTGTGTCGAGCAGGTACTTGAATTTTACGCTTTCGAGCATGCCTTCTTTTTCGATGTGCGCTTTGAGCCGACGTGCGGCTTCTTCGATCGCGTTGCTGTGGAACAGGTTCTTTTGGTCGACGCGGGCGAGTGTCTGCTGCTCGGTCAGGATGCGCAGGGTCTTTTGCACTTCGGCTGCGGAAATACCGGTTTGGGCGACGATATCTTCGATATTCGGCGGATCAAAGAGACGCTGCTTAAAGAGCGATTCGACCGCATCGAGCCGGCTTCGCTGGGCGGGATCGAAATCTTCGCGATGTTCGGGAAGGGCAAGACAGGATTTTCGCTGCACAAGCTTCTCAGCGGAAAGCATCAATTGCACGACGCCGTCAAAGACGTTCTTTGCAAGCCCCGACGCCTGGTGCAACTGCTCTGCGCCGATGCCGGGGCTTTGGGGATTTTCGCTATGGTGCCTGCGGACCAGATCGGCAAGCGTCCGCTCAAGGCGTTCGGTGGTGGCGGCGTGGATGAACAGATTGCCGGACAGTGTGAAAACCTTGCCCGAATCGGTAAGCCCCTCGATGAGCATCGCGAGCCGCTTTGGCAAGATCTTGGCGCGGAGGGAAAGCTGCTGCGGTGCTGCGGCGCTGTCGGGTGCGGTCTTGATGCAGTATTCGAGGAAGTCAATTTCGTTTTCGGCGGCTTCGGCGCGTGCCTTTGCTTCTGCGATGAGTTCGGGTTTGCTTCGTTTGATTCTCTGGTCAATCGCCTCGACGATCATGCCGCCGCCGATGGTATTGGCGGGACTGGGCGTTCGAATGATGAATCGGTCGGCGGGACCGGCGACAATCGGTTTTTCGGTATGAATCTGCGCCAACTGCTGCTCGCCGGCGGTGATAGCGTTTGCTTCCATCAGGTAGACCTTTGCGACGACTTCACTTGTGCCGGTATGGAACTTGATCTGCGTGCCGGTCTTGAGGAAGAGCTTTTCGCCGCCCAACATGCGGAGGCAGCAGAGGTACCACTGCTGCGGGGAGAAGTATCTGCCGGTGGTTACGACATTTCCGCGTGTGATCTTCTTGTAGTCCCACTGGGGAACGCTTAATGCGCCACACTGGCCGGAGATGACTTTGTCGGCGGTCTTGCTGTAGACCTGTATCGCTTTGACACGGCCCTTTTCGCCCTGGGGCAGGATGACGAGTTCATCGCCGACTGCGGCGGAGCCCGAGACGGGAATGCCCGTTACCACCGAGCCGTAGCCCTTGACCGAGAAGGTCTTTTCGACGGGCAGGCGAAAAACGCCCTCGATGGTCTTGGGCTGGATCTGCTTTACGAGTTGGCGAAGGGCTTCATAGAAACCGTCAAAACCCTCACCCGTGATGCCGGAAACAGGGAGAATGGGCGAATCGGCAAGAAACGTGCCGACGAGAAACTGCCGCACCTCTTCGGTAACGGCGCTTATGCGCTCTGCGGAGACGACGTCGGCCTTGGTCAGGGCGACGATGCCGTGCTCGACGCCTAAGAGTGTGAGGATGTCGAGATGCTCGTGGGTCTGGGGCATGACCCCATCGTCGGCGGCGATGACGAAAATGACGCCGTCGATGCCGGTGGCGCCGGCGACCATCGTCTTGATGAAGTTTTCATGGCCCGGCACATCCACAATGCCAACTTCCAGGTCGGCTATCGTGCACGGCGCAAAACCGAGTTCGATGGACATGCCGCGTTCTTTTTCTTCCTTGAGAAAGTCGGTATCGCAGCCGGTAAGGCACTTGATCAGGGCGGTCTTGCCGTGGTCGATGTGGCCGGCGGTGCCTAAGGTGATGTTGATTCGTGATGTCGCCATGTCTTATGTGCTCGGATTAAGAGATACTTTTCAGACAACAGAATAGCGACAACCTGAAAAAATGCAACCGCCGATTTTGTGCGGGGCACACCCGCGACGCTGAAATTGGGTTCGTTTGGGTATGATGCTATTGCGTGCATTCAATCGACAGTTCCATGGTTTCGCCGGCTTTGATTTCCACTTCGGCGATTTCAGGGACAAAACCTTGCGGGCTATCTCCCGGCAAACCTATCCAATATGTTTCAGGAGCAATACGGTCAATTTCGAATCGGCCGGTGTCGTCGGTTCTCAGTTTGTAACTCTGCCAGAGAAGGCCCGCAATGGTCGTTGCCTTCGGGTTGACTATGACATTGTGGTTCTTTAGCGGCTCCTGGTTAAGAGCCACGAATCCCTTGAGGCGGCCCCAGGGTCTTAGAACAACATTACTGTCATTTTGACAATCCATGCGGCTGACACGGTGATATCCGACGTCACTGTATGCCACGAGTGTCCAGTCCTTTTCAGGTTCGGGGAATTTGAAGCTTCCGCTTTCATCAGCAACGAAAGTTCTTCCGGGCTCGTCATCCATGAACACGCTATTGGTCATCGACGCAAGTTCACCTGATTCTATGATCATAACGGTGGCGCCGGCGGCGCCGCTTCCGTCCGGTTGGCGCACTGTCCCTCTTATCCATTGCTGCCGCTCAAGTGCGAAATCGATTTGCACGTTGCCGCTGGAGTCAAAAAATGCTTCTGACGTAACAGGTTTATATCCATCGGCTTCGATCAACAACTGATGCGAGATTTCCGAGATTTCCTGACTGATGGCATACGCACCTTGCGAGGAAACAATTTCTTCACCGTCATAGGTCAGCATGCGCTGCTCGTACGTCGACAAGTCTACAGAAAGGTGTTTCCTGAATATTGTAAACCTCTCAATTGGTTCTTTCGTCAGGGCGTCAGTAACCTTACCTGTTACAGAAACCGGCTCATACAGTTTCACCAGGTACTCGTCGTCGTCTTCGTTTATCAACAGTTTAGTGAACTGGTAATTGTTTGCGGCAACAGCCAGCCACAGTTTCTCAACAGGCGCATCTGTCCAGGCAAGTTCACCATCAGCATCCGTCCTTTTCATGAGTCTGCGACTGTACCCATTCCAGTGAAGAACATTGAACATTACGTCGGCCACGGGTTTGCCTCTGTGGGCGTCGATCGCCTTTATTCTAATGGTTCTACCCGGGCTCATTGCAATCTCGTAGTCGTCTATATTGCCTTCCGGCTCGAGCATGCAAAGCTTCCGCGCCATACCCTCGGCGATGATATCGATATATACTTTCGTTGCCGGCACCTTTTCAAATCCAAATTCACCTCGCCGATTGGTTTTGCAACTCCTGTCCAACGTATTGCATACGAGTTTTACTTCAGCAGCGACAACGGCCCGGCCCGCCTGATCGACGACTCTGCCGGCAAGTTGTATCCTGTCAGGCAAAACAAATACAGCCTGCATATTCCTGAAAGCATCCGACGGGGGCATCGCGGGTATGCTGTAGGCATCATTGTCGAAGTACTCCGGATGCTCGACCAGGACTGCAAGCTTTCGAAGATTGTGGGGCATATTGTCGCAATGCCAGCGACCCTCCGCTCCGGTCTTGGCAATCTGCATGATATCGGGTGAAGGCGTGTTGTGTCTTGCGAGGTTGGCGGGTATTTGCAACTGCACTTCTGCGGATTTAACGCCCTTGCCTGTATAGTCGCGCACGACACCGCCTATTGTGATTCCCTTTTCCAGAGCAAGCTGATATTCCGCCGGAACGGGTGCATCCGTGTTCCATGACACTCTGGTTGGTACGTACCCCGGTGGTTGGCATATTACCGCGGCGATTCCCTCGCCCGGAAGATCGAGGAGAATTCTATTGCCGGAAAAACCTTTCTTGGAGGAGTACTGAAATCCTGACAATAGAATTTCATTGCCCGAGCAGTTGATATCTTCTCTTGTACTTTTGTCGACGATGGCCAGGTCAATCACCGGCCTTGCCCCATACTCCAGAAGCATTTGGGCGATATCAGAATAGCCCAGCCAGACAGCTTCTCGCAAAGGGCGTTGACCTTGTTCGAGACCGCCCTCGGGATTGGCTCCTGACTCCAATAGTATTTGCGCCACAGCGGAGTGACCAAAATGTACCGCCGCGTCCAGCGGACCGCCGTAAGGCAGCAATGCGTTTTCCTCAATGGCATAGCCGTCTTCTGCGATTATCTCCCTCAAACGTTCTTCCAGCCCCAGCCTGGATGCCCAGTAGATGTTCGGCTCGATCCCTTTTTCAAAAAGCATATTCGCTATATCAATCCGATCGGCTTCCGCGGCATGATCCAGTATCGTTCGCCCCCCCCGGTCAACGGCAAATATCAAATCCGGATCGCCGGAAAGCATCTGCTGCAGATTTTCCACCATTCCATGTCCGGCTGCGGCAAAAACATCCGGCCTCAAGCCATGTATTTCGAGTAATTTGACTGTGTCCGCCGAGCCGGGATAACAGTGGATCGCCTTACGGTAGTGATTATCAAAGGCGTGAACATCAATTCCCAGGCCGATCAGATAATCCACAAGATGTACGCCATTGGAATGTTTCGCCGCCAGGTGCAGCAACGTACCGCCGTCTTCATCGAAAACGCCCAGCATGTCGGGATACTCGGCAAGATGGTTGCGCACCGTATAGATGTCCGCCTGCCGGGCCGCACGGAGCAATGAATCTTTCACATAATCGTGCATACTGCTATGATAGTTGAAAGCCAGGCTCAAAATGCGTTTACCGGAATGATGCAACATCATGCCGGCTGGTATGAGAAAAAAGGCGATCAAGAGCAACACCGGCACCGCATTGCCGGGAGACCGGATAATTGACGATGTAAACTTTGGCAGTGACCTGAAAGCCGATACGGCATTGTTAACAGCAGTACCCATTAGAAGCTTGATGCCCTGCAACACATTTGTGCTGTCCATTTCAATATGCCTGGACACAATTTCAGGCAGTTCTTTTGTGTCCGCGATGTGTCCCGCTTTTTCGAGATAGCAGGCTCGCAATTGTTTCCTGGCATCGGCACAAACGAGCCAGACGACGGGATTATAGAAAAACATGCAATTGGCGATATTGCAAATGTACTCAAGTACATTGCCCGCCAGTTTCACCTTCGCCAGTTGCCAGGCCAGCAGTACACTTGCATACTGATCGTCATAATCATATATCTCTTGAGGAATCACTACGGCCGGTTCGCGAAAACCCGTCATCGCAACCGCCGCCGCTGAGTTGTTGCGGTACAATCGCACCGAACGTGCTATATGCAGCCTCTCAACCTGATCGGCAAAGTGTTCCTTCAAACCGCCCGCTTCCGCCTTTGAGTGCTTCAGCAGTCCGTGGCGCCTCAGTTGATAAGATAAGGTCAGCAGCAAAACGGTTATTGAGCCGGTCAACCACACAACATACGCGATGGTTTCAGTAACATCTCCCCGCAGATCATATGTATTGTGCGGCTGCTTTTCATCCGTGCCGTCGCTGACTTTCAACCAGACCTTTTGGGTCTGAGAGTCAACCACCGCCTCTTTTTCCGCAAGTTCAGCGGATTTGTAAGTGCCTTTTGAAAGCGAATAGTAAACAGCAAGGTCTATGACCGGCAACAACAGCAATGCTGCGACCACGCCGACGACAATGCCATATCTCAGTTTCATCCGGACCACGGGGATAAACCTCAGCAAAGACGCCTGCAATAAATAGAGCAATAAATATTGCCATATCAGCGCTTTGACGATTCCAATGGAAATCTCTGCAAACATATTCATATTCTATTCCCCTGATATCATGCTATCGAAATTCTGATCGTATCTCTCGCTGTACCTTACTTTCGAATAACGCTTGTACCACCCGATATGATCGCTCCTGCCGGCATAACACGGTCCTTGCCGCTCTATTCTCCGGGCGAACTGAAGGATTGTTTCCGAAGGCTTCCTGACCAGGCCTCGCTTTAAGAGCAATCTGTCCGTTTTTCGCATTTGCCTGTACATTCTATTGACGGCAAGGTCGCTCTCTGCTCGATTCAGCAATGTCAAAAATGCTTTACGCAGCAAATAGATCGCCCCGCTGCACAAAATAATCACAGCCGGTATAGCCCGGATTGGCCGGCTTAGGATGGACCTGACAAGACCTGCACCAACCTTGCCGGAAAGTTTCACAACTCCGGCCAAACCGTCATTGACCCACGCAACCACAAAACGCTGCCGCATTGATAATTGTCCGCCGGCGGTGGCCGTATCCGACGTATTGTGGCCGCTTGTCAATACACGGGTGACGTCAACATCGATCCATTGACGTGACGTTTCATCCCATGCCTCAACCCAGGCGTGGGCATCCTTATTCTGTACTATCCAGCAACCATCCTGATAATTAGAAACCATAAAACCGGTGGCATATCTTGACGGAACATTTGCAAGCCTTAATAATATGCAGGCGGCGGAGGCGTAGAGCTCGCAATGGGCGGGGGGCTTGTTCTTCACGAGGTGGATGAGCGGCTCTTCGCCCGAAGGAATGCTGACGTCAAAGGAATGACGGGCATTTTCCCAAAACTCATAAAGAGCCTGTATCTTTTGCTCCATGGTAAGCCGACCGCGGAATATGTCCTCGGCTATTGCGCCAAGCTGTTCCCTCATATAATCCGGAACACTTATCAGCCGAGCGGTTACCTCGGTCGAAAGCCTTTCGGCATGTCTTGTCGGCGCCGAATACACCGTATAGCTTTTCTTCTTTGCATTGTGGCAAAGCAAATCTCCCCAGTTGTTCTGAAGCAAACTGTCGGTCTCCATGCTTAAGGCAACGGTGCCGGGAACACGGAACAGGACGCCGTCAAAATAATGCAATGTCCGTATCTCAAATACGTCGCCTTCTTTTTCGCTTGCCAACGGATCGAGTACGAACACATTTTGATCATCCTCCTGCGCGGAGTACTTCTTGTCCGGCAGCAAAAGGTTATACTTCTCGTCGCTGTCCCAGCGGCCATTGCGATATATTTCGTATACCTTACCCTTGAGATACCCGGGATTGAACTTGCCGAACAACTGAAGAGCAATCTGATTGCCGTTTTTATCATTGATGTCACTGGTGGCAATTCTATTGTCCTTGATCGAGAAACCCAATTCAGGTTCTCCTTCCACCGAAGCATTGTCAAAGCCGATCGCATTTGACGCCAGATAACTCACGCCTGATCGATAGTAATCGTACAGGACTTCTGTCTGATTCGAACTGCCGTAGTATGCCAAGGCAAGAAGAGAGATGACAGCACCGGTTTTAAGCATCCTGCCGCCGACATATCTTACATTTGTTTTCGGTGAAAACCAGAATATCACCGCTGCGGCGACATTCATAAAAACACATGCGATTTCCAGCCCGTCGGCATTATTGTCGATCTTGTCAAGCAATACAACCACGACAAAACAACAGGCAACGAACCATAGCCCCACATCATTCGTCCGCCGGACGACGATTGCGATGACCATGACGGAAACGATGTATTGGCTTATATTCAATAAGTATTGGTTTTTCATCGAAATGATATTCTCGTTATCGAATGCGATGTAAACCCGGTTTATGATCGCAAAGGTCAGTGCCAGCAATAGTAAGCCAACCAGACAGGTATATGGTCTCAGGTTCGCCTTGAAATGTATTCTCGCACCGAGCAGCGAAACAGCCGCAAAGAGAATGCTGATCGCCATATTGCCCCCGTTGACCCACAACAACATGGAACAAAGACAGCACATTGCTATAGCTGTGAGCAGTCTGCTATTCATAGTCTTTCCAGTTTCCCGTCTGTTATCTGCCCGGCAGGAATATACGTGATGCGAGCCCCGCCTTGAGCGGGCAGTTGATTTGCGACAGCGTCGTCATATACGACTACGGCTTTGACATGGCAGCCCATTGCGGCTATGGCATCCATCATCTCAATGCGTTTGACGTCCAGACGGGTGAACACGAAAACCACAACAGATAGTCTGTGGATGTGCTCAACTAACATGGCGGGGATATCTTCAACAGTGTCTTGCTCTCGCCCGCCCACGACCGCAAGAACTTCAAGTACTTTGTCAAGCAGAGTGATGTTGCGCATGGCTTGAAAATCCCAAAAATGCCTGCCGGCGGAAAAGAGCGTTATTAAATGTTCATCGTGACAAAGATGCTCGATAATCGAAGCCGTAAGGCTTATCGCCGCTTCCAGGCGGGCGTGGAAGAGCTTGTTCATATTCTTCGTCGATTCAATAGTCGTATCGAGTACAACGCCAACATTTGAGCAGTACTCCCGCCCGTACTCGCGCACAACCGGTTTGCCCAGCCTGGCCCAGGCTTTGACATCGATCTTTTTCAATACATCGCCATAACGGAATTCACGATTGCCGATGTACTCAAGTGAATCACCGCCATTGCTGCCTAATATGTTTCGTGAACCCTGATAGCTTCTGATCATCGGAATATCAAAATGCCTCAGTGGAAAATAATCCGGCACCACTATGACCGTGCTCCGGGACCGATCAATTCGACCGATACGAAACATGCCGAATGGAAATACCGAGTAGCATGAGGGCATATATAATTGATATATCCCGCGCCGCAATGGCAACAGCTTCAAATGGATCTCCGCGGTTTCACCCGGCTTAATACAGGAGAGCATATCATAACCGGTAACTCTGAAATGACTCGTCAGCGGTATTATCCCGGGAATAATTTCATAGGCCGGCATCATCGATCTGTTCTCAACCTTTATACGCAAATCTATCTCTCTGCCGGCAGTTGCTCTTGACGGCAGCGAACAACTCACCTTCAGTCGCGGCCTGAAAAGAATCGACAGGGAAAAACCAAGGCAGAATATATAGGACAGAACGCACCAGAAAGGGAAAAGCACTCGTGACGGATTCAGCGCGAAAACCATGATCAGGCACAGTAACGCACTGTAGCCCGCAGCCGTTATCCGAATCCTCAACAGTGCGTAAAGAGCATCTTTGAGTTTGCTCGCCGAATACCGCCGCCTGATATTCGCGATAAACGGTAACTGGGTGAGACCCCAATGCCGACGCAATGTCGCAGATAGAAAAGTTCTGTTTATTTGAATAGCCATACTCATACCGGCACTTCAACGCTATCGACAATATCCCCGATGACTTCCCGGCTTGAAACGCCGGAATAATTTGCACCGGCATCCAGTATTATCCTGTGAGCCAGAACATAAACGGACATCTGCTGCACGTCATCGGGGACAACATAATCCCTGCCGGCTACCAAAGCGACCGTCTGAGATGCCGATGCAAGCATCATCGAACTGCGAGGGCTCAGCCCTAATTTCAGCCGGGGCTCCTGACGGCTCCGGGCCGCGATAGAGGTAATGTAGTTGGCAATGTCCCTTGAAACATGCACCTGCCTCACGGCCCGGCGAATTGAAAGCAACTGGTCGCAATCAAGCACAGGCTTCAGTTCATCCAGTGATGAAGCATGGCACTGCGTCAGTATCATATTGGATTCGGCTTCCGAGTCAGGATACCCCATTTCCAATTGCACGAGAAAACGGTCCATTTGAGCTTCGGGCAGCGGGTAAGTCCCGTGAAAATCGATCGGGTTCTGGGTGGCAATTACAATGAACGGTTCCGGCAGGCGGTGTGTCACTCCGTCAACGGTGACCTGCCCCTCGCACATCGCCTCCAAAAGGGCCGACTGAGTTCGCGGAGAAGCCCGGTTGATCTCGTCAGCGAGCAGAACGTTGCAGAACAAAGGGCCCTTTCGAAATTCGAATTTCCCTTCGGATTGGACATACATCGCCGAGCCCGTGATATCGGCAGGCAGAAGGTCGGGAGTAAATTGTATACGGCTGAATTGAGCCTCGATACTTCTGGCAAGAGCCTTGGCTAAAGTCGTTTTGCCGACTCCCGGAACATCTTCCATTAAGACCGATCCGCCGGCAAGCAGTGCGACCGTAAGAGCATCAATACATTCGGCTTTGCCAAATATAACCGACATGAGGTTCTTTTTTAACTCTTCCACAGATGGCCTGTAATCCATAATCCTGCTTCCACTAACAGAGTTATCAGGTGTTTAAGGTTTTGAATTTTCCGCAATGAAAAATAGCCAAAAACGTTGCGCTACCGTTTAGTTTTGGCGCAAAAACATGCGATTCGTTACAACTTTTTTTAAAAAAACTGATACTTTCCCGGCTCAGCCGCATCTAATGTATAGTGCAAGACAAATGATGAGAATGGAAGACATCCGGACGTTTCGCCGTAAGGCATTAAGGTATAAGGCTTTATGAAATCAGACGCCAACTTATCGCTGATTGTCAGGGCAGCAGCTTCGGGGAAAAAAGATGCCCAAAAGCAATTGGCCAGGCTCATAACGCCCAGAATCTGGACATATATTTTCCGCAGTACGCTCGACAAGAGCATTACTGAAGACTTGTTACAGGAGGTATACTGTAAGATGCTGCGATCACTAAGTACTTTGGAGAATGTCGATTCGTTTTGGGGATGGCTTTATCGGATAACCTCTAATTGCATCAATTCGTATTATCGCACCAGGTCAAGGAAGAGCCGCCATTTCAATCTCCAGGACGGAATGCTCGAATCTGTCATATCCAATGAGAGTTCTGTCGAAACAAACCTCATGAGCAAGGAACTTGCCCAGGCGGTGATGGAGGCCATGTCTACACTCAAACCACGTCATCGGCAAGTGGTTACGCTCAGGTGCTTTGAGGATTTGTCATTCAAGGAGATAAGCAGGGTAGAACAGACCAGCGAAGTATATGCTCGCGTGATCTTTCACCGGGCTGTTGAAAAACTGCGAATAGCACTGAAAAAACAGGGTTTCAGCAAAGCGTCGCTCGTTCTTGCCCTGACGATGTTTGCTCGACTTACCGCCCCTGCAAAGACCGCCTCGGCCGTCGCCACCGTGAAAGTCGCCGGCATAGCCGGAACAGGCGCAATCAAGGGACTCGGCCTGGGCGCCAAGGTCGTCAAGACCACCGCAACAGCTTCGGTGCACTATGTCAAAGTTGCAGTTGCTACTGTCGCAACGGCCGGTATAATCACAACTGCCGCCACGGTCGGACCATTCCGCTCAAACATAAAAAGCATTCACTATGTAGTTCAGGGCGTAACACCTGTTGTCAAGCAGCAAGTCGCACCAGCCAGGAATCCCAATGCAAGAAGAAACGTACGCTCCTCTTCCTCGTCATTTTCAGTGGTCGGCAACAAAGCAAACATAACGTACCAGACAAAAGGCGCCTACGAGAACAAATTGGTTATGCCCCAGGGACCGGATGGCGCAATCATGCGTTTCATGCAGCGATGGAATATCGAGCAAACCGGCACATTGTGTTCGTGGCTTCAGGATGGCAGCGGGAACTATTATTATCATTCCGGCGAGCAGAAGATGTATATCACAAACGATCCTCTTCGCATGTTGATTTTGCCGACAGATCCACCCGATCTTGTTAAATTCATATATTCACAGGTCGGCTATGACTCACGTCTTTCTTACCAACGCAAATTTCTTACCGGCCTGATAAAGTACAGCACCGACAACCGTGTTCCGG
>SDBV01008482.1_pt1 | contig 13855 bp, 16 predicted proteins | sample 2277081 | NCBI WGS metagenome assembly SDBV01 (sample SAMN10402039, study PRJNA504765) | marine sediment metagenome | isolation source: marine sediment core GS10_PC15, 223 cmbsf | place: Arctic Ocean: Southern Knipovich Ridge | collected 2010 | reverse complement strand
AATATGAATAATAAAGTGAAACTAAGAAAAAAACCAAAAAACCAATCGCAATTACAGCAAGAACTATTTTCAAAGTTTCTTCTCCAAGTAAAAATCCTTTTTTGTTCATTTTAATTACATTTTTCTTCCAAACATATACCAAACCAACCTTTTTCTGAACAATAATATCCATTACAACACCAATCACGACTTGGTTTTCTTTCTGAATAGAAAAAATGAACAATAGTCCCAGAAGATAAGCAATAATTCCTGCACTCTCCATTGGTACAACCATAATCACATTCTTGGACTTCTTTTCTAAATATGGTCCTAACACAATCTCCTTTGTTAGTACATTTATGATAATACCCTTTCACTTTTGTTTCTGCTTTTACTAGATTCAAATAACATTTTAAATCTTCAGGAAGTTTGGCCGTGCAATCCGAATCTTCACATTCTATTTTCAAATCAAATTTTGCTTCTTCATCATCTTCCTCTTCCCAAGATCCAGAAGCTCCTGCTCCTCCAAAGTCTCCCCCTTCATCTCCAATTTCTTCGCCCCCTGGCAAATTTTTAATAAAATCGATTACAGTATTTCTAAAAAATAAAAAAATACCAACAACCACAACCACCACCACAAAAATTCCAAGAAGAATTTTTATCAATTGACTTGTTGTTAATTCTGTCATCTACCTGCTCCAAATAAATTTTTAATTTTATCTATAAGTGAAACTCCCTGCTCCTGCATCAAAAAAATAGTAATCATTAAAATCGCAAGAACTGCAATAGCTATTAACAACCAAGGAAGATACTCTGAGATAACCCCTTTTTTTTTCATATAACAAAAAGAAAGATGTAATTAATAAACCTTATCCTAAATTGCCTAAAACAATTGAAGTCAAGACAAACAATCCAAGTGTAGCTAAAAGAGCTGTAATGAAATACAACACAATTCCTTTTTTAAGATTCTGCCCAGTCTTACTAGTCTTTTCAAGTTTATCCTCCCCAGAATCTATTGTAACAAGGGTACCCGTAAGAATAAAAATTATTTGGATAATATAAACACCGATTATAATTTGCAAGAAATAAGGAGGAATCATATTTATCACATCAAAAATTTGATCAAGTCCCCCCAAGGCTCCAAGCCCAGTTCCTCCCCCAGATAAATCCCCAAGATCCAACTTACTTAAAATAGAAGTAATCATAACCGCCAATCCAACAACAATCCCAGAAAGTAATGGAGCAAGAAAAGTCATATTGCTTTTCATATCAGAGATTATTTCCGCCAACATATCTTTAAGCCGAGTAGTAATCTTTTGCATATTCTTCACATACTCAGAAATACTCATTAAACTTACTGCAGCAATTTTCAAACCTTTTTTTGAAGACTCTATCAAAATCCTCATGCTTGTCGCAATAATACTAGAAGGGTATAAAACAATTGCTCCTCTTTTAGGATCAAAAATAGCTTTCTCAACACTCATTCCCCCTTGCCTTATATTATAGTTTACTCTTCTAAAAAAGTCTCCCGTAATCAACCCTTTTGAAGATTCAGCAACTCTACCAAAAGCCAGTTCAGCAGGCATGCCATTCCCAATTCTATTTCCCAACTGAAAAAGAGAATTATTAAATTCCTTTTCTAATTGCTTTGTTTTCTTTCTTGCCTTAATTAAATTTTTTGTCTTGCCCTTATAAGCTATCACAAAAAATAAAGCCAGCCCCAAAGGGATAAACATTCCTAACAACAAAGCCCCAACCCCAAAAGGTCCTGCAATCCCAGTTGCAGTTTCCTTAAAATCAAAAAACTTTTCTTCCCCAAACAAACTAAATCCTAATTCTAAAAAACTATAATCTTTCTGCAACCCAAAAATTTCTGGAAGAGCGGTGTACTGAACAATCAAAGGTAACAACCCAATAATCAAAAAAGGCAAGCAGATTAAAAAAGCTTTTAGATAATGTTTGTTGCTTTTATAGTCTGGATAAAAAGAATTCTTTTCTAACAATTCAATTTCTCCATGTCCTCCGGGTCTTAGAAACATTATTTTATCCGTAAGATAAAATACAAAAAAAGGTATAATCAAATTAAACAAAATAAAAACATGATATCCCGTCAATAAACCTCCCAGCATAGCAGAAGCAAGAGGTAATAAAGCCAAACCTAAAGTTGGTAAAACCACCCCAAGCATATAAACATTAGTTAAAGGACTTCTAACATCATGGGTAAATCTCAGCATCTTATCATAAACTCCGTCAAGAACAACCTGCAATGCTTTTTCAAGAGTTAAGATTCTCCTACTCGCATCTGGTTCAAATAAACTACTTTCAATTAAATGAAAAGCTTCAACAAATTCAAGAGAATAATCTCTCCATGTCTCCAAATAATTATCTAAACTTTCTTTAATCGTTGAAAATTTTCTTATTTCAACATCATAAAAGATTTTTCTTAAATCAAATGCAAGAGGAGGCTCTAAATGTTGAGAAGCAAAAGCAATCGCCCTCTCCAAGTTCGGAGTATGTCGCATATAGACAACAACATACAATATAGCCGGAACCATCTGAGAAGATGCTTTCAAACGCCATTTATTAGCCAACCTTACAGGATAATTATTAACAAAATAAAATAAAAAAATTGAAAAGATTACCATTAAAATAAAAAACAAGAAAGGAAACTCTGACAAATTTTCTTTAATTAAAGTTATTGCAACAGAAATTATCAAACCAAGTAAAAAAATACTTAAAAAACTCATCACGCCAAGAGTCAGTGCCTGCCAAGGTTCAATTTCCAAATGTGCTATATCCAGAGATTTCCTTATTTTTTCCTCATCTTTTTTAGAAACCTTAAGCTTAATCACATTTCCTAAACTGCGACACAATTTTTCATACCAAGTAAGTTCAGGAGACATTTCTTTCTTAAATTTAGTATATTCTTGACTGTAATTCGCTTTCTTAGGAGTAGTCTTCATTTGTTGCTCTATTCTCCCTCCATGTCTTCTAAGAACTTCTTCAACTGTAGGTTTTTTTCCCATTTTCCTCTTTTAAATAAAATAAAAATAGAATTAATAAATGTTTAGAATTATTGCTTATTTGTGTCTAAGGCAGAAACAAATTTTCTTGCAGCAAACATAATTAAAATTGCCACAACAAGAGTAATAATCGGACGGATTAACCAAAGACTAAGAAGCTGTTCTGAATCAGAACCAGAAGTTATAAACACTCCCATCATGATTCCTAAAGCCACATTAATTATTACAGAAGCTAACACTAACACAAGAGCCAATCTAAATTCCTTATCTAACTTTATTATTGCTCTTAAAAATACAACCAAAGCATAAATTAAAATTGCAACTGCAATAATCTCAACTTGCCATGCAAAAGTTATCCAGCTTACCATCTCTTTATAAAAAATTACAAGAATAAAAGGTTAATAAATGTTTATAAATTTTAAACTGAAAAATTTCTCAAATGAAAATTTATTTTTTGTTTTTGGAATAAAAAAATACAAAAACTAATCCCAAAACAAAGAAAGCCGCTGCAAAAAAACCAAGATTATTTTTGGCTTGTCCCAAAATAATATACCCTGTAAGATTAAATGATATAAAAAACAATGCTACCACAAAACTTATTATTGCCAAAATTGCAAAACTTAGTTTTCTTTGAAGACCTTTTATCGGAATTAAACTATTCATTGTCGTATCTATTGAATTTTTTTTGTTTTGTATTCTCTTTTTTTCGTTTTCTGATCCAGCAAGTTTTTTTGCTGAATTATAATTATTAACTGCATATGAAAGAGAATTTCTAGTATCACGAAGATTTTCTTTTTCCTTTGCCTGTAGAATCCATTCGTCTCCTGCTTTTTCATAAAGTTCAGAAGCTTGATTTAGATACTTTTGAGATTTAATAGTATTTTTAAATTTAGGCAAATTGGCAGAACAACTCATATCATAACCCTTTTTTTTAAAATCATAAGCTTTTTCTCTATGAGTTTGAACCATAATACATTAAATAAAAACTAATTTAAAAAACTTCCTCAAATCCTCTTCTTTTTAATTTCTTCATTAAGCCATTTTTGCCAAGCAGGAAAAACATTTTCACTTAAAGATAATCCGGTTTCTTCTATGGCTTCCTTAGAAATTTCATGAAAAGCATGATTAGAGAGTGTGTTAAATTTTGCTTCAAGAATATTATAATCTCCTGTTTTCTCTGCTACCTCCACTAATTCTTTTTTAATCTTAGCCCTAAGAAGTATATTATCATAAACAGCGTCCCAATTCCCTGCCCACCCTCGAACATTCGCAGCAACATTCTTTATTATTTCACTATCTCCATTAATCAAATCATCACTTGGCTCAAGTTCGTCTTTTTCAATATTGTATTTTAATAAATCTACAAAACCTTTCTCTTCCATTGGGTCCTTTTGCCAATGTTTTCTAACTTCTGTAAGTTGCACAAGTCTTCTCCAAGAATGCAAACCATCTGGGGATTTGATTGGATTGCACACAGCAATAATATCAGTAGCCTTAAAACTCGTTGGAGGAACTCCAAGGTCATTAACAACTCTGTCAAAAACACCATAAGGAGAAGCTCCATGAATTGTTCCTGCAACAACATTTGCCAAAGCTCCTATCCTCATTGCTTCATATAATGCTTTAGCTTCAACACTCCTAACCTCTCCTAAAATTAAACAAGAATCGCCCAACCTCAAACTTGTTCTTATACCATCATCAGCAGAAACTTCTGTAGTTGTCTTTAACAATGCTGACCTTACTTTCATTCTCAAAATATCATATTCTAATTTTCTCAAAGATTCAACAGGCAATTCAAGAGTATCCTCAATTACAATAATTCTCGACTTGGGAGAAATCTCCAACAACAAACTTCCTAATAAAGAAGTTTTTCCAGAACTCCTTGTTCCTGCAATCAAAAGTGTCCTTGCACCATCAATTAAAAAACTTAATAGCCCTGCAGTAAAAGAATTAATCATTTTATTTTTCACGAAAAGAGGCAAGGTCCATGGTGCCTCTCTGTGTCTTCTAATAGCATATGCCAAACCATCAGGGGAGAGAGGTTTTTGTATTATGGCAATTCTCGCCCTAATTTTCCCAATTTCCAATTGAGTATCAAGAATTGGATTTGCTTCATCCAAAGGACGACCAGAAATCATTCTAAATTTTGCCGCCCACGAATCTACATCTTCTTGGCTTGGTAAGATGTTCGACGAACATTCATCATACTCTCCATGCCTTACAAAAATTGTCGTGAGAGGTATAGGCGCATTCAAAACAATATCTTGTAATTTTGCATCTTGAAGTAAAACCTCAAGGAGCCCAAATCCAATAGTATGTCTAACTAAAATCGTAGCCAATTTATTCAAATCCAAATAACTAAGTTTAATAGATTTAGTCTGAGCCAAATCCTGAAGTAAATCCTTAGAAATATTAAAAAAAACTTGCCTTGTTCGCTCTGTATCAATAAATTCTTCTGCCTTAGGTTGGTGTTCAATCAAAACCCCACGTGCAAGATTAAGAAGCATGCTTTGTTCTTCTGCAAGGGAATTTTCTGGAGGATTAAGATGATAAACCAATTTTGATTCATCCTTCCTTTTCAAAATTGTGACAAAAGAAGTATCATATTTACCACTAGAAATTTCATATTGGTCTATAATCTCCACATCGTCAGGCAAATCAGAAACCAACCTCGTAAAAGTAAAATTGGGAATTACATCTGGCTTAAAAATTCTAGTATAAATATCTCTGCTTCCTCGTTGATAACTTTCAATATAAGGAACCGATTCTTGAATTAATTTTGTTTCTTCTAACTTGCTTAAGAGTCTCTCCAAAAAATGAATATAACTTCTTTGATCAATTTGGGCTTCTAATCCAACTTTTTCTAAAAAAATTCTAGCTTCAATAAGCAGCTTATTTAATTCGCCACGGGCAGCAAGAGGGTCCTGCTTTAACAAAAATAAAAAAGAAAAAATATCATTATAACGTTGTGTAAAAAATTGTGGTTGATTTGTAATCAATTTTGCTTGAGATAAAATCTCTTCTTGTCTCAAAAAATAAACATAAAGTTGAGCGATTTCCAAAAGCAAAGCTGTTTCTTTAAAATCATAATTGTAATTTTTTTGCTGCACAAAAACAACCCTCGAAACATTAGGATTTTCTATGAGCGAATCCATAGTCCTACTCATAACCTCTGGATAATCAACTAAACTTGGGACATAAGGCGCTCCAAGATAATTAATATAAAGAACATCCTCTCCTCCTTCTCTTTGTACCTCTGCAGAATAAAGTTGTGCCTCTTGCCTAAATTGCATTTTTTTTAACATAAAATTTATTTGAAAAAATGTTGTTTAATACGCCTCTTAAATTTGCTTTAAATTGCATAGATAAAAAAAGTTGCCCCAGTTTAAAATATTTTGTGTCATAAAGTCAAACACAACAATTTTAAAGTTGCCTAACATTTACCTTTCATGGTGGAAGAAACAAATCCCTATTCGGAACAGCTTCTTGGAGGAATGAATTCAAAGATAAGAAATTTGGAAGAAAGACAAAAAATTCTCAAAGATAGATTACTTTTAATCGGACAAAATCTTATAGAAATGAAAGAAAGAACAAATGATAAAATGTTAGAAATAAAAAAAGATATTGAACTATTAAAACAAAATATGGAAAGGATGATTTCTTTCTTAGAATCTGCTTCAACAGAATTTTCAAAATTTGCCAAAAAAGAAGATTTGGAAATTCTTTACAAACAAACAAAAATGTTCCAACCACTAAACTTTGCAACAAAGGAGGATTTAGAAACTGTAAAAAGAATTAATTAAAAATCCCTTCTCAAAAAAGGAAATTTTTATAAAGATTCTCAGTTAAAAATATATAAGATGGGTGTTCTAGAACAAGTTTCACAAATGAAAAGCCAAGGCATACCAGAACAGGAAATTGTGAGTAGATTAAACCAACAAAGAATTTCTCCAAAAGAAATAAACGATGCATTAAATCAATCTAAAATCAAAGATGCTGTTTACAATCCTCAAGAGACAAAGATGCAAACGCAAGAGAATATTCAATCACCTTATGTTCCAAGAACTCAAGACATAAAACAAGGTTATTCTCCACAATCTCAAGAAGAATATGCCCCTCAACCTCAGGAATATGCTCCACCTCAACCTCAAGAAGAGTATGCTCCTCCACAAGAAGTGTACCAGCAAGAAGCATATGGTTATCCTGCTTCAGAAGGGGAGCAGAGTTCAGACATGGTCATTGAAATATCTGAACAGATTTTTAATGAAAAAATAAAAAAAGTAGAGAAACAAATTGATAAGATACAGGATGTTCAAACACTTTTGCAAACTCAAACAGAGTACGCCACAGAAAGATTGAAAAGAATTGAATCAATAATGGATAAATTACAAATTGCAATTCTTGAAAAGATTGGTTCTTATGGAAAGAATCTGGAAAGTATAAAAAAAGAGATGGAAATGATTGAAGATTCATTTACAAAAATAGTTCCACATGCTAAAAAACTTGCCCACAAAAAAGTTCATACAAAAAGAAAGACATCTAAGAAAAAATAATATTAATTATTCTTTACCCCCAAAATCTCTTGCCCAAAGAGACCTTGGATAAATCTTAGTTTTTTTTGAAGAACTTGCAATTACTGCAACAACCAATGCAATCACAATCGCAACTCCAATAATCGTCACCCAATTATCCTGCCACCAATCAGCAGACCATCCAAAACTTCCTGCTGCTTGGACTACCACAACCAAAAAAATAACTGCTCCAATTCCAAAAAGAATCCATGTCATAACTGGATGCTCAGGGTCTACAAAAAGTCCAACAAGAATAAAAAATGCAAGTATGATTGCTAAAGCAACCCCCATCATCGGAAATATTTGAGAGAAAAAATTTGAAACTAAATCAAATTGCACCGCCATTAATCCTACAACCAAAGCTATGATAGCATTTACTGCTTTATTATCCTGGAAAAGTTTAACTTTTACAAGTATTCCAAAAACCAAAGCAAAAATCAATAGAAAAGGCAACAAATAACTAAAGAAACCCATCTGTTCCCATTGAGTAAACAATTCCCCTAATGCTCCTTCGTTCATAGTAGTATAAGAAGCCAATGAAATCAACCCTTTTAACATAACAAAAATTATGCAAATATGTTTAAATATGTTTCGTTAAAAATCATTTTTATCAAGAACTTTTTTTCTGTGATAAGATTAATGCTAATGCAATTGCAATTGCAATTATAAAAGAAAAGTTTGTCCAAAAAGCTTTGCTCCAAGTTTGTTGAAATAAAAATTCCCCAAGTTTATCGTAAAATCCTGTTGCCCATACAAGTGCAATGATAAATGCAATACTCACAACTATGGCTAATGCTATTTTCATCCATTTTTCTGGTTTAAATCCCTCTTTAATATCTCCAAAAATAAATCCCCAAAATAACAAAATGATAAAGATTGATACAAGAGCCACAGTCAAAAATAAAACTAAATTGCTCACGACCTCTGTAGGATAAAGAACACTTACAAAAATTAAACCTATAACAAATGAGATAAGAGCGTTTAATTGCTTTTTTCCTTCCCCAAAAATTTTTGTCTTCTCAAGAATAGCAAAAACTATAAAAAAAACTAATAAAAAGGGCAAGATAAATCTAATTAAAACTGGATTTTGCAAAATAGTTTCTTCTGGCATCTTATATCAAGTCTTCTGGGATTTCTTGCATCTCAGAATCAGGACTTGGCAAAGCAGATTTATTTATTATAAAAACATCACTTATTGCTTTCACAAATTGGTGAGGGATTATAACTCCCTTTGCTCCTCCTATCAATGATATAACACTTCCTCCAACACGGATTCTCCATCCTTCAATTTTATTTTCAGACAAATTTACCTCTTCCACTTCTCCAAAAAAATCTCCAGAATCCGTATAGACTTTACACCCCATCACTTCTGTTATTTTTTTTATTCTCATAATAAAAAAGAGGATGTCTCATTTAAATAATTTTCCATGATAATCCAATAACAAGTTTTATAAAAAATCCTTACCTCCACGAAATATGATTAACAAAAAAGAAATAATCCTCATTTCATTAGTAATTTTGATATTATCCTTCACATTAAATCTACTTGAAAATTGGAATGCTTTTCTAACAGTTTTATTATCTGTCTTCATCGTTATTGGGGCAAACATATTCATAAAAAAAGTCCTTGCCTATTATCTAGATTCAGAAATAGAAATAAAACTATGGGAAATAAAAAGATTCGGGTTCAAAGCAGAACAACATTTCAAAAAACCTCTACCTGCAGGAATCTTCTTCCCAATAATCTCCAAAATTCTTTTATTCCCTTTTAATAATTTTATATGGATGGCCTCTCTTATATTTGACATAAAACCAAAAGTCTACAGAGCTGCTAAAAGGCATGGTCTTTATTCTTTTTCAGAAATGACTGAGTACCAAATCGGGCTTATAGCAGCAACAGGAATTGTAATCAATCTTGCTCTGGCAACAATAGGATATTTCCTTGGACTTCACACTTTCGCACAGCTAAATATATACTATGCTTTTTTTAATATGCTGCCAATATCTGAATTAGACGGAAATAAAATTTTCTTTGGCAACATTGTTCTATGGAGCTTCCTTGCATCCCTCACTCTCCTTGGATTTTTACTTTCAATTCTAATCATCTAAAATTATTTAAAAACCAATCCAGATATACTTACATATTTTGTAAAGGAGGATAATTATGGAATTTTTGGAGGGAATTACTCCAAGGGAATATCAAAAAAAGATTTTTGAAACATGTAAGAAAAAAAATTGTCTAGTTGTGCTTCCAACAGGGCTGGGAAAAACACTCATAGCATTAATGCTTACCATAAAAAGGATGCAAGAATTCCCTGGAGAAAAAGTTGTTTTGCTTGCACCAACTAAACCTTTAGCAGAACAACATTTAGTTTTTTTCAAAACACACCTTCCAGAATTATTTGGCGATATGCAATTATTCACAGGACTAATCACATCAGATAAAAGGAAAAGAATTTTCCAAACAGCAGACATAATCTTCTCTACTCCTCAATGTGTCGCAAATGACTTAAGAAATAAACTCTATGATTTAGAGGAAGTTTGTTTACTTGTAGAAGATGAAGCCCACAGATGCATAAAAAATTATGACTACAATTTTCTCGCCAAAAAATACAAAGAACAATCAAAACATCCAAGAATCCTAGGACTTACAGCATCACCTGGGAGCGATAAAACCAAAATTAAAGCAATTTGTAAAAACCTTTTTGTTGAAGGAGTTGAACTAAGAACCAGAAACAGTCAAGATGTAAAAAATTATTTGCAGGAATTAAAATTTGAAAAGATTTTGGTTAATTTTCCACCAGAATTTGAAGAAATAAGATACATCCTAAAAGAAATTTTTGACAAGTATGTAGAAGAACTCAGACGTAGGAAAGTTTTATGGGGACCAGCATCAAAAACAGGACTTATCCAGCTTCAAAAAAAGATAATGACAACATTATCACATGGACACAGGAATTATAATTATATGCTCGGAGCAAGTGCGTGTGCTCAGGCAATTAAAATCCAGCATGCATTAGAATTATTAGAAACGCAAACATTATCCAGCTTCAATAAATACTTGAAGGATCTTTTTAATCAAGCCAGGCAGAAAAAAAGCAAAGGCGTCATTAAACTTGTAGCTAAACCAGAATTTAATTTTGTTTTTATAAGAACCAATGAACTTTTAACAAAAAAATTTGAACATCCCAAAATTAATGAACTAATAAAAATAATTAAAAAAGAAAAATCGCAAAATGATAAACTCAAAGTAATTGTGTTTGCACAATTCAGAGACACCACAAAATTCCTTTCTGATGAACTCAACAAAATACAAGGAATAAAATCACAAGTGTTTGTTGGACAAACAAAAAAAGAAGGGCTGGGTTTAAGTCAAAAAGAGCAGAAAAAAATGATAGAAAATTTTTCAAATGGGGAGATAAATGTTCTTTGTGCGACAAGTATTGGTGAAGAAGGATTAGATATACCCGAAGTAAATACTGTTATTTTTTATGAACCAGTTCCTTCGGCAATAAGGAAGATACAAAGAAGTGGTAGAACAGCAAGATTAATGAAAGGGAAATTAATTATGTTAGTAACCAAAGGCACACGAGATGAAACTTTTTATTATGTCTCAATGGCCAAAGAAAAAAGCATGCATTCTGCAATTAGTTCAATAAAAGACGAACTATTCAACAAGGAAGAAAAACAACAAACATTAATAGAATAAAATGAAAGAAATATTCAATATTTTTTCAAAAAATGTTTCTGAAATAAAAAAAGAGATTCTGCCTAAAGAAACAATAATAGCAGATTACAGAGAGAAAAATTGTCTTGTTACCTCAGAACTTATTCGTTTGGGATTAAATGTTGAATTTAAAGAATTAAAGGTTGCAGATTATATTGTAAAAGATGTTGCAATAGAAAGAAAAACAGTTTCTGATTTTATTTCATCTATGGTAAACAGAAGGCTTATCAAACAACTAGAAGAACTCCAACAATACCAAAATAGACTTTTGATTATAGAAGGAATTGATGAACAAGAACTTTATACAGATTCAGAAGAAAGAACAGGAGTCCATCCTAATTCTGTTAGAGGATTTTTACTTTCAATCTTGCTTAAACATAAAGTACCAATAATTTTTACAAAAAATTCTGAAGACACTGCAAAATTTATTTTCATACTTTCAAAAAGAAAATCAAAAGAGCTTTCATTAAATGTTTCAAAAAAATCTTTAAATAAAAAAGAACAAATTCAGTTTATTTTAGAAAGCTTTCCGAGTATTGGTCCAAAAACAGCAAAAAAACTTTTAGACAAATTTAAAACAATAAAAAATTTTGTTAATGCGTCTGAAGAGGAATTAAAAGAAATTCTTGGGAAAAAAGCTGGAATTATAAAAAAGATTATTGAAAGAGAATATTAGTTATCTAGGGAATTTTGCCTGTCTTCAAAATAATGAAACTCTGGTTGTCCTTTTGCAATATTATCTTTTGCTTGTAAGAAACAACTCCAGTAACATCCATCACAAGTAGTTTTCTTCCTTATTTCTTTCCAATCATGAAGGAACTTTTCATATTGTTCTGAAGTTAAAGATGTTATATTATATTTATCTGCAAGTTCTGTTCTCCACTCGTTACAAAGCATTAAACTCCCATCAGAATCAATTCTTAATTGATAAAAATCATCACATTGCCAATCAGAATTTATAGCAAAAAGATGCATATCCCTAACATAAGATTCAGGAACAGATAATCTAACTCCAGAATCTTTCATTTGCATAAGTTCCACAGCAAGTTTTTCAAGATCTTTTTTATTTTCGTCATTAAATTTATAACTACCTGCAAGGGGTTTTGAAAATTCTTTCTGTTGATTAGTATATTGCACTGTGCAGAGATTTATATAAAACCCCTCATCAGACAATCTCTGAACTAATTCTGGAATTTCATATATATTTTGCCTGTTTATTACTACATTTGCTGCTAATAGTGGGACACCTTTTTCCTTAAGCCTATTTAACATCAAATATCCTTTATGAGATTTTTTAGTAGCATCTTCTCCAACAGTTTTTATGTCTATATCACCCAAACCATCAACACTAGCAAAATATCCCCATAATCCAGCATCCACCAACCTTTCCATAGTTTGGTTATCAAAAAGAGAATTTGATAAAATAGCTGTTTTGATTGAGCTCATGGAAGCATATTCTAACAATCCAGGAAGCCATTCCCTTATAGTCGGTTCACCCCCCATAATCTTCACAGTCTTTATACCCACCCTCTCCATATTATCATAAGCTTTCTTCCATCCATCAATATCAAGTTCATTCTCAAAATTACCTCCAGATTTACCAAGATTACAATAACCACAATTAAGATTACAATCTCTTGTCAGAAATAATTGGGCTTCAGTTATTTTATTTTCTACAAATCTCTTTTCAAAACTCATTAAAATATAATAAAAAGGTACTTCTTTTTAAAAAAACTTACATCAAAAAATATATTTTAGAACACAGAAATTATATAAAGGCAGGGAATCTTTTTTAATCATATTTTTATTTACTTAAATTAAATTATACTTTTCTAATGTCTCATAAATAGGCCCTTTTCCAATTAAAATAGATTTCTTTAATCCAAAATTATCAATAACAAATTTTATTTTTGGAATTTTTATTTCCTTTAAACCTTCCAAGAATTCTTTTTTATCGTATACGCTCTTAACTCGCGCAATAGTCAGATGGCTCATGAACCTTTTTTCTTTTTCAAATAAATCTTCTAAACCCTTATCAATCTCTTTTTGCAATTTCTCACAATTATCTAAATGCAACCACACAATTCTTACAAATTTCTCTGAAAAAACTCCAATAGAATCAATTTCAACTTCAAACTTATTAAATTTAATTTCTCCTAGTTTTTTCTTTACTTCTTCAATTCTCTTTTCATCAATTTCTCCGAGAAATTTCAAAGTCAGATGCAAATTCTCATACTCTGTTTTCTTTCCTTGAAATTCTGGAAGTTGAGATTGGATTTTAACAATCTGATTTTTCACTTCTTGTGGGATATCGATAGAAATAAAAGTCCTCATTTTTTAAAAAAATTAATTAATTAATTTTTTCATTAATTCCAATTTAATAATTTGCTTCTTTTCCTTAGATATACAGAATAAAAATCTTTCAATCATGTTTTCAGAAACAGTAAAAATATAATTTAATTTTATAATGCTATCTTTAATAGCTCCCTCTTTTTTAGTTAAAGGAATTCCTTTCATCTTTAAATTAGAAGTTATTCCTGCTAACACAATATTTC
>SDBV01008481.1_pt1 | contig 13855 bp, 8 predicted proteins | sample 2277081 | NCBI WGS metagenome assembly SDBV01 (sample SAMN10402039, study PRJNA504765) | marine sediment metagenome | isolation source: marine sediment core GS10_PC15, 223 cmbsf | place: Arctic Ocean: Southern Knipovich Ridge | collected 2010 | reverse complement strand
CACCCGGACCGCCGGCAGGCGTTGCCGGTGCGGCATCCTTCGGCGCTTCATATACGGTGGCATCGGTCGTCAGCAGCAGACCCGCAACCGAAGCCGCGTTTTGCAGTGCAGTGCGCGTGACCTTGGTCGGATCGAGCACGCCCGATTCGACCAGATCGCCATACTCACCGGTCTGTGCGTTGTAACCGAAGTTGCCGTCGCCTTGCGAGACCTTCGCCACTACGACGCTGGCTTCCTCGCCGGCATTGGAGACGATCTGGCGCAGCGGCTCTTCGAGCGCACGCAGCACGATCTTCACGCCTGCGTCCTGATCCGGGTTGCTGCCCTTCAGGCCGGCGATCGCGTTGCGAACGCGGATCAGCGCGACACCGCCGCCCGGCACCACGCCTTCTTCGACGGCTGCACGGGTTGCATGCAGGGCGTCGTCAACGCGGTCTTTCTTCTCCTTGACCTCGATCTCGGTGGCGCCGCCCACCTTGATCACGGCGACCCCGCCGGCCAGCTTGGCGACGCGTTCCTGCAGCTTTTCGCGGTCGTAGTCGGAGGTGGCTTCCTCGATCTGCACGCGGATCTGCTTCACGCGAGCTTCGATCGTCGCCGAGTCGCCGCCGCCATCGATCACCGTGGTGTTGTCCTTGCCCACTTCGATGCGCTTGGCCTGGCCCAACTCGGCCAGCGTTGCTTTTTCGAGCGTGAGGCCGGTTTCCTCGGCAATCACCTGGCCACCGGTCAGAATCGCGATGTCTTCAAGCAACGCCTTACGACGGTCGCCGAAGCCGGGCGCCTTGACCGCCACCGTCTTCAGAATGCCGCGGATGTTGTTCACCACCAGCGTCGCCAGCGCCTCGCCTTCGACATCCTCGGCGATGATCAGCAGCGGGCGGCCCGCCTTGGCAACCTGCTCCAGCACCGGTAGCAGATCGCGGATGTTCGATACCTTCTTGTCGTGCAGCAGGATGAACGGGTTGTCGAGAATGGCAACCTGCTTGTCCTGGTTGTTGATGAAGTACGGCGACAGGTAGCCGCGATCGAACTGCAGCCCTTCGACCACTTCCAGTTCATCGGCGAGCGACTTGCCGTCTTCGACGGTAATCACACCTTCCTTGCCGACGCGGTCGATCGCCTCGGCGATCCGCTGGCCGATCGATTCCTCGCCGTTGGCGGAGATCGTCGCCACCTGGGCGATTTCCTTGCTGGTGGTCGTCGGCTTGCTGATCTTCTTCAGCTCGTCGATGGCGGCAATCACCGCCTTGTCGATGCCGCGTTTCAGGTCGAGCGGATTGAGACCCGCTGCAACGTATTTCTGGCCTTCGCGCACAATCGCCTGGGCGAGCACGGTGGCAGTCGTGGTGCCGTCGCCGGCGGCGTCGCTGGTGCGCGATGCGACCTCTTTTACCAGTTGCGCGCCGATGTTCTGCAGCTTGTCGGCCAGCTCGATTTCCTTGGCGACCGAGACGCCGTCCTTGGTTACCACCGGTGCGCCGAAGGTGCGCTCCAGCACCACATTGCGGCCCTTCGGACCCAATGTGACCTTGACTGCATTGGCGAGGACGTTCACGCCTTCGACCAGTTTCGAACGCGCGCTGTCGCTAAAGACGATTTCTTTGGCTGCCATGTTGTGTTGCTCCGTTATTGGTTAACTACCGCGACAATGTCTTCTTCGCGCAGCACCAGCAGATCGGTGCCGTCGACCTTGACCTGCTGGCCCGCATATTTGCCGAACAGCACGCGCTCGCCGACCTTCACGTCCGGTTCGATGCGCTTGCCGTCGCTATCGCGCTTGCCGGGACCGACGGCGAGAATTTCGCCCTGATCGGGTTTTTCGGCGGCGCTTTCGGGGATCACGATGCCCGAAGCGGTTTTTGTCTCCTGATCGAGACGTTTGACGATCACGCGATCATGCAAAGGACGTAGGCTCATTTAGATATTCCTGCGGTGGAGATTTGGCACTCTTCGCTGGCGAGTGCTGACCGAGGTTGAGTATAAGAACCGGTAAGAGGGCGCTCCAATAACGAATCCTCAGATGCTTATCGGCGTTTTGCTGTTTAGGTTATGGGGCGCGGGGCGACCGGTTTGCAGGGCGCCTCGCCGAGTGCAGATTTGCATATATGAATTCGTCGTTTTGCCGATGCTGCGTGCATAGCTACCATGCAACGCTTCAGTGACTCGTGCGAAATCCGACATCATGTCCACCGTTGCTTTTCCTTCGACGAATGCCGATACGTCGGCACAGACAGAAAGTGCGCCCCGTCACAGCGTCATCCGCACCGCTCAGGATGTCTCGGGTATCGTCGACGCGGGCGCTGCGAAAGGCAGTAACGCAAAGATTGTGATTGCCATCGCGCTCGGCGGAGTCTTTCTGGATGCCTACGATCTGACCTCGCTGGCGTATGGCATCAAGGACATCGCGCGCCAGTTTTCGCTTTCGCCGGTACAGGTGGGCTTCGTTTCGTCGGCGATCACGTTCGGCGCCATTCTTGGCGCACTGTTTGGCGGTTACCTGACCGACCGGATTGGCCGTTATCGCGTCTTCATGGCCGACATGCTGTTCTTCGTGGTCGCGGCGATTGCCGCGGGCCTCGCGCCGAACGCATGGGTGCTGGGAGGGGCGCGCTTTCTGATGGGCTTCGGCGTCGGCCTGGATTTGCCGGTGGCCATGGCGTTCCTGGCCGAGTTTTCGCGTGTGGCGGGCAAGGGAAACAAGGCGGCCAGCGTAGCGGCATGGTGCCCGGCATGGTATGCCGCGACCAGCACCTGCTATCTGCTGATTCTGGGGCTGTATGCCGTCCTTCCCGAGCATCAGCTGGGCTGGCTGTGGCGTCTGACGCTCGCGTTCGGCGCGGTGCCCGCCATCGTGATCATTCTCGTGCGCAGCCGCTACATTAGCGAGTCGCCGGTGTGGGCGGCGAATCAGGGCGATCTGGAGGAGGCTGCGCGCATTCTCAAGCGCTCGTATGGCGTGGACGCCGTCGTCGAGCGCAGCGAAACCCCCGTGAAGGCGCCGCGTGCCGCCTCATGGCGCAACTACGGCGTGCTGTTCAACCGGACCTACCGCAGCCGTACGATTCTCGCTGCGACGATCGGCGCAGCGTCGTCGTTCGGCTATAACGCGATCATCTTCGGCTTGCCGGTGATTATCGCCAGCTTCTTTCATCAAGGCCCGCTTACGACCATCATTGCGGCGCTGACGCTGAATCTGGCGTTCGCATTTGTCGGCGGATTGATCGGCGTGCGCACCGCGCCAACCGTGGGCGCCTGGAAAATGACCGTGCTGGGGCACTCGCTGCAGTTCGCGTCGCTGATCGGGCTGGCCTTGATCGGCAAGCCCGGCAGCGGTCTGCTGGTGGTGCTGGCCATCCTGCTGCTCGGTGGTTATCTGTTCGGGCAAGGTTTCGGGCCGGGATCGCACTCGATGACCTATGCCTCCCTCAGCTATCCCACCTCGCTTCGCGGCATAGGCGTGGGTTTCAACCAGACCCTGGTGCGTTCGGCGTCGACGGTGTCGCTGTTCCTGTTTCCGGTCCTGGCGGCCGCTCTTGGGACGAAAGTGTTCTGGGTGATTGCGATTGCGCCGCTGACTTCGCTACTGGTGTTGCTGGCAATCCGCTGGGAGCCGTCCGGGTATGACATTGACTCGGAAGACTATGTTGATGCGCATGCCGCCCGGACGGAATCGCCGGTCCCAAGCGCGTGAGCGTGATTGAGCGAGGTCTGACGGGCGGCCTCGCTCGCGCTGGTTGCTTTGTTGTACGCAAGCCAATCTTAAGCCAATGTTGGTCCGCCATTCCCGATCCGGGAAACCCTCCTGCGACCACGCACCGTGAGCTTCATGACTCCCGTCGTCCCGCGAGACGACCGGTTTGCGGCTGTCGCTCGTCCACAGTTCCCCACGCCTTTCGGTGCTGATCACCACTGGCCTGTCATTCGTCCTTAGTCGCGCCGGTAGGTGGTAATACTTTTTACGACCTAATCGCGCCAGAAAAATATATTGGACGTCTCACCGGCGCGCTTGCACTATTCGTATCTTCCCCCAGCTCACGGCCGCCGTGCGCGCCTGCCAGCCGCGGCCTGAGGGCTTCCAGCGCGCCGCCACCGTTCGCAGCGGTGCTGCCGGCCGGGCTGGGCACCATTCTAATTTTGATAACCACAATACCTGAGGATACAGATGCCTGATTACCGTTCGCGAACCTCGACTCATGGCCGCAACATGGCCGGCGCCCGCGCCTTGTGGCGCGCCACCGGCATGAAGGACGGTGATTTCGGCAAGCCCATTATTGCGGTGGTGAACTCGTTCACCCAGTTCGTCCCCGGCCACGTGCATCTGCGCGATCTGGGCGCGCTGGTCGCGAAGGAAATTGAAGCGGCCGGCGGTGTGGCCAAGGAATTCAACACCATCGCGGTGGATGACGGCATTGCCATGGGCCACGGCGGCATGCTGTATTCGCTGCCCTCGCGCGAACTGATCGCCGACTCGGTGGAATACATGGTCAACGCGCACTGTGCGGACGCCATGGTTTGCATTTCCAATTGCGACAAGATTACCCCTGGCATGCTGATGGCCGCCATGCGCCTGAACATCCCCGTCGTGTTCGTCTCCGGCGGCCCGATGGAAGCGGGCAAGATCAAATCGCCGACGGACGGCCAGGTGATTGCCAAGATCGACCTGATCGACGCCATGATCAAGGCCGGCGACTCCCGGGTCAGCGACGCGGAAGTCGCGGAAATCGAGCGCAGCGCCTGCCCGACGTGCGGTTCCTGCTCGGGCATGTTTACCGCGAACTCGATGAATTGCCTGACCGAGGCGATTGGCCTCGCGTTGCCCGGCAACGGCACGATCGTCGCCACGCACGCCTGGCGTAAGAGCCTGTTCGAACAGGCCGGCCGCCTCGTGGTGGACCTGTGCCGCCGTTACTATCAGGAAGAAGACACCTCGGTCCTGCCGCGCAGCATCGCCAGCAAGCAGGCCTTCGAAAACGCCATGGCGCTCGACGTGGCGATGGGCGGCTCGACCAACACCGTGTTGCACCTGCTGGCCGCCGCGCAGGAAGGCGGCGTCGATTTCACGATGTCCGATATCGATCGCATCTCGCGCAAAGTGCCGTGCCTGTGCAAAGTCGCGCCAGCCACCGACAAATACCATATCGAAGACGTGCACCGTGCCGGCGGCATCCTCGGCATTCTTGGCGAACTGGCGCGTGCGGAACTGCTGGACCTGTCGTGCGGCAACGTGCATAGCGGCACGCTGGGCAATGCGATTGCGCAGTGGGACGTTGCCGGCGGTGCGGGCGAAGAAGCGCAGAAGCTGTTCCGCGCGGCGCCGGGCGGCATTCCGACCACCGTCGCGTTCAGCCAGGAAGCCACCTTCGCTGCGCTCGATACCGACCGCAAAAGCGGCTGTATCCGCAGCAAGCAGAACGCCTATTCGAAAGACGGCGGTCTCGCCGTCCTCTACGGCAACCTCGCGGAGAAGGGCTGCATCGTCAAGACCGCGGGCGTCGACGAATCGCAATGGGTTTTCTCGGGACGCGCGCGCGTGTTCGAAAGCCAGGACGACGCCGTCGAGGCCATTCTGGGCGATAAGGTCGTGGCGGGCGACGTGGTCGTGATCCGCTACGAAGGCCCCAAGGGCGGCCCCGGCATGCAGGAAATGCTTTACCCCACGTCCTATCTGAAGTCCAAGGGCCTGGGCAAGACCTGTGCGCTGTTTACCGATGGCCGTTTCTCCGGCGGCTCGTCGGGGTTGGTGATCGGTCATGCTTCGCCGGAAGCCGCGGAAGGCGGCACGATCGGGCTGGTGGAAGAGGGCGATGTGATCGAGATCGACATTCCGAACCGCAAGATGCATCTGGCCGTGGCGAACGACGAATTGGCGCGCCGCCGTCAGGCGATGGAGGCACGCGGCGACAAGGCATGGCTGCCGGCGAACCGTGAACGCGTGGTGTCGCAGGCGCTGCAGGCTTACGCTGCGCTTGCTACCTCGGCGGATCGTGGCGCCGTGCGGGATATTTCGCAGCTTAAGCGCAAGTAAGGCCGAATGAACTCGCCCCGCTGCGCGAACGCGCAACGGGGCGAGTTTCGAACGGCGCCTGAACAATCCACCTTTATTTACATTGCACCGGGCCGGAGCTGCAGGTTTTCGCGGTGCTGCGGTCCGCGGGGGCCGTAGTCGAGTTCCGCCCCAAGATTGCTGCTTCGGGTGATGGCGGCAGGAGCGTCGCACGGGTCCATGATCGACTCGACGAAGAGCAGCCTGTCATTCGGCGCGGCAAGCGCTTCTTGCAGATCCCCGCACGTTTTCACCACGTACGATCGCACCGGGGCCCCCGGATGGAGTACTTTCGGCAGGTCTGCATAGGACCAGTTGGCGACGTCGTTATACGGCTCGTTCTTGCCGATATAGCCGCGCTCGATCGTGTATCCCCCGTTGTTGATCAGCAGGATGGCCGGCTTGTGATCGTGTCGCAAGATGGTCGACAGTTCCTGCGCCGTGACCTGGAAGGAGCCATCGCCGATCAGCAGCACATGGCGACGCTCCGGCGCCGCGGTCAGCGCACCGAGGAGGGCGCCGACCGAATAGCCGATGGACCCCCAGTTGATCGACCCGATAAAGGTGCAGCCCGGCGGGAGCTTCAGACCGAGAATGGAAAATGACGTGCCATTGTCGACATATATGACGTCACCGGGGCGCAGGTAGTCCTGGATCGCCTGCCAGTAGGCAGCCTGGGTCAACGTGGCGGAACCGTCGGCTCGCGCGCCCGGCGCTGTTGCCGGTGCTGATTCCCGCGCCGTTGCCAGTGCTGCAACAGGCTGCGCAGGGCGGGTCGTGACCTGCGGGACCGTTTCGATCACGCCGCGCAGCACTTCCTTGAGCGTTACGGCCTGATAGTTGTCGTCACCGATGTCCACAGCGTGCCCCCGCGCATGGATAGTGCCGGCCGGCAGCGTGGCCGTGAAATCGCCCGTGGTCACCTCGATCGGCCGGTAGCCGATGGCGAGCAGGCAGTCACTGCTCTCGATCACCTCACGCACCCCCGGCTCGCTGCCTCTGCCGGCGTAGATGCCAATGTAATGCGGGAACGATTCGTCGATCACGCTCTTGGCCGCGTTGATCACAGCCAACGGAGCTTGCATCTTCCGGGCCAGTTCCATGAGGTCGGCGGCGACGCCGAACCGGGCCGCGTCCGCATCCACGAGGATCGCGGGCGAAGTAGCGGCAGACAGTCGTTGCGCAATCGCGTCGATGCTCGAGCGCAGCCGTTCCGGATCGCAGGGCGGCTCGGCCAGGACGAGCGGAGCCGACGGCACCTCGATCTCGAGATAGGTGATATCGGACGGCAGCTCCATGTACACCGGCAGCTTCTCCCGCCAGGCAGTGAGAATCAGCCGGTCGATCTCGACCACCGCATTGCGCGGCGTGATCCTCGCCTGCGCCGCGGTCACCGGCGCGTAGGCGCGAAGGAAGTGATCGAAGTTTCCGTCAGCCATGGTGTGGTGCATCCCGAGGCCGCGATCGACGGAGCGCAGCGGGATCGAACCGCAGATGCAGATGGTCGGCACGTGCTCGGCATAGGAGCCGGCTACGCCGTTGATCGCGCTCAGGGAGCCGACCGCATTCGTGACGAGCAGTGCGCCCAGGCCATTGAGCCGGGCGTAGCCGTCCGCCGCGTAGGAGGAGACCAGCTCACCGGTATTGCCAACCCATTCCAGCGTGCCGCCATCGTGGAGCTGTTGCAGGAGCGCGAGGTTGTAGTCGCCTGGAACGCCGAATAGATGCCGGATGCCGGCTTCCTCAAGACGGCGAAGCAGGAAGTCGCCGATCGTCATACGTTGGGTGGGGTTGCCCATCTGATGCGTGGTATTCATATAGGACTCCTGATCTGAATCATAAGAAGAATGCGCTACCGCGTTCGACCCGACTCCGTGGACTTCGATGCTGCATCATGCATGTCCGTGGACATGCTGGAGTCTTCAATGCCATCAAGCAGTGCGGTCACAACCTGTTCCATGTCGTGCCGGTCTTGCGGAATAACGACATGGTACGATCACGCATGATCGCCAGTCCGTAAGATTTCTTGCATTTCAACATGAATTTTCACGTCTTCCCAGACAATTTCTGATGCAGGCCCGGCTATGGGATTGAGCGCTTCCGTAGTTGAAACGATCTCCGGCAGCCCCTGGTTTTCCTCGCTGCCGCCTGCGGAACAAAGCAACCTTGCTGCGAACAGCACGCTGGTTCGTATTAACGTTGACGAATCACTGTTCCGGCGCGGCGATCCGGCAGATGGCTTTTACGGAATCGTCGACGGTCGCTTAAAAGCGTCGAACGTGCGCAGCGACGGCAAGGAAGCCATTCTGTCCATTCTGGAGCCCGGCAACTGGTTCGGCGAGATGTCCGCCATTACAGGCTGGCCGTATGCCCACGACGTCATTGCGCTCGAGACCGCGCAAGTTCTGAAGCTTCCGCTCGAAGCGTTCCACGCGTGCATGCAGAGCGCCGCATTTGCGAAATTGATTGCCGAACTGCTGGCTCAACATACGGGCCTTCTCTACCAGATGCTTGAAGACGCCACGCTGCATTCCACGCGCGCGAGGATTGCCCGTCGTCTCGTGCGCCTCGCGCACGGCGACGCCACCCTGGCCGCCGGCAACCGGTCGGACATTCAGGTTTCACAAGACACGCTTGCGATGATGCTTGGAATTTCGCGTCAGACCCTTGCCCTCGAACTCAAGGAGATGGCATCGAAGGGCGCTCTCGCTTTGCGTTACGGCAAGGTCGAAATTGTCTCGATGGACGTCCTCAAGTCATTCGACGACTAGTTCGCGGCAAAGGCCCATTTGTAACGCATCCGCCTGGCAGATAAGGAACCGTAGCGAAGCCGTAACACGAGTAATGCGCGCTCACGTTACCGTGACTGCTTACGCAGAGCGTCGCACCACGTCTCGTGAGGAGCACGCGTGCATGCGTTCGATGGTTGGGCGCGCCTTCATGCGAAGGTGCTACGTGTCTCGCGCCTGTAGCGGCTCAAGGTCAGTGCAGACCCGCCGAGAATCCCGCACGTATACGATGGCTCAACGCTTGACGGAAACCAGAGTCATTGTCTGATAGCAGGAAGTGGATTTTTAAACTGCGCATACCGCCCGGCGCGTCGGCACGCTTACTGCGAAGCTGCTTGCGCCATGCGTCCAGGGTCTGGATCGTGCGTGCGCCGCGCCTCGCAGCGATTGCCGCAGCCGTAGCCAGCCTTACCGGTTCTTACGCCCAGGCCCAGCTCACTGGGGCCGCCGCACAAGCGCAATCGCTTGACGGCCCCTGGGGACTGCGTCTTGCGCCGCAGCTCGAAGAGCATCTCTTGCGTTCCGGCGACTCGGCGGTCATCTTCGGCATAGCCGATGCGAGCTACGCCGTGTCGGACAGCGGTATCGCGCTAAAGGGGCATGGCGAACTGCGCGTGGGCACTACCCTGATGAAGGGCGATGCCGTTTACTACGACGCAGATACCGACGTGGCCGATGCGTATGGGAACGTGCACGTCGTCAAGAACGGCGATGTATTTATCGGTCCCGAAGCGCATCTGACGATCGATGCTTCGCAAGGTTACATGGTGACGCCGAAATACCGCTTCACCATGACGGGCGGGTCGGGCCACGCCCAGCGTATCGACATCGTCGACAACGACCAGTCGGTCGTGCATCGCGGCACCTATACGGCATGCCAGTGCGCCGACGATCCTGCCTGGTACGTCAAGGCCACACGGTTCGATATGGACAATGGCACTGATACAGGGGTCGCGCACAACGGCGTGATCTTCTTTCAGGGTGTACCTATCTTCGCCAGTCCCTGGATGTCGTTTCCACTCGACGACCAGCGACGAAGCGGTCTGCTTCCGCCAACTTTCTCGGTCAGCTCGACGAATGGCGTGGATATCGAGGTTCCCTATTATTTCAATCTGGCGCCGAACTACGACTTGACCCTTACGCCGCGCATCCTGTCCAAGCGTGGCGAAATGCTGTCCGAGAACTTTCGCTATCTCTCATCAAGTTATTCCGGTTTCCTAACGGCCTCTTACCTGCCGGACGATGCGATTACCAGGACCAACCGCTACGCGATCACCTTCGTGCACAACCAGAATCTGGGGAACGGCTTTGGGGTGTACGTCAACTACAACCGGGTATCGGATTCGGAGGTGACCACCGACCTCGCGGAGGGCAGTGCCGTCCCGTTGACTTCGACAACGGAGTTCCAGCAGGAAGCCGGCGTGACCTACAACAGCGGGCCGTGGTCGGTGCTGTTCCGGGACCAGCACTGGCAATCGTTCACGACCAGTCCTTCCTACAACCGCGAGCCGGAAATCGATGTCAAGTACGCGAAATACAATATCGCCGGCTTTGATTTTGGCGCCGAGGCCGACGCGACGCGCTTTACCATTTCGACCGCGGATTCCACGCAGGGCAGCCGCATCGTATTCGACCCGTATCTCAGCTACTCGATCGTGCATCCGGACTGGTTCTTCACGCCGAAGCTGCAATGGCATTTTGCCAGCTACGATCTGTCTTCAATCGGCAGCACGGCGCCGTCTGGCCAGCCCAAGACGTTCAGCTATAACGTCCCGACGCTGAGTCTCGATTCCGGGCTGATCTTTGAGCGAAGCGTCAACCTCTTCGGCAATAGCTATATCCAGACGCTGGAGCCACGCCTTTACTACGTCTACACACCGTATCGCAACCAGACGTTCGCGCCGATCTTCGATACTGCCCAGGCGGACTTTGGCCTTGCCGAGATTTTTACGTCAAACACCTTTGTGGGCGGCGATCGCGTCGCCGATCTGAATCGCCTGACGAGCGGGCTGACAACACGGTTTATCGATCCAGCGAGCGGTGATGAGCGGGCACGCTTCACGATTGCCCAGGAATACTATTTCACCAATCCGCAGGTTACGCTGGTGCCGGACGAACCCGAGACCGATCTGCGCGGCGCCGCCGTGACCGTTGGGGCCTCTTACAAGATAGGGCGTGGTTTCTCGGCAGAGCAATCGGCACAGTACGATGAAGAATACGATCGCATTGACGACGCCACGGTGGGTTTCACATGGAAGCCCGCGGAGCGGGAGATCCTCAATGTGGGGTATCGCTACATTCGCGACAACACCACGATTGACGACGAGCCGGAAAACCAGTTCATTCTGTCGACCCAGTGGCCTCTGACGCGCAACCTCTCAAGCGTCGGCCGGGTCAACTACGACATGCTCACGCACCGGCTGATCTCTGGCTTGCTCGGCGTTCAATATGACGCGCAGTGCTGGTCGATCAGCGTGGCCGTACAGAAGTACAGCGAAGAAGACGATACGACCGGCCAGCCGGCGAGCGGCACGCGCGTGTTGATGCAACTGCAGCTCAAGGGATTTTCCAGAATCGACAACGGCCTGCTCAATCAGTTCAAGGCCAGCGTTCCGGGTTATACACCGCTGCCGTCCTCGACACCGCAGGATTCGCGCTTTAGCGACTACGAGTAGGCGCGGCCAGGATCAACCAGGACCGATGGAGCACCGTGCCGATAACGATGCTCCATCTGTCCGGTTATGCCGCGCCTGAACTCTCGTCAATGAACTGCCGGCTTTGATACCGTCGAACGGGGCAGGCGGAATGTGAAGTCAATTTACCACGGGGCTCATTGCAAACTGCGTGGGCGGTTGCATGGTCAATGCACCGTTCAGTCTGGCCATGCTCTGCGGCGGCAGCGAATACGCGATCCATCCATAGCCGGCGTGTCTCAACAGAAGGACGACACCGTCAAACAGCGGGCTTCGGTCGACATGCCAGCACGGGTCGACCTCGAGCGAGTAGCTCCTCGACTGCTCCGGTTGTGGCGACGGGACTGGCTGCATGCGCGCGCGAATCTGGCCCAGTTGAGCGATGAGGCTATCAATTTCCTTGGCGTCGAGCAGAGCGGCACTATTTCCGATCACAAAGCGCAAAGCGCCGTGTCCGAATTCCTGTAAGGGTTCAATCGACAAACTCTGGTACATAGCAATACCTCTAAATATGGGAAGCTGGTTCCTGGTGCGAAGCCCGCGCGCCTGACGCTCGCGATAGCCTCCGTTTCTCCTCGGCCCACCTTCTTTGCATGCCTCTGTGAGGGTCTTTATACATTGATCTTTGAGAGACCAGCATAGTTCAGATTGCCGCTAAAGAAGTTTCTGACTGTTTACGTGTTATTAGAATTGCAAGGTACGGCGCTTGACTGCGGCCATGCGATTTTTTTGTCGCGCCATATGTCCCGGATTACTAGTTTCGGACCACGAAAGGAAGGGTAAGTCCGTTGTGGCTCATTGCCAACGCTTTGCGAAAGGCGGTATGCGCTAATGACGAGGTCCGCTGAACGCTGGCTAACCAGCAGTGCGGATATCAAACGGCAACGTGTTGTGTACGTCGAAAAGAATCCCGATGTTCGAGCCAATCCGGCTGCGTCGTGCACAGCGTTATCCAAGCTTATCCTCGGAGAACCTGAAATGAAAAAGTCCGTTGTGACTCTGGCGCTGCTGGTTGCTGCCGTCAAGGTCGCTTACGCTCAAAACAGTATTACCTTGTACGGGGTAATCGATGAATCGATCCAGTACACCCATAACGCAACGCCGACCGGCAGCAATCAGGTGGGACTCTATTCCGGCAACCTGTCGGGCAGCCGCTGGGGACTGAAGGGCTCGGAGGATCTGGGCGACGGACTGAAAGCCATTTTCCAGCTGGAAGACGGCTTCAACGTGAACAACGGCAAGATGGGCAGCTATAACGGCACTACCTCGGAATTCGGCCGCCAGGCGTATGTCGGTCTGCAGAGCGACCGCTACGGCACGTTTACCGCCGGCCGCCAGTACGATCCGCTCGTGGACCTGGTTCAGGGCATTACCGAAGATAACTACTTCGGCAGCACGTTCGCGACCGCGGGCGACGTAGACAACTACGACAACAGCTCGCGCACCAACAATGCGCTGAAATACGTGTCACCGGTATTCAGCGGTCTGCAGGTCGAAGGCCTTTATGCACTGGGTGGCGTGGCAGGTGCGGGCGGCTCGGGTCAGACGTGGTCGCTGGCTGCCGCGTACAACAACGGCCCGCTCGCTGTCTCCGCCGGCTACTTCGTGGCAGACAACTCGGAGTCCAGCACCGAACGAACCGGCTGGTCGTCGACATCGGACGGTACGTTCGATGGCCCGGTCAACTCCGGCTACGATACGGCCAAGTCGATTAACATCGCTCGCGTGGCTGCCCAGTATGTTGCCGGTCCATACACATTCGGTCTGAGCTACAGCAACTCGCAATACAAGGCTGACGCCCAATCGGCTTTCGCGGATACGGAAAAGTACAACACCGGACAGGCCTTCCTGAATTACCAGGCGACACCGGCATTGTTGCTGGGGCTGGGCTACAGCTACACGAGGGCGAGCGGCGACACGGGTGCATCGTATAACCAGATTTCGCTGGGCGCAGACTACAACCTGTCGAAGCGCACCGACGTGTATCTGGTCGGGGCATGGCAACACGCCAGTGGAGATCAGTTGAACGCGGACGGCACCGTGAGCAGCGCCGAGGCTTCCATCGGTTCGTATGGCGTAGCAGGAACCAGTTCGCAGGAAATGCTCAGCTTTGGCATCCGCCACAAGTTCTAACAGGACGAACGGGCAAGCGGCCTGAAAAGCGGCCTGAAGACCGCAGAGATCCAGTCACCTACATGAGACGAGGTGACTGGATTATCTCCGCTTCGCCGGTTTCGCTGCAATCGCTGCAATCGCTGCAATCGCTGCAATCGCTGCAATCGCTGCAATCGCTGCAATCGCTGCAATCGCTGCAATCGCTGCAATCG
>SDBV01008480.1_pt1 | contig 13858 bp, 15 predicted proteins | sample 2277081 | NCBI WGS metagenome assembly SDBV01 (sample SAMN10402039, study PRJNA504765) | marine sediment metagenome | isolation source: marine sediment core GS10_PC15, 223 cmbsf | place: Arctic Ocean: Southern Knipovich Ridge | collected 2010 | reverse complement strand
GAGCAGGGTCTTAACAGTCCTGACCCGAGAATCAGGGCCAAGGCCGCAGAAGTAGTCGCTGCTACCGGCCAGAAGCGACTCATGCCAAAGGTCCAAAAACTGTTTGGTGACGACTATGTACCGGTAAGATTTGCTGCCGCACTGGCAGTTGGTGATATGGAATACTACCTTGCCAAAAGCGCTGCACAGCGTCTTACTCAGGTGGCGGACGAAAACACCAAAATAGCCGCTGCTTACGCGATGTACAGGTTGGGCTACAGGCAATATCTGGAGCCCATTCGACAGGCGGTAAAAAGCTCAGACCAGACGCTTCGGGCCAATGCAGTTGTCCTTTTGGGCAAGGCCGGAGACGCCGGCTCACTGGAGCTTCTGTACTGGGCGAAGGATAACGATAATTCTGAGCCGAAGGTTCGTTACCAGGCAACCGAAGCAATAGCAAAACTTGGTGATGAAAAAATTATGCCTAAAATATGGACGATGCTTGTCAGTAAATTTGGTGAGGCCAAGATTATCGGAATAAAGGCAATGGGAGCGCTTGGCACTGCCCAGGCAAAAGAGGCTTTGCTCACTAAACTCGACGACGATGTCCTTGAAGTGCAGTTAGCTGCCGCCGAACAACTGGCGATGCTCGGGGACAATTCCGGTGAGCAGGTAGTGCTCAATATCTTCGAAAAGCGGCTGACAGCCGGTTTGGACGCACAGAGCCAGGAGCGAATAATGGTTCTCAGTACTCTGGCTATTGGGCGGCTTGGAACGCCCAAAACGACGCGGTACTTGTCCAAGCTGATTGAAAGTGAATCGCCGCTGATACGTCTGGCTGCGGCCCAGGCCAGCCTGCAGATACCGGTGGAATAATGCATAAGATTATAAGACGTTTATCGGTCCTATAGGAGGCCTTACTGGATTGCGTATTTTACCAGAATTGACTTGACCAGACGCCCCAAAACCCTTAAAATATATAGAAGATGACCCCGTGAACTGCTAAAATGGGTGGGGTGAGAAACGCAATTGTTTGGCACTTATTTTGAAAGGAACCTGTTTTGAGTCCGCTTACGAAGATTCTGATAGTCTTGCTGACGTTCGCGACGGTTCTGTTATGTGCATTTGTTGTAAGTTATGTCGCTAATGCTGAGGACTACAAAGAAAAAGCCGGTGGTTATACCCAGCAGCTTCAGCAGGCCAGGCAGCGAACGGATGCAGCGAACAAAGACCTTGAGAACGCGAAAAACCAGTTCACACGAAGGGAAAGCGACTTACAGAAACAGTTAACCGATGCTCGAAACCAGCTCAGAGAAACTACATCTGAACTGAACAGGCAAAAAGCGGAAATGGTAAGATTGCTTGATGAAGCCGATAAGTGGACCGCTCTTGCTGAGAGTTTTCAAAAGACCCAGGAGGATCAAGGTAAGCTTCTTAAAACCGCTCAGGAAGAGTTAGACAAAGCTCGAACCGAAGGTATAACACTCAACAAACAGTTGGATGAAACATCTGTCGCGCTGCTCGAAAGAGAAGCCGTGATTAAGCAAATGCAGAATAAGGTAAAGGCTCTTGAGGAAGAAAAAGCCGAGCTACTCGGGCGATTGAATCAACCCCTCAAGGCGCTCGGTCGGGAAGCGGCACGTCCGATGCCTGTCACTGTCCCGCCGGATACGGCGACGGCAACACTGCCGATTAGAAATATCGACCTCAAAGCCCTGGTGACAGCCGTTGATATGAGAAACTCGATGGCCAGTATTTCTGTCGGTTCAGTTGACGGCGTCTCAAAGGGATTAAGGTTCCATGTCACGCGAGGCGAACAGTTCATTTGTGATATACTTATCATTAGTGTTGATGTTCAGGAATCGGTTGGTCTGCTCGAGCTGGTACAGCAGCAGCCGATGGTCGGCGACAGCGCCTCGACGAATCTTTGAGGCAGTGATAATAAACTAATTATTGATTAAGGTTTGCCAAATGAGTCCGCAACAGACTCCCGGTCAAAAAGTAATACCGCTGAACAATCTCTACACGGTAATCCTCGCCGTAGCTTGTGGCTTGGCACTGGCGACCATAGGCTACGTTCTCTATACGTGCTACACGCAGTATGGGACTGTACTGCCTCCACAGTAGTCATCAATTAACTATTGACAAATCAGCCGTTTCGTATATAACAAGAGTCTATTGATACGCCAGAAGGGAGTCTAACTTGTTATTGGACACATTATTAGGCTGGTTTAGCACGGATATGGGTATAGATTTGGGTACCTGTACCACGCTGGTCTGTGTCCGCGACAAAGGCATCGTCCTCAATGAGCCCTCCGTTGTCGCCGTCCGCAAAGGCACCAATATAGTCCTCAATAATGGCGAGGCCGTAGGCCTGGTTGCCCGCGAGATGCTCGGCAAGACTCCGGGCTCAATTAGTGCCATCCGACCCCTCAAAGACGGCGTTATAAGCGATTTTGAGATTACCGAAGCCATGCTTGGCTACTTTATCCGCAAAGTGCACGGCCGCGGTGGAAAACTGGTCCGGCCAAGGGTCGTTATATCAGTACCCAGCGGAATTACTGCCGTGGAACGACGTGCGGTAATCGACAGCGCCGAAAGGGCGGGGGCACGCAAGGTTTACCTGGTAGATGAACCTATGGCGGCGGGTATGGGAGCCGGCCTGCCGATTATTGACCCGACCGCATCGATGATTGTCGATATCGGCGGTGGTACGACGGAAGTGGCGATTATGAGTTTGGGCGACATAGCCACATGTGAATCCATCCGCATCGGCGGCGATGATATGGATGAGTCGATTATCAGTCATCTAAAGAGAACTTATAACCTGCTCATCGGTGAAACACGGGCCGAAAAGGTCAAGATTCAGATTGGTTCGGCTGCACCGCTGGAGGAAGAGTTGACAATGGAAGTAGCAGGGCGGGACACAATCTCCGGGCTGCCTCGAAAGATAGTTATTACCAGCGAAGAGATACGCGAGGCCCTGAAGGAACCGATTGCGGCGATTATTGACGCGGTAACGCGAACACTGGAAAAGACGGCCCCTGAGCTGGCAGCGGATTTGATAGACAACGGCGTACATATTTGCGGTGGCGTGGCACTTTTGCGTGGGATGGATAAAGTGCTGGCTAACGCTACGGGCCTGCGGGTTGAGAGGGTCGAAGACCCGCTCAGTGCCGTGGCAAGGGGGACCAGTATTTATCTGGAGAACCTGGAACTGCTGAAGGATACGATGGACCATAGTGACTATGGATGGGAATAGGTCACGGCCGTTTTGATTTGACCGAGGGTGTGATTAGTAGTAAAGAAGGATCGTAAGTATGGCACGGAAGCAACGCAAGGTCTCCAACCGCATGCTCCTTGTTTGGTTTACCCTGACAGGCTGCATTTTGCTGCTGACTCCCCAGACAGTCACGAGCAAGTTTCAGGGGGCATTTACTCAGGTTTTTCATTTCCCTCTGCGATTAGGCAGGAGCATTACACTCTCGGCCCGTATTGCAAACACGCCTGCTTATGACAAAGAGCGAACCGAAGAACAGTACCAAAATCACATCTCCAACCTTGTGGCGGAACTAGAACATAAGAATCGTCAAATCGAAACCCTTGCTAAAATTCGCTACAGGCAGCACGGTCTGGCAGGGGCGGCGATGGTCATGGCTGATGTCGTAAGCGCTAATCTCTCCGGTTCGCGAAATGAACTGCTGATTAACCGTGGCCAAAATGACGGCTTGCGCCAGGGGCAGTTCGTTCTTGGAGAAAACTGTATAATCGGTACTATCTCGGAGGTCTGGGGCCGGCAGGCAAAGGTGAAACTCATAACCGATTCATCGTCGCGGCTGACTGTATCAATGGCGGGGTTGCAAAAACCGGTCTGGATGTTCGGGCTGGGCAATGGTGAAGCCCTTATTCGCTGGTCAAAGGTCAAACCGCCCGTCGGTGAAAACATCATAGCCCAGAAGTATCCCGGTTTTCTGGATTGTCCTATGATAGCTGGCAGGGTTAACAAATGTGAAAGAAACGACCAGAACGCTTTGTTGTGGGATATTACGATAAGGCCGGGCTGTGATGTTGCGATGTTGCCGTCGGTTACAGTGATAATAATGAACCCTGCCCAATAATCGAGGCAATTGAATGCATTGGTTGAGGTTTGCGGTATTACTTCTCGTTTCCACTCTGCTGCAAAAGGATTTGCTCAATGCGATTGATGTTGCCGGAATCAAGCCCGACCTGCTTCTTATTCTCCTTGCCTTTTTTGCCATTTTCCGTGAGCCCAGAGAGGCGATTATTGCTTCTTTTTCTATCGGCCTTGCTGCTGATTTGATTGGCCCTTCGATGGGCCCCGGCTTTATCAGCCTTGGGCTTTTGGGTTCCGGCTTATGTTATCTGAGCAAGTACATCTCTCTCAAGTGGATGCCTTTTCATGCCGCCACGATATTTGTACTCGGTTTTGCAACGGCCCTGGTCGCGTATCTGTTAAGCATGCTTCAGACTCAGCCTGCGTTTCATCATACATACGGCGCTTTGTTCGGAACGCCCCTGTACTCGGCGATAGTCGGGCCGTTTTTGTTCTTGCCCATAGCATTCTGGATGCGTATAAGAATACGACGCCAACGGCGACGCTGAGTTGACCATAATATGTATCACCAGAGAGTTAAAATCTTCGCTATAGTTGTAGCTGCAGTGCTTGCTGTCTGCGTTATACGTCTTGCGCGGATGCAGCTTGTATCCGACACGGCCCTGCAGGAAAAAATCGAGCAGCTAAGACTACAGCAGGCAAGAACGCTCAAGACCGCTCGCGGCAGAATACTCGACCGTAACGGCAATATTCTGGCGCAGGATGTTCCCGGATTCGAGCTGCACATCGGTTACGAGCTTAGCAGTTTCGCTGATGAGCGGGTTCAAAAGGCAAAGCTGCTGATGGCCTCAAGACGGGACGATGCCGATGAAAAGCTGCCTGAGGTCGAAAACCAAATCGAATCCCAGGCAGCATATCTGGAGCGAGTGATACAGAGACTATCGTTCTTCGGACCTACCCCTGTCGAAATCGAGGATAGGCTGGGCAGAATAAACAATCGTATCTGGAATCTTCGCCGCCATTTAGCGTGGAAACGTAAATATCCTGACTCCAATGATTTTGTCGCGGCCCAGCCTGACCCTAACGTGAGATTGTTGCTGACAGCCAGGGTCGATGTCGCTGAGATGTATGAAGTCTATCCATTACTTGACCTTGAAACCGAAGATGATGTCTTCGATGCTCAGCTTGAATTTGCTGATGTAAGCGGCATATCCATTGTACCGAAAAATCGCAGGGTATATCCATTCGCCGATGCGGCGTGTCAGATTATCGGCTGGGTCCGGCCCCAACAGCAGAGCGAAGTTTTTGCAGATGACCCGTTGCTCAGTTATACCCAGGGTGAGCTTGCAGGCTTTAGCGGAGTCGAATATGTGTGCGAAGAAATACTACGAGGCAGACGCGGCGAGGAAGTTTATGATATTGACAAAGAGCTGGTAGGCAGAACAGAGACCGAGGTTGGGGCTGATGTGCAGCTTGCGATTGATATAGACTTGCAAGCCTTGATTCAGGAATACCTGGTTGACTGTAACACCAACATCAACTGTGATGCGGGCGCGGTTGTCGTGGTAATCGATGTAGTCAGTGGCGACATCCTGAGCATGGTCTCAATGCCGGTGTATGACCTTGGCCGTATCAGGTACGACTTTGCCGAGATAGCAGCCGACGAAGGCAGCCCGTTATTGAATCGCACCATCGAATCGCATTATCCGCCCGGCTCGGCAGCAAAACCGCTGATTCTAATAGCCGCTCTTGAAGAAGGAAAAATATCAGCCCAGGGAGTGATAGACTGTCCTGCCGAAAAGGCCCCTCAATACTGGCCAAGCTGCTGGATATTCAATCGCTTCAGGACAGGCCACTCTTTGGCTTGGACGAACAAAGCCCGCAACGCAATCAGGGGAAGCTGCAATATATATTTCTCTCGCGTAGCAAACAGATTAGAACCCCAGGCTTTGCAGAAGTGGCTGTTCAATTTCGGCTACGGACATAAGCTGCTCCTTGAGCCTTCAGAAGTATCCGACGGTTCTTTGAATCGGCGTTTCAGGCAGGCCGCAGGTTACATCTCAAGTTCAATTCCCAACAGGTCGCCGCAAAACCTTGCAGATATTCCTGTTTTGAAAAAGAGTGACTTACGCTGGTTTGGTATAGGCCAGGGCAACTTCCGCGTAACACCGCTTCAGGTGGCCAACGCGATGGCTGTAATCGCTCGCAAGGGACTATATAAACAGCCTCGTCTCATTATTCCGGATGATGGGTCGAGCACTGAATCAGTTTCGCTGGATATCTCGCCTTATGTATTGTCTGTTGTCTACGATGGAATGAAAGCGGTAGTGACGGAATACGGGGGCACCGCTAACAGGGAATTTGAGCCGATGCTCGATTACTTTGATTTGGCCGGTGTGAATATTTACGGTAAGACCGGCTCTACTCAGGCTCCGGAACACGCATGGTTCGGCGGCTTTGCAAAGGATGATAAAGGCCGCGGCATAGCTATCGCGGTAGTAGTCGAAGGCGGCCAACACGGCTCCAGCGACGCGGCTCCCCTGGCTCGTGACATCATACAATTCTGCATCGAAAGCGAATACCTCGGCGAGCCTGTGGAATTAACAGAGTAGGAATAATCACAAACATTTACTGGATAATTCGGCTTATGCAAAGTATCATTCCGATGGTTTGCGAAGCAGTCGTTCTTCTGAACGTTATTAAAGGAGACCGAAAATGAAATGTCCCAAATGCGGAGCAGAGAACACCGAATACAATAATTACTGCCAGGGATGTGGTTTTGGTCTGACCACAGCAGAAGCCGGCGCTGTGGCAGCACCGGTACCCGTAAAGACCTGTGGGCTGGCCATAGCCGCATTGGTTCTCGGAATACTTTCCTTTTTTAGTTGTGGCTTAGCGATTATCCCGGCTCTTATCTGTGGAATAATAGCCTTGGTAAAAATAAGCTCCAGTCAGGGCTGTTTGAAAGGCAAGGGTATGGCTATCACCGGCATCGTTTTGCCTGTAGTGGTGGTGCCGCTTTTGATGGCTATTCTTATGCCAGCTTTATTTCAAGTTCGTCTCTTGGCTCAGAGGATGCTATGTTTTGAAAATCTCTCGATGATAGGAAAAGCAACGGAAGTCTATGCTGATAACAACAACGGTAAATTTCCCGCTTCTCAGAAATGGTGCAATCTTCTAATTGAATACGCAGATGCGTCGGAAAAGATGTTTATTTGCAAAGGAGCTTGTGAGGGTTCCTGTCATTACGCGATGAATTCGGAAATAGAAACACTGGGCATACAATGCCCCGGCTGATATGGTGTTGGTTTTCGAATCACGTCCGGGCTGGAATCAAGCTGGAGGAATTGAATTACTGACCACGGAAAATCATCGGGGCGAAGGATGCAATGTTCTGTTTGTTGACGGTCATGTGGAGTTTGTCAAACCAGAAGATATACCGAAACTGCGTTGGAATAACGCCGATAGTCCCTGAGTGTTTCAAGTTTTGATTGGCTTGGATAATCGATCCAAACGTTCCTGCAGCACTTCGAAGAATCGTTCATTACTCGGCCAGAGAATTCGTTCATCTTCAGGCATCGGCTTTTGGGTTTCGGCTAAAAAGTCACTGAGGCTCTGTTCATTCAACTCGTTTCGCGATAATCCAAGGCCGAGCAACTGGACATAGTGAGCGTTGATGAACTGTTCATATTGACCTGCTAACGGCAAAAGCAGCATCTTCTTCTTCAAATACATACATTCGCTGATAAGTGAAAAACCCGCTGAAGCCACAACGCCTTTCGAGCCGGCGACATCAGCCAGAAAATCCTTGGTGGAACGCTTTTTGAAGATACAGTTGCCGTCTTCGGCATATTCATCGAAGCCATAGATATGGAATTTCTGTGAGCCGAATTTGCCGAGAAGCTCCTGTAGCTGTTCCTTATTCATGCCTGTGGTGGTGTAGAGCACGATATATTCGCCCGGGTCAGCTTTTAATGAAAGTACCTCCGGTCTTACTACCGGCGGAGCAACGATAGCTGAATGCCTTTTAACAGGGGCCTTGAAGAAGTTTATAATAATATATGAAGTGGCGCTTACATAATAACACCTGGTTACCATGTAAGCATTTATCATTGAAAATCCACATCTTTTGGGGCGTTTAATCTTACAGTGCGTAAGCATGTGTTGATGGTCAATGCTGAAAAAGGGCACGTTGTTTCGCAACGCCCACCATGCGCTGAACGGTTCAAAATCGGAAACGATTAAATCAGGATTGAATTTTTCAAAGAACCCTTTGAACAGCTTTCTATTGGTTTTGTCGGCTATGGGTAATTTTAAGACATTCTTTTTTATGGTATTGAAAGGATGAACCTTTCCATCTTTATAATCAAAGGTAAAGCCGAATATCTCTTTGACCCTGTCGCCGAAGTGCTCTCTGAGGTACATTAAAGACTTGTTCGAACCTGCGAATACCACATCGTGCCCACAGTCGATTAGCTTTTGACCTATGAGGTGCGAACGGTTGCTGTGTCCGAAACCCTCGCCTGCTACTGCGTATACGATTCTTGCCATGCCACCGCCGACGATACTGATTACAGTTGCTGATGCTTTTCGAGGTATGTTAGTGTTTTATCGATGATTTTTCCAGCTACACCCGATGCAACCGCTCCGCCGGTGTATCCCTTGCCGAGACTTCTGTTGGGTTTGCGGACTGAGACAAGCACGATTATCGCAGGGTCCTCGGCGGGCGCCCCTGCAATAAATGACGCCACATAGTCTCTTTCTGAATAACCTTTTCGGTCACTGTGGGCGATGTTTGCCGTTCCGGTCTTGCCGTAAACCTGCCACTTATCGAGCCTGGCCCGCCATCCCGTGCCGCCGTTTGACTTTTCGTTTACCACACCGACCAGCACATCTTTTACAATCCAGTCTGCGACTTCAGGTTTAATTACATATCCGACCGGCGGCGGGAGGCTGCGAAACTTGACGACGTTTCCTTCGGCATCGACTATTGCCTTGAGTACGTGCGGTGTTACTGCCCGGCCGCCGTTGCTCAAAATGCAAAACGCACGCACCATCTGCATCGCAGTGACGCTGATTTCCTGACCGAAGGGTATCCGTGTGACACTGTAACCTGTCCACTTGTCGGGTGTTCGCAAAAAGCCGCTTACCTCACCGGGTAAATCAATCCCTGTTTTCTTGCCGTAGCCAAACAATCGGAGACCCGCGTAAAACTTTTCCCTTTTGAATCTCTGGCCTATTTTGGCCATGCCGATATTGCTCGATTTGACCAGAATCTCGCGTGCTGCAAGGTTACCGTACTTGTGGTCGCCATACTCGCCTATTCTGCCGAATCCCTTACCGCGATAATTGCCATTCTCGCAGAAAATCCGCTCGTGTTTATTGATAATTCCTGCATCAAGCGCAAGGGCGACAATAACAGGTTTTAGCATACTTCCCGGTTCGAACTGGTCGGTTATAGCCCGGTTTCGAAGGAAGTTGGGGCCACACGAGCGGTCGGCAGGGTCGAAATCCGGCAACGACACCATCGCAAGAATCGCCCCGGTCTTTGGCTCGGCCACAATAGCCACCGCCGATTCAGCTTCATAAGTTTCGTATTGTTTCAGCAATTCCGTCCGGGCGAAATCCTGTATAGCCGAATCAATTGTTAAAACGATACTGCATCCGTCGGTGACGGAAGAGCCGATTTCTTTCAACCGGATTGTCCTGCGAGACCTGTCCGCGAAGAATATATTTTTGCCGGCGGCGCCTCGAAGTTTTTCATCGTACAGCAGCTCGATTCCATCGAGGCCTCGACCGTCGGTGCTTGCGTATCCTGTCACATGAGAAACCAGGTTGCCCATCGGATAGCATCGCTGCCATTCTACCTGCACGCCGATTCCGCCGTCAATTTCTCTTGCTTTGGAGCATTGCTCGTGTTCAGCGTGGTTTTTGAGTCTGGCAAAGCCGGGGTTGCGGCTCTGTGTTATCATCTCGTAGATTTCGCGAGCGCCGATATTTAATACAGGGGCAAGTGCCGTCGCTACCGCTTCTGGTTGTTTGATGCGGCGGGGTTCGGCGAATATGGTCTGCGTCAGGTTGCTTGCTGCCAGTACCCGTCCGCGGCAATCGAGAATAGCGCCTCGCTGCGGGCTTTGTGTTGCCCATTTCTGCTGCTGCTTTATGGAAGCCTTGCGGTAGTGCTCGACCCTGACAAATTGCAGATAGACGCACCTTGCTGCAAGGCCAAGAAATGCCGCCGCAAGAAAAGCGAAAACCAGAATGACGAATCGGCCTGTTCTCAACTTTTAAGCCCGTCTAAAATAATCGCGAAGTATCATTGCTCCGAAAGTGAATTCAAAACTGATGTCGGGTTCAGGTAGCCTTCGAGCCGCAACTGCTTCTGCCAGAGTTCCTGTTTGAGGCGACTTTGCTGTGCACTGATGGAGTGAATCAGATAACAGGTACGGTCGCAGTGATTACGAAGATAAACAGCCGATATCAAAAGGATAGCGATAACGAAGATTGTGAAGATGAATCTGAACCCAGCCATATCGATAAGGTCTGCCGTAAACTCTATGGCAGCTTCAAACGCGAGCCTACGGCAAGAAAGTCCTCGTCCTGGAGTTTATTGAGTTTCGCCAGTTTGGGATAGCGGTTACCGTCGCCAAGCTGCTCGTGGGCAATTTTCCAAAGGCTGTCTCCTTCCCTGACGATGTAATATCTTGTTTTTGTAACCGTCTTGGCTGTCTTTTGCTGATGCCTCCTGCCGATAGTATCAACTCGCTGGAATTTATCTTTCGACAGGACCTTTTTCGGACTGGTAGAAACCGCCTCGGTCAACGACGGTATTATGAGTTTCTGGCCCACGTAGATTTGGTCTGGAGATTTTAGTATCTTACGGTTGGCCTTGAATATCTTATCGACACTTGCCTTTTTGTTGCCAAACTCTTCACCGTAAAACTGTTTGGCAATCGAAGCCAGACTATCACCGTCCTGAACCTTGTAAATGCGTGTTCGGTTAGCTGCGGAGAGTTTTGGTTTTACTGTTCTGGTCGGCTTGATTGGCTCCTGCGCAGCGACCTTTGCAGCCTGACTCTGAAGCACAGCCTGGACTGACGGATTCTGTGTTTGAACAGCGGCTGTCGGAAGCTGCGTCTGGAATCTTATTTGCTCGTTCGGGGTTTGGGAGATTTGCGGCTCGGACTGAACTGAGTGCATGACAGTGGGAGGAGTTGTCGGCCTGACTGGGGTAATCGTTCTGCGGGTAACGCTTCTGGCATTGGTTCCTATGCCGCGATTGGTTCGCTGGGTGTTTGCCATGTTGCGGGTAAGTTCGTTTCCGTCTCCGCGTCGCAGGCTGGGCAGCCCGTTAATGATAAAGGCAATAATGAATATGAACACCAGGCCTAACAGCAATCCAATTTTGGCATCACGAGTCATGGCTGAAACTCCGTTTTCAGTTTTTCACTAACTTTTTGGCTATTCTCAATTTTGCACTGCGTGCCCGCGGGTTAGCTTCGACTTCCTCGCGGCAGGGCACTAATGGCTTTTTAGTCACAATCTCATACACGCCGTTTTTGGCGTTGAGCTTGAAATTGTGCTTAACAAGCCTGTCTTCGAGGCTGTGAAAACTTATCACAGCAATATGTCCGCCTTGTGCCAGTAGCGGCGGGGCCTTGTCCAGCAAGGCCTGCAGATTCTCAAGCTCGTTATTGACGGCTATCCGCAGGGCCTGAAACGTCCTTGTCGCCGGATGAATTCTGCTCCAGCGTTTACCGGGCTTGCCACGGCGAAGTCTGCCGTAGCCGGGCCGGGCCAGGGCCTTGCATACGATATTGGCCAGTTGCCCTGTTGTTTCTATCGGCTTGTCCTGACGCTGCCTGACAATGAATCTGGCAATACGTCGAGATGCCCGGTCCTCGCCGTATTTGTATATCAAATCGGCAAGAGATTTCTCATCGGCCTTATTTACTATGTCGGCAGCAGTCGTCATCAGGCTTTGGTCAAATCTCATATCAAGCGGCGCATCCTGCTGAAAACTCAATCCTCGCTCTTCATCGGCAAGCTGCGCCGAGCAAACGCCTAAATCCGCCAGTAGAAAATCGACCCTGGCGATATCGTATTTGAGTACCTGCCGGTCCAGGTCGGCGAAGTTGGCATAAGCCAGAATGACCCGGCAGGAGAGACTTTTTAATTCGAATTGGGCCCGTCGGATTGATTTTTCATCTATATCCAGGCCGAAAATCGTCCCTTCCGGGCCCAATTTCTGGCCGAACAGGAAACTATGACCTCCGTGTCCTATGGTCGCATCGACCATTACCCCATCCTGGGGCAAGCTTATCTGCTCGACTAACGTAGTTGCAAGAACTGGTATATGTTCAGCTAATGAACCTTCCACACGTTATTTTCCAATTCATACATCCCTGAAAACCAGGTTTTCAGAGACTGTGCAAGCAAGTTCCCGGGGTCCTCAATCGTCCCGACATGTCGGGATTTGGGGATTCCCTCAGCCGACGGCAGCAAGACTCTTGTTCTGCTGCAGCTTCCGGACATCGGAGGAAAACCCGATGCCTGAAAAGCCGCCGCCAAGGGCCTTTACTCGTTCGAGGCGGTCCTGGAGCACTGCCATTGCGGCAAGAGCATGCTCGTCCACTTCCCTGTGACCTGCAATTGCTTCGTTTACAACCTGAAACTCGCTCGCACTCATTCTCACTATGTCTCCATACATAGAATTAAATTTCCTGTCCTTCCTGCTGTAAGACTGTCTTACGAGCTTTGGACATTTGTTCCTGGTACTGGGCCATATGGTCATCGACGTACTGTTCCCAGTTATTGCTGTTCCACACTTCGATATGGTCTCTGACGCCGACTAAGGTTATCTGATTGCTCAGCCCCGCCCGCGTCCGCAGTCTTTCGTTTATCAACAGCCGCCCCTGGCTATCCAGCTCCACCTTGTTTGCCAGGGCAGAACTCATTCGCTCGAACGACACAGCCTCGTCTGCAGCACCGGTATCGGGAGTAGCTGCGAGCACTATCCGCTCGAAATACTTCTCCGGATACAGACACAGAATGCCGTTGGAACCGAGTAAGAGGTAAAAACTGCTGCCGTGCTCATCAGCGTCAATCTGGCTTCGCAGCTTGTTGGAGATGAGGACCCTGCTCTTGTCGTCTAATGCGTGTTGATACTCGCCTGTTAGTAATAGCATGGCAAAAGTCCCATTGGGTCTCTACTGTTCACCACAAGTTACCACTGACCCCCACAATCCGTCAACATTAAAAAGCAAATTTTTGAGAATTTAATGAAAATAATCTTATGGGACGTAAAATCATTGCTGATTTAGCGAGAACAACTGCGAAAAACTTCGCAAATTTTTTAAAAAACCTGTGATATTATCAGACAAAAAAGAGTCAGGTTTTTATTGTTGGATAGTGAGCAGCGAACAAAAGTACTTGTCAATAAAGGACTTAAAACTGCCGAGGCAAGATGGCAAGGCCATAGCAAGGCTAATGCTACTGCTATAGCTAAGGAAAGGTAAGGAAAGTTAAGGTAACCGAAGTATAAGGTAAGGGAAGTAAAGGTAACCGAAGGAAAGGAAAACGAAGTAAAGCAGAGCAAAGCTAATCAAAGCAGTTTGCTTTGATTCGGATTCGGTCAATTCGGTTTTTAATTCTGCTCGAACTTCGATTACGTCTCGGTTCGGTCTACGTGGGGGATGGAAAGAGTTGTATGAAAAGCGGGTGACGGGAATCGAACCCACATGACCAGCTTGGAAGGCTGGAGCTTTACCATTAAGCTACACCCGCGTATTCGTCGCTCGTGTC
>SDBV01008479.1_pt1 | contig 13859 bp, 11 predicted proteins | sample 2277081 | NCBI WGS metagenome assembly SDBV01 (sample SAMN10402039, study PRJNA504765) | marine sediment metagenome | isolation source: marine sediment core GS10_PC15, 223 cmbsf | place: Arctic Ocean: Southern Knipovich Ridge | collected 2010 | reverse complement strand
TTCATAACACAGTCCTCGTCGAGATGGATAAATTGGATGAATTTGGGTGATTTCTCGGCAATTTCCCAAGATTTGTAGCATTTGAAGGTATATATCGGGAATCAAGAGTTTGGGAACGTAAATACCTGTTTTACAATGGGATAGACAGTTTTGCACGGTGGTCCCATTTCCGCTTGACAAGCACAAGCATTTCCCCTATTGCAAAAAGGCAAGGTGTATGGTAATCTATATACATCAAAAATAATGTTTATATTTGATGTTTGAAGATTGTATGAGGCAACCGGCAAAAATAGAGCCCTGGCTGACAGCCGAACAGATGTCTGTGTGGCTGCAGAAATCGCCGGATGAGTCAGCCCACAAGCAACGAATGACTATCTGGCTCACTTCTGTGGGACGGCTGCACGCGCCAAAGGTAGCGGAAATACTGGGGGTATCGGTTCAATCAGTCTGGCTATGGACCCGCCAGTATAATTCAAAGGGGCCGAAGGGATTGGAGCGTAAGGGCAGAGGAGGCAGAAGATGGGCATTTATGTCACGAGAACGCGAGACGGAGCTACTCAAGACTTTTATTAAGCGTGCTCGCAAAGGTGATGTGGCAAAGGTGAAAGATATCCGAGATGTCATAGAGAAAGAGCTTAAGCGGAAAGTGTCCATGACTTATGTGTATAGGCTTCTGGCCAGACACGGCTGGTCGCGCATCATCGCCCTCAGCCAATTCAAGAAGTCAGTGATGCCGGATGACTTCAGGAAGCTGTCCCGCCCATGGTTGCGGAAATGATGATTTTTGCATACAAGCAATACATTATTTATGTTGTATAATATTATTCGTACCATTGACATATCACCGCATTTCTGCAAAGATACATTTTGAGTGTTGTTTTCCATTTTCCTGATAGAAGCTGATGATGGCAGTATGGATTTACTGAAGAGTTATTCAAAGAAGATACAGGGGCGAGGCTTATCGGTTGTTTTCCCTGAGGGCCATGACGAGCGGATAATCCTGGCAGCACGAAAGTTGCTGGATCGTGATTTGGCCAGGCCGATGGTCGTAGGTAAATCAGAGCAGGTTCAAGCTGCAGTTTCCAGAGCTGGTGTATCATTAGATGATATTACAGTCACGATTCCTAAAGAAAGTGACAGAATTGAAGCATATACACAGCAATACCTTTCCGGAAGAGAAGATATAAGCGCTGCAATAGCCAAACGTATGGTATCCAGGCCTTTGTTTTATGGCGGAATGATGGTGGCCTGCGGTGATGCAGATGCCATGGTAGCTGGCGCTGTTACTGCAACCGCTACTGTGATACAGGCCGGTGTGCTAACTGTAGGATTAGCTGAAGGCATTACTACTCCATCAAGCTTCTTTATTATGAGCATTCCCAACTTTCAGGGCCAGGATAACAAGAGCTTCGTTTTTGCCGACTGCGCGGTAAACATTGAGCCAACCTCGGAACAGCTTGCTGATATTGCTCTTGCATCGGCAGCCAGTGCCAAAAAGCTGCTTGGCGAAGAACCCCGGGTCGCCTTGCTTTCGTTTTCCACCAAAGGCAGCGCAAGCCATGCGCGGGTTGATAAGGTTTTGCAGGCCCTTGAGATTATCAAAAGCAAAGAGCCCCGATTAGCCGTAGATGGTGAGCTGCAGGCCGATTCGGCGATCATTCCGGCAGTGGCAGCTAAGAAGATAAAAACCGAAAGTGCCGTTGCGGGCAAGGCCAACGTATTGATATTTCCAGATCTGGACAGTGGCAACATTGCTTACAAACTTACACAATACCTGGCCAAGGCTAGGGCGATAGGACCGTTTCTGCAGGGCTTTGCAAGGCCGATAAGTGATCTTTCCCGTGGAGCAAGTGTGGATGACATTGTATCTGCGGCAATTATTACATTAGCTCAGGCATAAATGAGTTTTATTGGGATAAGATAAAAGTGATTAGACGCAAAGATATGAAGGTTTTGGTGATAAATGCCGGCAGCAGTTCGATAAAGTATAAGCTCTATCTGATGCCCGAAGCCCGGGTGCTTGCCAAGGGTATAGTTGACCGTATAGGAGAAGATGCGTCAGAGCTAAGGCAGCAGTCCGACATCGGGACAATCACCGAAGCTGCCGGGATAGCCGACCATGATGAAGGTATCAGGCTACTGTTAAATGCTTTGTCGCAACAAGAGGGGCCGGTCAATGATATTTCTGAGATTGACGCGGTTGGCCATCGAGTTGTTCATGGAGGTGAGGAATTTACCGGCTCAGTTCTTATTGATGAAAAGGTACTGTCATCTATTGAGAAATTTGCCGACCTTGCCCCGTTGCATAATCCTCCCAATCTGACCGGCATAAAGGCGACTCAACATAATCTGCCGGCAGTACCCCAGGTTGCCTGCTTTGATACCGCATTTCACGCTACTATTGGTCAGGTAGCCTATATGTATGCGCTGCCTTATGAGCTCTATCAGAAATATGGCATACGCCGTTACGGCTTTCATGGCACCAGTCATCGTCATGTAGCTCGCCGTGCAGCACAGCTTATGGGTGTGCATAAATACGACTGTAATGTTATTACTGCACATCTGGGCAATGGTTGTTCGATCACAGCGGTCAAGAACGGTAAAAGCGTAGATACTTCGATGGGTCTGACCCCGCTTGAAGGTTTAGTCATGGGTACTCGCTGTGGTGACATTGACCCAGCCATTATTTTTTATCTTTCTGATAAAGGCTACGACGTAAAGTCCATCAACAAGATGTTCAACAAGGAAAGCGGGCTGTTGGGAATTAGCGGGCAAAGTAACGATATGAGGAACCTGGCCCAATTAGCGGAAAATGGCGATGAAAAAGCGGCCCTGGCTATCGACATTTTCGCATATCGAGTCAAGAAATACCTCGGAGCTTACACAGCGGTTCTGGGTAAGGTGGACGCCCTGGTATTTACCGGCGGTATCGGTGAAAACTCAGCTTTAGTTCGCAGCAAGATATGTGATGATATGCCGCAAATCGGTTTTGAGCTCGACAGCGACAGGAACGAGACCACTATTGGCAAAGAGGCCTTGATAAGCACAGGCCGGAGCCGCGGCAAAATATACGTGATACCTACGAATGAAGAGGCGGCCATAGCCGCTGACACTTATGAGATAGTATTGAAAGAGGTTTTAAAATGAGTGGTAGCCTTTCGTCCGAACAGATTAGCCAACTCCTCCAGCAGGGTTGTACGGCAAAGGACTGGTCGCTTATAACTATAGACCAAGACTTAGATATTTCCCGCCTCAGAAATTGCTCTTTTCTCGGCGAAGTTTCGATAGGTGACCTTTCCGGCCAGGTTCAGGATGCCCATGGCACTGATAAACCTTGCTGTATTTATAATGCGACGATCATAAACTGCAGGATAGGTAATAGTGTAAGGATCGCTAACATTGGCGTTCACATTGCTAATTATGATATTGAGGACAACGTTTGCATTGAAGACGTAGGTACAATACAGACTAATCCGGGAGCTACTTTTGGCAATGGAGTAGAAGTGGAGGCTCTTAACGAGGCGGGTGGGCGCGAGGTTACGATATTTGACGAATTAAATGCCCAGTTTGCGTATCTGATGTGCCTGCACCGTTACCGGCCAAAGATGATTGAAAAGCTCAAGGCTATTACGGATAGATACGTTCAGAAAGTAAAAGCTGATAGGGGTGTTATAAATACAGGAGCGAAGATTTGCTCAGTGACGGAGATTGTTGATGTAAGGATAGGACCATTCGCTGTTATCAACGGGGCTGCAAGTCTTATTAATGGTACTATTTTGAGCGAAGCTGGTATGCCTACTAAGGTTGGGTCAGGAGTAATCGCGCATGATTTCATCATCTCCGAAAATTCATCTGTTACCGGACAGGCCGTACTTGAAAAGACATTCATCGGGCAGGGCTGTCTGATTGGTGAGCAATTCTCAGCAAAAAATTCACTGTTTTTTGCCAATTGTGAGGGTTTTCATGGTGAGGCATGCAGTATCTTTGCCGGGCCATATACAGTCAGCCATCACAAATCCACGCTTCTTATTGCCGGCCTGATGAGTTTTTACAACGCGGGTTCCGGCACAAACCAGTCCAATCATATGTACAAACTTGGCCCGGTTCATGAGGGCAAACTGCTTCGCGGAACCAAGACAGGGTCATTTTCATATATGATATGGCCTTGCCGAACCGGCCCGTTCAGCGTGGTCTTAGGCAAGCATACGGGCAATTTTGATGTGGAGGATTATCCGTTCAGCCATCTGGAAGCGAGGGCCGATGGAAAGGCTAATTTTGTTCCCGGTCTACACCTGACCACAGTTGGCGTCGTTCGCGATTCTGCTAAATGGCCTAAGCGTGACCGAAGAAAAAGTAAGAACAAGCGGGACATGATAGACTTCGATGTCTTTAGCCCTTACACAGTGGGCAAGATGCTCAAAGCCAATGCAGAATTAAAACATCTGCAGCAAACCACCGATAAGAGTATTGAGGAGGTCTCAATCGGAGGAGCGATGGTCAAACGCCCCATAATTCGCTCCAGCCAGAAGTACTATCGTACCGGCATAGAGTTATTCCTGCTCGAAAGAGTAGTTGAAAAGCTCGAACAGCACACTGAAGCTACAGACGATTTTGAAAAGATATTCGCCTGTGAGCCGGGTTCGCTCTACAGCGAAAAATGGGTCGACATTGGCGGACAGCTTATGGGCCAAAATCGCCTGGAGCAACTACAGCAGGAGATAGAATCAGGCGTTATTTCAACTATTGAGCAGTTCCATAAGCGGATTGTGCAAATCAAGGTGGACTATCATAAAGATGAGTGGGTATGGGTAAAAAACAAATACCTGGAGTACTTTGGCCTTGAACTGGACAAAATGAAAAACGAAAAACTTCTGGAGGCTATTGATCAATACCTTAACGTCAAGTGCAAGTTCCTGAATTTAGTGATCGCCGATGCCCAAAAGGAATTTGCCGAACTTAGCCAAACCGGTTTCGGCCAGGATGGCTTGGCAGAAGACGAAAAGAAAGATTTTACCAGCATCCGCGGCAGCTATGAAGAGAATCCCTTTGTTCGGGAAATTAATCAAAGTATCAATAACCTTAATCAAAGAGTTGAAGCACTTAAACAAAGATTTACTAATCAACAAGAAAAGCTGTTTTAGAGGACGAATGTCATGCGAATTATCATTAAAGAAAACTACGAAGGCGCAAGTGCCTGGGCCGCTGCATATGTAGCCAGAAGCATTAATGACTGCAAACCTACACCGAAAAAGCCCTTTGTGCTGGGCCTGCCTACAGGTTCATCGCCTTTGGGTATGTATAAGGAGCTAATAAAACTCAACAAGGCAGGCAAAGTCAGCTTCGCCAACGTAGTTACTTTTAATATGGACGAATACGTTGGCATACCTGAAGATCATCCGCAAAGCTACCATAGCTTTATGTGGACTAACTTCTTTAAGCATATAAATATTAAAAAGTTCAACGTTAACATCCTTAACGGTAACGCTAAAAACCTTGAGGCTGAATGCAACCGTTACGAACAGAAGATAAAGAAGTACGGGGGCATTGAGTTGTTTGTAGGTGGTATAGGACCGGATGGGCATATTGCCTTTAACGAGCCGGGTTCATCTCTGGCCAGCCGTACACGTGTCAAAACTCTGACCGAGTATACTATAATCGCAAATTCCCGTTTCTTCGGTGGAGACATAAACAAAGTCCCCAAAACCGCTCTTACTGTTGGGGTCGCCACTATTATGGATGCCCGCAGAGTCCTGATAATTGTCAGCGACCATAGTAAAGCTCACGCACTTCAGCAAACTGTTGAAGGCGGCGTAAACCACATGTGGACCGTCTCCTGTCTGCAACTGCATCCAAGGAGTATTATTGTCTGCGATGATGCCGCTACTGTCGAGATGAAAGTTGGTACCGTTAACTATTTCAAGGGTATCGAAAAAGAAAATCTTGATCCCAAGCCGTATTTTGTCCGGAAAATAGTGTAATATAACAATTGTAAGGAAAAATAACATGTCGGATACTCGAGACAGGGTAATCAAAGTAGTTTCCCATATTTTAAAGGTTGATGCAGGACGTATAACTGATGATGCGAGGTTTGCGGGAGATCTCGGTGCAGAATCTATCCAATCGGTTGAACTTGTAGCTGCCTTTGAAGAAGAGTTTGATATCGAAATGGATGAAGAAGCTGCTCTGGTGGTTAAGGATGTGGGCAAGGCTATTGAGTTTATCGATAAGATTCGCAAGGGTTAGACCACCGGCCCTCACTACTTTATGCTTAATCGGAGCCAAAAGTGAAACCAACGCTTTTGATTATGGCAGCTGGAATGGGAAGCCGGTATGGCGGTCTTAAGCAGATCGATCCGGTAGGCCCTAATGGCGAGATTATCATTGATTATTCAGTTTACGATGCAATTGTTGCGGGTTTTGGCAAAATAGTATTCGTCATACGTCATTACTTTGAAGATGCCTTTCGAGAAAAAAACGCCTCTAATATTGAACAGACCGTTGAGACAGCCTATGCATTTCAGGAACTCGAATCCTCTCTTGGAAATTTTAAATGCCCTGAAAATCGCCAAAAGCCATGGGGTACGGGGCATGCTATCTTAGTCGCAAAAAATGTGATAAACGAGCCATTTGCTGTTATCAACGCCGATGACTACTATGGCAGAGGATCATTTAAAATAATGGCTGACTGGCTCAATAAAAATGCAGATAGCTCAGACCATTACGCCATGGTCGGATACATTCTTTCTAATACTCTCAGTGAGCATGGCGAGGTTGCTCGAGGTGTCTGTAAGGCCTGTCGTGAAATGTATCTTGAGCAGATTTTTGAATGCCTTGAAATTAAAAGGTCAGATGATTTGTTCAGCGGCGTTGATCGAGATGGTCAACCTGTTATGTTCAATGGCGATGAAGTTGTATCTATGAACTTTTGGGGTTTTAAACCATCTATATTCAAGCACTTACAGGTTCGATTTGAAGATTTTCTGAAAAAGAACTTATCTAATCCCAAGAGCGAGTTTTACATCCCTGACGTGGTTGATTATCTGATAAAAAACCGGATGGCCGGCGTAAAGGTTCTGCCTACCGAGGATCAGTGGTTCGGCGTAACGTATCGAAGCGATCGAGACAAAGTGATAGCGGGAATTAAAAAACTGATTGAAAAAGGTACATACCCAAACAAGCTATGGAACTGAAGATGGATTATGATTTGCAGAAGATAGCTTCACAATTTCAGTTTGAGGGATTACTAAAATCCGTCGAACTTTTCGGTAGCGGCCACATCAATGACACTTTTAGGGTTATCTGTGATAAAGATAATACAATCCAATACTTTATCCTTCAACGAATCAACCACAATGTATTTAAGAATCCAAGCCAGTTGATGGACAATATTGTCCGTGTAACTGAGCACATAAAAAATAAACTTCAGATACAGACAGTAGAGGACATCGACCGCAAAGTTCTGAGCGTGATATCAACAAGAGATGGAAAAAGCTATTATCAGGACGATCATGGCAATTACTGGAGGGCCTGTTCATATATCAGTAATGGTCGTACCTATGACAAGGTTCCATCTCCTGAATTTGCTTATGAGGCGGCGAGACAATTCGGTCTGTTTACTAACATGCTAATAGACCTTCCCGGAACACCACTGTATGAAACTATCAAAGATTTTCATAATGGTCCTAGGAGATTTTATAAATTTGAGCAGATATTGGAGCTGGATTCATGTAATCGCGCCAAAGGTGTCCAAAAGGAGATCAAGTTTATTGTAGCACATAAAAATATTCTCAATGTCCTGCCAGAATTAGTCAAACATGGCGAAATACCTTTGAGGCCTACCCATAACGACACAAAAATAAACAATGTTGTTTTTGACATTCATACTAATGAAGCTCTTTGTGTAATAGACCTCGATACAGTAATGCCCGGGCTTACTCTTTTTGACTTTGGCGATATGGTGCGTACTGCCGCAGCCACCGCCGATGAAGATGAGCCTGACGCCTCCAGGATGAGCTTGGACATTACTCTTTTCAGCGAACTGGCCCGGGGTTTTATTGAACAGACGGATTCATTCCTTACCCAGGCTGAAAAGCGATGTTTTGCTTTTTCATGCCAGGTTATTATCTTGGAGCAGGCAGTTCGTTTCCTGACGGATTATCTCGAGGGGGATCTTTACTATAAAATCCATCGGCCGAACCACAATCTCGACCGTTGTCGAACGCAGCTTAAATTGATTCAGTCTATTATAGAGCAACAAGAGCAAATAATAAAAGTAGTTGAAAAGTATTGTTAGTAAGAGAAGAGGTTTAATGCGAATATTAGTAACAGGCGGAGCAGGTTTTATAGTACAACCTTTACTACAACTAAACGTCCATTTTAAATGGTGTAAGAGGATGTGGAGTATCCAATTATATACTTACGGGACCACTTTAAAAACATAAAGGAAGCTAAAGATCAGATATCCCTATGAATGTAAACAATGGTGGATGATCGAGATTATGGAATTTTGGGCTTAAGATTTTATTGTTGGGTTAAAATTTTTCCAGTTATAAGTATCTGTTGATAAAGAGTTTGAGCTTCACAAGAAAAAAAAATCAAAAAAAGTCTTGACATATTTAGTTAACCGATTAGAATAGCCTTAGTTAACCGATTAGATTGCAATAGTTGAGAAAGAGAGAAATGCCAACAACAATATATGATATAGCTAAAGCGGTGAGCACGTCGGCTGTTACGGTTAGTCTGGCTTTGCGGAATAGCAAGCGTGTAGGTGCAACTACGAAGAGAAAAATCAAAAATATGGCTCGTCAGCTTAATTACCAGCCTAACCTACTTGCTCGAGGCTTGAGCGGGGCAAGTACTAAAACATTGGCTTTTGTGTTTAATTTCTCATCTCTGGATTTTGCTCATGATCAATCTTATATGGAGCTGTTTCATACCCTGTCGCAAGTAGCTCTTAGCTATGATTACAAATTATTTGTCCATAGCTCCATGCTCGTCCAGAGTGTAGAGGATATTTTGGGAGAAGTGGTATTATACGGAGTAGATGCAATTATTTTAGGCTCTAATCTCAGCGAAGAAGACAAAAAGACATTGTCAAAATCAGCTATTTCTACGGTACTTTTAGGCCGTGATTTTTGTGGAGATAAAACAAGTTGCGTAGTTTATGGCGGTTTCGAAGGAGCCCAAAAAGCTGTAGAGCATTTTTTAGAGCTTGGTCATCGAAGAATTGCTTTTGTTGGTAAGTCAGATCTTGAGGCATCAATAAGGCGACTTAATGGATATAAGGAGTCTTTGTCTTCAGCAGAAATTAAGATAGATGAAAAGCTGATAGTTGAATGTCATACTGATTTGGAATCAGGTGAGTCAGCTGCGGCACGTTTATCTAAGCTTTCTGATCCTCCTACAGCAGTGATCGCAGTTACTGATCTTGCAGCATTGGGTGTAATTTCGGGATTTCGAAAAAAAGGGTTTGAGGTGCCGAAAGATGTGAGTGTTATTGGATTTGACAATTTAAGTATTTGTAGCCATTCGATACCGGCTCTTACAAGTATTGATTTAGAGCGTAAGAAAATATCAGAAGCGGTAATGGAACTTTCTATTGGTATGATTGTAAATCAAAATCACGGAGAACGTAAACAAACGCCTTCAAAACTTATTATTCGTGAATCTACCGGACCTTGTGAAAGGGTGGATTCCTAAGTATCCAGGATAGGTTAACATATTATGAAGAAGCTGTTTTTAGAAAAATGTAATGTAAAGGTAAGAGGTAAGCCCTGCAAGGAGTTCAATTATGCGACATAAAAGGGGGTTTACTCTAATTGAGTTATTAGTAGTAATATCGATTATTGCTATGTTACTGGCAGTACTTATGCCAACGTTACATAGGGTCAGACTACAAGCTCAGAAAGTAGTATGCACTTCAAACTTGAAACAATTATCCATAGGAATGCAAGTTTATTGTCAATCTAACGACGACAATACAATATACAATCTGCAAGTGGGGGGGCATTTCTGGTTTCATAATATAGCCCCTTATCTCGGAGCCAAAGGTTATAAGAGAGCAGCAGAAGATACAGAAAAAGACGAGGCTAATCCATTCCTTGAAAGGGGCATGGGAGTTCTATTTTGTCCAGTCACAAAAAAAACCAAGGACGAGTGGGATAATGAGGGGTATTTTCGAAAAGTTGGTACTGCAACTAACAGATGGGCTTTCTATAGTAGTGAAGGAAGTTATGGCATTAGTACCTGGGTAACTTCTAACAATATCAGTGCGCAAAGAAGATATCCCGGTTATACTTATATGAAACTTATACAAACTAAAGCCAATACGCCCCTATTTGCAGATTGTACTCACTTGTCCAGCCTTCCTTTGGACACGGATCCGGGGCCAGATAATAATAAAATAATCAACGGTCCTGGTGATGGGGGCGCTAATCTGATGTGGCGTTATACTATTGATCGACACAACAGAGCGATCAATGTTGCCCTTGCAGATGGTCATGTTGAGAATGTTCATTTGCAAAGTCTATGGTCACTAAAATGGCACAGAAGATTTCAGACCGAAGATAAGAAGGACTTCCCATATGTTACGAGATGGAGCTAAAGGTGGGTAGATTTCATTCAGGACTTTAAAGAGGTCGTTTATTTGACCTAATAATAACATTTTGTATTGGAGAAAGGAAGGATAATGATGATCAGGAGAGTTATTTTAAATTTAATTTTAATTATCGTTTTAATAAGCACTGCTTCAGGAATAACATCAATCACAAATAAATGGACTGGTACTGACAGCAATGATTGGTGTGAACCGAATAACTGGGACCTTGGCAGAGAACCGAACTTCGTTAAGGATGGTGTTTATGCTGGCGATTATGTATGGATTAATTATGTTCCAATCAGGCCGGAGGGATGCACAATTTATTGCGACGTGAATGAGGTTTATGCCGTTTATGTGAGTCGAGAAGCAAGCGCTTACAACTCATCTGTTACTGCCATTTTGAATCTGAAAGAGGGTTCGTTAAAGACAAGCGGGTGGGAATTGAAACTTGGAGCGGGAACTTTTGGATACTACCTGACGTATCCTGACCAACCTTATTCTATTGTAAATATGTATGAAGGTTTTACGCTTGATATTAACAGCCCCGGGGGCATCACAATAGGTGATTATTATGATGCCGAATTCAACATGTATGGTGGTGTCTATAATCACAATTCTGGCGGTTTCAGAGTTTCGAATTCCGCGTATAACAGCGGCTTAGGTTATGGGGCGGGTACGCTTAATCTTTATGGCGGTCAAATCTATATGAATGTATGGAGCGCCAGTCTAAATCGAGCAGACATAAGAGATTTTACGCCGGATAGTAAGATTAATATTAGTGAAGGTGTTATGGCAATCATAGGAGACAATGTTTCGTTTCTTCAAGGCTATGAAAGTGATGGGCGGATTGAAGCAATTGGAGACAGGTATGTTCTTATAGAGTATGATCCTAATGAGGGTGATATGGGAACGACATATCTTCGAGCGGAACTCAAAACAAGAGCTTATCATCCCATCCCTTCAAATACCGCGAAAGAAGTAAGTCATGTTAATACAGTTTTAAGCTGGTCACCCGCGATAGGAGCGGTAAGTCATAAAGTTTATTTCGGCGACTCTGCTTCAAATCTTGGATTAATTGCAGAAATTAATGAACCTAACAGGAGTGTGCCTCTTTCTACTCTTGAATATGGTCAGCAATACTTCTGGCGGGTAGATGAAGTAAACTCGATAGCGGGTATCACTGAAGGGTATCCCTGGAGTTTTACGGTAAGTGATGGTGTGGTTATAGATCTATTCGAAGATTACAATGATGGTACAAATCCTATTACAACCAGGTGGTCAAGTCTTGGCAGTGGAAGCATATCATTAGAAGTTCTGAAATTATTTAGCACAGTTTATCAAGACGACCAGTCTTTGAAGTTACAATACAACCATAATAATTCGTATTCAGAAGCTGTTTATACTTATAACGGAACAAGTGACTGGACGGCAAACAATGTTAAGTCATTAGGTTTTGCAGTTCATGGAGTACTAGGTAATGGTGAAGATATTTTGTATGTGGCAATAGAGGATTCAGATGGCCCCCTCAGCAATGTTGTAACATATAGTAGTGATCCGTGTGATATAGATCAGACACAATATTCACCATGGTTAATATTTAACGTTGATATTACTGCTTTTGGTACATCTGTCGACCTGACACAAATCAAAAAAATTCGTATTGGTATTGGCGACAGGGTAGGCTCTACAAGCACCGCATCCGGGCAAGTTCATATTGACAGCATAAAACTTTATCCGGTTAGATGTTTGAGTGATTTGGTGGCAACAGACTTAACTGGCGATTGTTTTATCGACTTTGAGGATTTTGCAGAATTTGCTCTTGTATATATGCAAACCAGCTCACCTGTTGCTCCTTACAAAAGTCCAATATTGAGATATGATTTTGAAGATACGGCTGATCCTACAGTAGCAGTTGATGTTGTTGGTATTTATGATGGTAATATTGTTGATGTCGACGGTATAAATTCTAACGGAAACTACGAGGCTAAGTCTAGCAGAAATTCATACCTGTTCAAGGGGCTTTTTGGTGATATTGGTATTAGCATTCCTTTAGAGGCTTTTGCAGGTTTTCAGGATCAGATAACTATTTCTCTGTGGGCTTATGGTGATCCTCTTCAGCTACCCAGGCACACATACGCATTTAAGTTTGCACTTGCGGATGATAATATTCTCTTTAGCTCATTACCTTCTTCGCCAGGGCATATCTATAACCTAATGGGAGAAGGAAGCGACTATGTGATTTACCATCCAATAACAGCATTCACTCAAGGCAGTTGGGTTCATTGGGCTTTTGTAAGAGACTTTAGTACCGGTGAAATAATTGTATATAGAGACGGTATAGAGGTTGTCTCTAAATCTGATGCAACCATTGCAAGCTCAGTATTTTCTACCATTGATTATGCATGGGTTGGTTCAAGAGAATTAACCAGTGATGTAAGTAAACCTGATACTCCATATTGTGGGTGGATAGATGATTTTGAGGTTTATGATTATGCTCTTTCTCAGCAGGAAATCATCTATCTTGCAAATCAAAGCTTCGATGCAGACTTAGATGAAGATTTTGATAGTAATAATCAAGTCGACTCAAATGATATGTCTGATCTGGTTGACGATTGGCTTGAACAAATATTGTGGCCTTAATGTGTTATTAAGGTGTTAGCTTTTTTATTAATTTAGATGTAGGAGGATGTAAAATGAAAAGATATTGTGGCCTTAATGTGTTATTAAGGTGTTAGCTTTTTTATTAATTTTTATGTAGGAGGATGTAAAATGAAGAATTTATTGTGTTTAGTTATGCTTGTTGTTTTGGTCAGTAGTGCTTTTGGTGGCAATGTAACCGTTAAATGGACTGGTACCACTAGTGATGCATGGGAAACAGCAACGAACTGGAATCTCGGTGTAGTTCCAGGTAATTGGAATGATGGAACGGATAAGGGTGATCATACGTGGATCAATTACGATCCTGCCCATCTAGGAGGGGTAACGATTAACAGTGCTACGGAAGCTTATGCTGTATATGTTATGCGAGAAGGCATTGATGATGCCACAAAAGAGGTCATTTTGAACCTTCAAAGCGGTTCTTTAGATATTGGAGGAACGATTGGGGGTTGGCAATTGATTCTGGGAACCGGACACGCTGCCTACTATGCAGCTCATCCGTTCCAGCCTACTGCAGTGGTTAATATGTCTCCAGGCTTTACTCTGAACCTTAATAGACCTGGAGGTATTACAATCGGTGACTACTATGATGGTGTTTTCAATA
>SDBV01008478.1_pt1 | contig 13860 bp, 8 predicted proteins | sample 2277081 | NCBI WGS metagenome assembly SDBV01 (sample SAMN10402039, study PRJNA504765) | marine sediment metagenome | isolation source: marine sediment core GS10_PC15, 223 cmbsf | place: Arctic Ocean: Southern Knipovich Ridge | collected 2010 | reverse complement strand
CATGTCGTGGTGGGGTAAACATACATTTTTCCATCACCACCAACAACAGGAAAAGGATCTGCTCCAAAAAACATCATGTTTTTTGCATAGGAAAAACTGGCAAGTAAAACCAAAAAAACTAATCCTAACTGACATTTTCCATTTAAACGTTTACAAAACATAATTCAGTCCTTTCGATACCAATGATTTCACCAAATTCAACTTGAACTATCAGGAATTAAACTCTTTTTTACAAAGATCGACAAGCTCGCTTAACGAACCTGCCGCCAGACCGACATAGGTATCAGCACATCCGTAATAAACCCTTATTTCGTCATCATTGAAATTTGCAACAGAGCCAGCTGGAAAAACCACATTTGGAACTATTCCGTTAAATTCATAAGGTTCATATGGCGAAAGGATAGCACTCTTTGTCAGACCGATAATTATTTCAGGATTTTTCAAATTGAGAAGCATCGCCCCAAGACAATATCTATGTCCAGCAGATGAAAGCGATACTCCGTGTATTATGACCAGCCAGCCATCATTTGTTTTTATTGGCGGGGTTGGACCTATTTTAGTCGTCGCCCAGTGAGTGAAACCGGGTTGAAGTAATGGGCGATGGTGACCCCAGTGGACCAGATCGGGCGAATACGAAACCCACATGTTTCCAAATTCATGAAAATCATTGGGTGCAACTCTATAAGGCCGGTCCAATCTGACATAACGGCCATCAATTTTTTCAGGGAAAAGACACGGCATGCGATTATCCGGTAGGGAAATAATATCTATATTTTCCCTTTTCTCAAAATCATCCGTTCTGGAAAGAATGCCCATAGTGCCCCAAGGTCCACAGCCGGGGTGGATTATATAATAAGTACCTTCACATCGGGTTATCCTGAAATCAATGCATTGTTCACTTACCTGACTGTAAGGATGTTCTGTGCCGGGAACAAAAAGCGGCTCGGTATCTATTTCAAAATTAACCCCGTCACTACTTTTTGCTACATATCCTCTAAATGGTGTATGCGGGCTGTCAGCATTAATACCATCGTTATAGCCAACGGGTAATATAAGAAGAATTTGACCATCATAGATGGTTTGGCCCGGATTAAATACGGCATAAGAACCCGGGAAATCTTTTGGGGTGACTATAGGATTCGCTTCGTGCCTTTTAAGAACAAAATCATTGTAATAACTCTGCATTTTTCACCTCGATATAATTATGTTTGCTTTTGACCACAAAATACTTTTTCGCCGGGCTTACCGCTGGCAATTTCCCGGCCTTGTTCTGAAACAACAAATCCGCCAGCCGACATGGTCACGTCATACACACGACCTCTAAATCGATAACCTTTAAGGCTTGCATCACCTAAGTCAGCTTCGCAGGAAGGCTGAATTTCCAATGTACCGTCACTGTGCGGCCGAATTCCAAAAACGCCATACACTACTGCTTGCACTCCTCCGGCACCTGCAATTTGCAGCGGCCAATCCACCTGGTGCGGCTGCAAGGCAAGTTCATCGGCGTAGAGGGTCTGCGGCCAATACGGTAATCGCTCGGTCCACCGTATACAACGCTTCATCACATCCCAGGCCACGTGACGTTCTCCCAATCGGTAAAGCGACTCGGCAATGCGTGTAGCCATACCAAGATATTGACCTCCGCCTCCCCAATCGCAGTCCTCTCGATCAAAATGGATGCTATCGGAATGAGCGATGGAGTAGAAACCGAACGGCCCAAGGAATTCCCCTTCGCTTATGTGTGCCACAAGTCGTTGAGATTGTTGCGGTTTCAATGACGACATCCCCAACAGAACAAACACATGGTAACTCATCACACGATGCCGCGAACCGTCAGGAAAAAGGTTCAAGAACCATCCAGCTTCTTCATCCCAGAGCTGTTTCTGCATTTCGCCGGCTATTTGCCGGCCCCATGACTCGAATTTAGATGCTCGGGGATCCTTGCGTATACGGCCCCACTCGGCAAGCTGGGTAAAGTAATCGCTGGCCATACCGTTGCTGGAAGCAACAACATGGTCGTAACCACTGGTACGAATCTCCAACATCGCCCCTGCCCCTTCGCCAAAATCGAGCAGACCGTCAGGACGAGCATAACGACGATGTAATTCCAAACCGATTTTACAGAGATGCTCATAAAGCGATGCATCTCCAATTTTTTCATCAAGCCAGTCTATATCACCTGTCTGGTCAAGATAGGCACGAATGGTACGCAGCAGCGCAAACGGCGATTGGGCATACCAATGCCCGCCGGTTCCGTTCCAACTCATGTAAGTGGTTTCATAAATACCTGCCTTGAGGTGGGCTTCGACTTTCTCCTTAACCGCCTTTGGCTCCAACATGGCAATTCCCCCAGCAGCAAAAGCTGAGTCCCAAAGCAAAGAGTACCCGTACATTCTTCCGTATTCGTAGAATGGACGCGTTACGTACTCAGGACGATCCAGACGGCACATCATAAGGGTTAGTATTGATCTGGCATAGAATTCATCGAAAGCGGTTGAAGTTGTCTGTACGGATGGCAATTGTTGACCGGCCCAGGCGAGATTTTGTCTCACTGCTTTCTGCGCTCGCCCAATGCGAGTCTCCAATTCGGTCAACTGCCTCGGCGGAGCAGGGGCTTTTTCTTTGGCACCAGGCGACAGAGATAAGGAAAAGCGGGCCTTCCTGTGAGCGTTGGATGGCACTTCAAGCCGCCAACCGGCATCGCCATATAGTTTAAGGTCGCTTGCGACGGCAATCTGCCACGATTGATTACGAAGGACAAAGCAAGGTGGTCGACTATGGCCTTTGGGCTGCTCTGGCCGCAACGTCTGTTCCAATGGCTGCGAGACGGTGTCTGGACGAAAGGCACGAGCCCATCGTTGATCAGGGATCAAGGTCAGGGTAAGAGTCTTCTTGCCCCGATTGAATATATCAAGTTCCAGGAAAACCTCGTTGGCTTGAGCAGAAACACTTAGTTGGCTCTTAATGCCAAAAGAAATAAGGCGACCCTTCAGGTATTGATGGAACGTACCAGTGCGAGTATACAGGTTCGGCTGCCAGTGCGCCGTCTGACTGAGCAATATCTTTGAATCCTTTCGGTTCTGGTTCAAGTACAATGGGTCTTCATACTCATCCTGGTTGTCGAGAATGATCGTGTTGGTAGCATGCTCTCGAAACGCAAGGCCGAAACGATAGTCGGTGAGAACGGCAGGCGGAAACAATAAACGCTTGACCCCGCACACGGTCCAGTCTCGCGGTGAAGCGGCACCGTAAGGACTAGCTGCACGTAAGCTGGTGTCTGACAAAACAATCCGCTGCCTCGCCATAGCTAATGATTCGGGCGTCAGGTCCGCACCGCTTGCCAACGACGACGCCGCAATTGTCGCCAACATCAAGGCTACAACCATGGCATTGATCACCAACGTAAAACTAAGTTTTGCCGATGGCGGCGTCAGTTCAGACGAACCGTGATTTAACAACATTTTAAAATCACTTTCCAAAAGCATTACTTCTTAAAGTACTCTATTTTTTGATTGCCTGGAAGCCTCCAAGGCCGCTGACCCCCTTTGTCATGGTTTACACATAACAGCCGAGTTTACATGCCTTCATTTTCATTTGGCAATTCACATAAACTCTGATGATCCGTTACTGTTCCGTCATCGGTGTCGTTTCTCTGGACCAAAGCAAGTGATCTGAACATTTTCTTAATGTCAATAACCCCGCCGATTAAGTACCATACAAGCGTGACAGCAACGGTGATTACTGACGCATATACATAAAAACGCCAAAAAGAAGCCCATGTGTCAAGCGACAACTCTGACGTGAAATTGTAAATTGTTCCCACCACAAAAATACCGAACCATCCCAATGTCCAGGCTATAATCAGCGCATAAATAAACTTGTCACCTCGTGTAAACTCGGAAGTTATAAAGCCCTTGAGTCCTTTTTCGGGCCTATCCGGAATGTCCAAGTTGTCAATTCTATACTTGCCGCGATGGAGCATTTTGTCCATATTAAACACATTCTTCGGTCCAAGCAGCGAAACCAGAACATACACAGTCACCGACACAACCATAGAAATACCGAACATTTCCATGCCCGTCAGGAAGAAATCCTCTCCCTTAATTGACTGGATGACAACACCACTGACGGCCAAAGTAGAGCCGGTGATCATTGAAGCCCACGCAGCCGGGGTGGTACCGCGCTTCCAGTAAAGCCCGCCCGCCGTCACGGCGCCGGCGCCGCCCATGAAAATAGCCCCTGTAATCTGGAAGAACATCATAATCGGCACTTTCTGAGCAAAAAACAGGCTGAACAGGAAAATGATAATAGCTACACCAAAAATCGACAACTTCAATGCATTCATGTGCTGCCTGGGTGTAAACGGCTTCTTGCGGAAAGGCATTATGACATCCTGCACAAAAATACTGCCCCATGAATGAAGATACGTGTCGTGCGTAGATATTGTCGCTGCCACCATCATCGCTGTGAAAGCACCTATCAGTCCAACGGGCAAAATCTCACGCAAAGCAATAGAAACCGTCATTTGTTTTTGAATATTTTCATCCCCCAAAAGGCTTAGCTTCCCGTTCACAATCCCGGCAATTTCCGAGTATTTGTCGTGGTGCATCACCGTGTAAGCACACACAGGGATAAAAGCCATCACCATAAATGTCAAAACAATTGCCCTCCACTGGCCCAATACCTTTGACATTTTGGCCTCATGTGCATTTATTGCAGAACAGTTGTAAGCCTGCCTTCCCTGCCAGACCAGGGTGTAAAAAAACAAAGCCGCGGTGCTTATCATGAAATAAAGGGGATTAAAGTTTTGGGCCTTGGCTGTGTGAAATGGATGCAGCATGGATTGTTCAACGGGCGCGGTTTTCAAAGCCTCAACAATGTCGGACCATTGAAAATATATCAGCAGGAAAATCAATACCGCAAGGAAAGCGACGGCCGCAAAAATGCCTTGACAATAATCAGTTACAAGAATCGCTATCTGGCCGCCAACGAAGGTGAAAAACAATGATACGCCCAGAACAACAAGCATGACAACAGGAAACATCGATACTGATACGCCAAGAAAATCGAACTGATGCGGCAACCCGCAAAAGTTTATGAAAAACCTCGCGGCTATGGCGGGAAATATCCCGAAATTCAAAACACCGGAAACAAAGCCTACAATTCCACAGAAAACCCTGAAGTTCCTGCTGTATCTGATTTCAAAGAATTGTGCAAGTGTATATACCCTTGTTTGCCTGTATCTGTAAATAAGCCATCCGGTCAGAGGGATAAGAACCATTACAGGGAATTGCATGATCGACCACCAGGATGCCGTAAAACCGGCCTCGTAATATAACTCGAACATTGCAATAACAGTTATGGCGCCAAGGTCAGCCATTCCGTCGGCAACGCCCATGATATACCGGCCGCCACAACGGCTGGCGGCCAGAAAATCCGCAACGCTCCTGTTGTATCTGCTGGCGATGATTGCCATCAAAGCAAAAAAACCGGTTACTCCGATCAATATCGACCAGTCAACACAGTGCATATCAACTCCCGAACATTAACGGTACAGGCCGCAATCATTGAATAAGTTAACTGAAATTATACTTTTGGCACAACAATTCCGAGCGGCGGATTTGTTTTCCATTTGCCTCGAGTAAAGTCAGGGATATCTACCGAACTGCCTCTGTTGGCTACCGAACGTGCAGTCAGTTGGCAAATAGCGCTCCAGGCGGCTGCGTCATATACGTCCATATCGGGACGTGTACCCTTCCTCAGGGCTTCAAAGAGACGGTGGAATTCTATGTAGTCGCCGCCGCCATGTCCGTAATTTTGGGCAACGGGCCCCAGTTTTTTCCACAAAGGGTGCTCATATTCTTCTCGGTATTTATCCAGAGGATCCCATGAGTGACTTTTACCTTCAATAAAAATCTTTTGCATATTATGCATGTAAATGCCGTTAGTTCCCTGAGCACGGAACATCAGGTCGTATGGACGCGGAAGACTAAGATCGTAATAAAGGGTTATCGTCTGACCTTTAATCGTACGGATAATCGTAGTATTGATATCGCCCTGCCTAAAGTTTCTGTTTGCCTTAGCAGAATCGGCACCAAACTTTTCTGTCGCATATTTTTTCAACCCTACTGATTTACTGCTGACAGAAACGAGGTAATCGAACTGGTCTCCGCGATTGATATCCATCCACTGAGCTATTGGCCCGAGTGGATGTGTTGGGTAGTAGTTGCCATTGTATTTTGTCAAAACCTCTCCCACCCAGGGGCGATTATCATCAAATCGAGGGGCACGTGATTCGTGCTGGTATCCACCTGCACAATGGACCAACTCACCTAAAAGCCCCTTGCGAACCATATTCAGAACCATCAGCATTTCTTTGAAGTAGCAGACGTTCTCAAGCATATAACAGTGCCGGTTGTTTTTTTCTGAGGCTTCCACCAAACTCCATGCTTCATCGACGGTGTAACATGCCGGCACTTCGGGGGCGGCATGTTTCCCTGCATTCATTGCAGCAACACTGACGGGCGTATGTAATTCGACGGGCGTAGCGGTAACAACGAGATCCAGGTCGTCACGCTCGCACATTCGTTTGTAATCAGTTTCGCCTCGTGAGTAAGCAACTGGTTTGGGACGGCCTTTTTCAACAGCCCGTTTCCTGGCCCAGTCAGTTCTTTGCTCGTTGATATCACAGACTGCTTTAACTTCAACATTCTCAAAACTCTGAACAACATCATAAAGATAAGAGCCGCGGGCACCAATGCCGACGAAACCGACACGAATAGCATTGTCACCGAGTTTAGGCGGGTTTATTGCGCCGGGAGAACTTTTCAGTTCTGGGGCACAACCTGTGAGACTTACACCCCCCAGAGCCAGGCCCGTTCCAATAGTGGTTCCGAGTTTAATAAAGTTTCTTCTATCACATTCGTTCGACATCTTATTCTCTCCAAAAAACAAAAGGGATTTGCTCGTTTAATAAAATAATATACCGCCAATAGTCTACAAATCCAAGTTTAATATCACACCTGTTCTCACAATAATACTACTTTGTGGATATTATAGTCAATTCTGCGGCAGCGAAATTGGCCGCCTCTGAACGTATACAATTAAAGCAATTTACGGAACAGATGCTGCTTAATCCTCAACTGCCGTACGGTTATAAGTCGAACGTAACCATTAACGAGTTTTTTATAGTATTGTACAATGCACCCCGCTTTTTCTATTGGGTTTTCATAATCCCTCAGTTTGAGTAAAAAGCCGCATCATAGGCTGCGTCATACATGGCGACAATGTTTTCGGGGGAGACATTACCAAGTATATTATGGGATGCTGAAAATACATATCCCTGGTTGTTTTTAAAGATATCAACCATCTTCCTGACATGATCAGTAACATCATCAGGGCTCTCAGAGCCTAGAACATTTTGCGTGTCGCATCCACCACCCCAGAAAATAATTTTAGCACCGAACTTTTTCTTCAGTTCATTGGGATCCATGTCATTAGCCGATATCTGGACGGGATTCAAAACATCAATTCCCGCCTCGATAAATAACGGGATAAGAGGCTTAATTGAGCCGCAAGAATGGAGAAGAATCTTAATGTCACTGTTGGCATGCATAAAATCACAGAAACGTTTATAGTATGGAATACAAAATTCTTCAATATGAGCCGGATTGCATAGGGGCCCCTGCTGCGACCCCATGTCAGTGCCAATCGAATAAAGCTGGATATATTCGCCAAGAGCGTCTATTACCTTTCCAGCAAATTCAATAGACTCGGCACACTTTCGCTCCTGGTGGGCATGTACCTCCTCAGGGTCTGTCAGCATTTGCACCGCATGGTCGATGCCGTAAAAAAAAGTGCCCGCTTCAAGGATGCCTGGCCCACGGCTGTATCCAAGGAAATTCATTGCATAATCAGTTTCCTTGTATATGCGTTCAGCTTGCTGAGCATAGAGAGCCAGAGCGGCGTCCTCATCCCGTTCATTATATCGGCAAAGCCAGTCGCCGGAAAAAAAGTAACCATCCTGCGGCATTTTCATTTGCCCCTTGCCGTCTTTATCTCGAACAACCCAATAACCGTTATCGTCATATTTCAAATTAATATCTTCAGGGATGGTAAACTCATAACCAGACCTCGGATTCCACTTTTTTGCCCGATTCCATGACGGTTCCAGAAGAATGCAGTCGCAATGGAACCGCCGGAGAATGTCTTCGTCAACATGGGCCAGTAACTGAACCATATCCGGTATCCAGATTTCATCAGTACTCCACCCCAGGTATTCACGGAGATGCTGGTATGCAAAAACTGAGATTCCAGTTGACATATGACTGCCCAAGTCAATCGGCATCCGGTCGGTAGCCTCACGCTTTAGTGTAGCTACTATACGCTGCCTGGAAGTCATATTCTCAATATTGGCCATAGAACATTTTCCTTAATCAATGAAAGGTCATATTGAGGATAACATAGTTCATTTAACGACACAAGTGCATCCCGGATAGCAAAAAGTAAATTCTCTTCGTCCTTAAAAGAGGTGGCTATAGGAGGCAACTCGAAATCGACACTCATGCCTCAGATATATCGGGATCGGCGGCTGTTCGAGGTCGTCAGCAGGGCTTATGAACGGCAAAGCCTGATTGTTACGACCAATCTCCCCTTCGAGAATTGGACAGAAGTAGGTGGCTCGGAGCGTTTGACGGGTGCACTGCTTGACAGGCTGACGCACCGGGTGCATATTATCGAGGCCAATGGGCAGAGTTATCGCCTTGAGCAAAGCCGTCAACGCCTGGCCAGGCGGAAAAACAAAGCGGTCTATGCGTATATGCAGGGCCAGGACAGTTTGAGAATAATGGAGTTGACTTTGCCGGCCAATATGTTAAAGCCTACAGAGAAGGCGTTGTTGCGGGTAGTTGCGCCGCAGAAAGGCAGTCGGCGCTGGTTTGGACTGTATCATTTTGGGTGTAATGATTTTTAGGAAGACTGTAAAGGGTAAATAAATGAAAAAAAATAATGCATTTGTCTTCAGGTGTTCCCTGGTAGCGGCGTTGGGCGGTTTGCTCTTTGGTTTCGATACAGCGGTTATCTCAGGGACGACCGAGTCTTTGCAGCAGATATATGATTTGAACGATTCGTTGCTTGGCTTTACAGTCGCCAGTGCACTGATCGGCACCATCATTGGCGCAATTGGTGTCGGTTGTCCGACGGACAAAATTGGCCGCCGTGAAATGCTAAAGATAATGGGCGTATTGTATCTGATCTCCGCTTTCGGAAGTGCATTTGCATGGGACTGGTACTCTTTCCTGATTTTCCGATTTATCGGGGGCCTTGGAGTAGGCGGAGCATCAGTGCTGTCGCCAATTTATATAGCCGAAATCTCCCCGCCAAAAGACCGAGGCAAACTTGTAGCTCTTGCCCAGTTCAACATCGTATTTGGTATTCTTCTCGCCTATATTTCTAACTACATTATAACATTGAGTAATCTTGGTGATGCCGAATGGCGCTGGATGTTCGGTGTAGAAGCGTTTCCTGCCGCTGCTTTCATCGTGCTGCTTTTCAGCAATCCGTACAGTCCGAGATGGCTAATGGGCAAGGGCCGCAAAGATGAAGCATTTGATGTTCTGTGCAGGCTGGAAGGCGATCCCAGGCTTGCAAAAAACGAACAGGCTGCCATTCAGGAATCGCTCGACCTGGAGCATCACAGAATTAACGAACGGTTTTACTGCAAGAAATATCTGCTGCCTATCATGCTGGCGTGTGCTATCGCCGCGTTCAATCAACTGTCCGGCATTAACGCTCTGATCTACTACGGCCCGCGAATCTTCAAAATGGCAGGTGCAGGCGGCGGCAGCGCCCTTATACAGTCTGCCATTATCGGAGTGGTGAATCTCGTCTTCACAATGGCAGCGCTAGCAGTCATCGATAAGATGGGACGCAAGAAACTGATGCTTATCGGCTCAATAGGCTACATCCTCAGTCTGGGACTGGCAGCATCGACCTTTACGGCTTACAATACAGAGTTCAACAACGTTTCTGTTGCTAATGAGGTCATACAAGAGGCCCAGGAAGCAGGCGTTACTGGTTCAGAAATGGAACTCTTAGAAACCGCTGAGACAGAAGCGATCACAGCAGTCGGTGCTGGAGGTTCACTCATACTTATTAGTCTGGTTGTTTTCATCGCCGCTCATGCGTTTGGCCAGGGTGCTGTAGTATGGGTATTTATAAGCGAGATATTCCCGAACCGTGTACGTGCCCGCGGACAGGCATTGGGTGCGTTTACGCTGTGGATATTTAATGCCGCAGTATCTCAGACTTTTCCCATGATTGCAGGAAGATTCGGCGGCGGGGTGATCTTTGCTTCCTATTGCGGATTTATGGTACTGCAATTACTGTGGGTGATCTTCTTAATGCCCGAGACAAAAGGTGTGCCGTTGGAAGAAATTCAAAAGCATCTGAAAATTGAGTAATACGCAAATACAAAAGGTAATTGAGCAATATGAATTCAAAAGGGAAATACCGCAACGAGACAAAGACTGTGTTTTGTGCTCTTGGTAGCGATGTTGATGGAGGCAGTGCCAGATGCAAATGACAGACAACGCTAAGACATTTGGAGACGATCTACAGTTCTTGAAAAAGCACACAGATGTGATCGTATTAACCAATGCCGATGGTAAGGCTCAGGTCGCTGTTGTTGCCGCCTACCAGGGACGCGTCATGACCAGCACTGCAAACGGTGCGGCGGGTCCCAGCTTTGGATGGATCAATCGTGAGGTGATCGCCTCCGGCCAGATCAAGCCACACATCAATGTTTACGGTGGCGAAGAACGCTTCTGGATGGGACCAGAGGGTGGGCAGTTTTCCATTTTTTTCGCCGAAGGAGCAGAGTTTGGCCTCCAGGACTGGCAGACACCGGCGGTTATCGACACCGAGCCGTTTGAAACGGTATCCCAGACCGACACATCGGCAACCTTCAGTCGTGTGGCAAGGCTGACTAATTATTCAGGCAGTATATTTGATATTCAGATTAATCGATCCGTCAAGCTGCTGCCCGCCGACTCCTATGCCTCGGCGTTGGGAGTAAACATCCCCCGGACAGTCATGGCCGTTGCTTACCAGACGGACAACAGCATTACCAACAAAGGCGCAGAACCCTGGACGAAGAAGACGGGGATGCTGTCTATATGGATCCTCGGCATGTTCAATCCATCAGATGAGACGACGGTTGTGATCCCGTTTCAGCGGGGTCCGGAAAGCGAATTGGGCCCCAAAGTTAACGATGAGTACTTTGGCAAAGTCCCCGCCGAGCGCCTCATTGTCAGAGATGATATGTTGTTCTTCAGCGGCGATGGTAAGCATCGCAGCAAGATAGGTCTTTCCCCCAAGCGGGCAAAACCGATCATGGGAAGCTATGATGCGGCGAGGAGGATTCTTACTCTTGTACAGTATACAAAGCCCAAAGGGGCAAACGACTATGTAAACTCTATGTTGGAAATCCAGGTAGAACCGTTTGCCGGTGACGTAGTCAACTCCTACAACGACGGCCCCCCGGAGCCAGGGGCAAAACCGCTGGGCCCGTTCTATGAACTGGAGACATCATCGCCTGCTGCGGCTTTGAACCCGGGCGAGACCTTTTCGCACATGAGCCGGACATTCCACCTGCTGGGTTCAGAAAGATATCTCGATCCGATTGCAAGAGCGACGCTCGGCGTCTCACTGGGCGAAATAAAATCTGCGATAGCAGGCTCCAAATGATTCAGGGCCACAATAGCGTTAAGGTGCCCCAAGAGGACGTCAGGGATACCGATAGACGCCAAAGTACCGTCTGCTGTTCGAGGCCGAACCCACTACCTGTAACTCGACAGGTTTACCTGGTGTCAAAAGGCTCGAAGGCAGCGACAGCTCCATGATGCCGGAACTGTCCTCGTTGGCCCGGTTGCCAATCACTTTGTAGTCCAGGTTAGCCCAACCTGCCATACCACTCCATCTTGCCGATTGCATCGTGTGGTCAAAATCAACTAAGTGCGCAGGCTGATCCTGTGGTCTATCAGGGTCGCGCAGATATAGTGAGAACTTGCCGTCGCCAGGCTCAGATTCGTAGCCGGTTATGGCAAGGAAGCGAAATACAAAGCGATCGGTATTCTTTACGTCATCAGGAGCCGGTTCTGTCAACCATCGCAGTGGTATCTTGCCATCGGTCTGTCGCACGAAATCCATAGGTAACTGCCCCATGAAGCTATAATAAATTACATGCCCGGGTGTCTCGATCATTTTCGACCATCCATTGATTTGCTCCAGCTTGGCCGGGTCAAAGGGCAGGGCAATATCGGCCGTATCAAACGTGCCTTTCGGCTGGAAAGAATCGGATCTTGCATAGCGGATGAACTCATCGAGAAGGCAGATGCTTTCAGGACGGTCAGCCATGAGATCGAAACCGGTAACGAGCAGTTTACCCGAACCGACACGTGCTTGGAATCCGTACATAAAGTAATCTGGCACACGGGCAAGATCTTCGTAGGTGGTCCCTCCGCCGCCGCTGCCGAACATAATGGGCTCGACGTTGCGCAGCCCATCCTGCCATATAAGAGCATTTTGGGCAACGCCAAACATAAGCTGGTCAAGTACTCCACTGTGTGGAAACTGACCAAATGCTTCTGGACGAATAATTGCCGATCCGGACTGATTGCTGCGAACCCACCAGCCAAGTGTATTGCCTGGCTGGTGCCAGTTAAGACCCATAACCGGTTTGATCGCAACAACGGTCTTGCCCTTATTCAGAAGGTCGATCGCAGATTTCGTAAGCTGATCGACAAGGATCACATCGGCATTGTTCCCGGCCTGACCGGTCCCTTTGACCATATCGGGATAGCGCCTCTGGAGTTTGGAATACACCTCGGATGAAATGCATATCCCGGCAAGGGTAGTGCCCTTAGAATCAAAGGCTTTACGCTGCGGAAACAGCCAGACATCATAGCTGTTGCTAATCTCGGTACTGCTGATCTGGGCAGTCAGGCATGCCTTTGTTGGTTTTGCAAGGGGCGGAACTGTTATATTAACTTTAGCCAGTTCTGCAAACGTGCCGGCAGGAATGTGCTTGATATCGCTTTGTCCCTTCGCCAGAGTTCGCCCACCATCGGTAAGTGCCCATCTAAGCTGACAGTTGTCCAGCGGCATTTCATCGAAGTGGGAAAGCACCCACTCAAACTGGAACTGATCGCCGCTTGAATAGATCGGGGCATCAGGCAGTCCCCGTGCCAGAAGTGCCGTAGGACCATTGTACTGACGAAAAACTGAGGCCGGAATAGTTTTGGGTTCGTAAAATGTATTCAGAATACCATTCTGTGAGTTCGGTGATATATCCAGAAGCAGCCAGATAATATAGCCGTCATTATGAGGATCGATTCTCGCACTTTCAATACCAAGCTTTTGGTGGATCGCCTGCAAACGGTAGCCGGCATCCAATGTCGCTTCAACCAACTCCCAGGCAATACCTTTTTCGGCCAACTGCTTTTTGGACCCCTCTATAGTAAGGTTTGGAAGAAAACCACCTGTATACTTCGACGCCAGACGAGGGTCTTCCTGAACGCTGTAGCTCATATACTCATGATTTAAGTGGGGCCAGTCATAAGGATCGGCAATACCGTATTGTCCGGGTATGTGCCGGTAGTGGCTGTTGGACTGATGGATATCGGAGTTGTCATGTGTATTGTTGTGCCCTCCGTCGTTATGGATAACCAGCCGTGCAGGGTCAAGTTTTTTGGCCAGTTGATAAAGCTGAATATCGAGACTGGGAAGGTTTTGCAGATCGAAATAATCTGCACATGACGCTGGAGGGTTCTTGTAAACCGGATCTGCCATATCGCCCTCATT
>SDBV01008477.1_pt1 | contig 13862 bp, 11 predicted proteins | sample 2277081 | NCBI WGS metagenome assembly SDBV01 (sample SAMN10402039, study PRJNA504765) | marine sediment metagenome | isolation source: marine sediment core GS10_PC15, 223 cmbsf | place: Arctic Ocean: Southern Knipovich Ridge | collected 2010 | reverse complement strand
ATTTCGAACATTTCCTCTGATATGTTTGAAAGTATTAAATTTGCTAAGCCGGGTTTTCTAAATTTTACTCTTTCTCTCCCCTATCTTCAAAGTCAAATTTCTGAAATTATTTCCCATAAATCCGAATACGGCAAGCTAGATATTGGCAAGAACCAAAAATTAAACATAGAGTTTATCTCTGCCAATCCAACTGGTCCATTAACAATTGGTAATGCCCGCGGCGGAGTAATTGGCGATACTTTGGCAAATGTTTTTTTAAGTAGTGGTTGGCATGTTACAAAAGAATATTATTTTAATGATGCTGGCGGCCAAATTGATATTTTAGGTCATTCAATTTTAAAAGATGATCAAGCTCAATACAAAGGTGAATACGTTGACGAACTAGCAAAGAAAATTCAGACTCAAGATTATAAAGAAGCAGGCAAAAAAGCCGCAGTTATAATTATTGATGAAATTAAAAAGACGGTTGAAAAGATGGGGATAAAATTTGATGTTTGGTTTGCCGAAGGAAAAGATTTAAGAGACAAAGGCAAAGTTGAAGAAATTATTGATTGGTTGAAAAAGGGAGACTTAATTTACCTTAAAGATGAAGCTTGGTGGTTTAAAGCAACTAAATTTGGTGATGATAAAGACAGGGTAGTAATTAAAAGTTCTAAAGAGCCAACTTATTTTGGTTTAGATTGTGCATATCATAAAAATAAATTTATCGATAGAAAATTTGATCGGGTAATTAATATTTGGGGAGCAGATCATCATGGCGATGTTGCTCGCGTTAAAGGTTTTGTTAAAGCTTTAGGATACGAGGATAAGTTTAATATTATTCTTCATCAATTTGTGCGGGTAATGGTTGATGGCAAAGAAGTCAGAATGTCAAAAAGAGCCGGTAATTTTATAACTGTTGATGATTTATTAAAAGAAGTCAGCAAAGATGCTTATCGATTTTTTATGCTTACATACGATATAAACAGCCATTTAAATTTTGATTTAAATTTAGCTAAAGAGCGTTCACAAAAGAATCCAGTTTTTTATGTCCAATATGCGAATGCTAGAATACATAGCATTCTTAAAAAAATCCAAAGCTCAAAGCAAAAAATCCAAATAAAAGATAAAGAATTAACATTATTAGAACACTCGGCGGAGATTAAGCTGATGAAACAACTAATTAAATTTCCAGAAATTGTGGCAGAAACTGCCGAAGATTTTCAAGTTCAAAAACTTCCAACATATGCAATAGAGCTTGCAAACTCCTTTCATCATTTTTACGAAAAATGTCCAATTATAAAATCTGACGAAAAAACCAAAAACGATAGAATAGCCCTAATAAAAGCAACTCAAACCGTTCTAAAGAATGTCCTAGATCTTATGGGGGTATCTGCTCCGGAGAAAATGTAGCATTTACTCCTTATATTTTAACGCCTCACATCCTGAGCCGTTAAAGATCCTGCATTTAAAGGACTAATTGACAAATATAAATAGTATTTGATAAGGTCTAAGTAGAAAAAGGGGGTGTTGATGTGAAAACAACTGTTATGACTTTAGTTTATCCTATACAAGGCGCAGGAGTACTTTTAGGCTTAAAGAAACTCAGGATTGGTAAGGGCACTTATGTTGGGTTCGGCGGCCGAGTTAAACTCGTTCGTGAGTCTATTGAGGAAGCGGCAGTACGAGAACTTGAAGAAGAATCTGGCCTTATTGCAAAAGTTGAGAACTTGGAATATCGGGGCTACTTGAAGATTCACAATCCGAAATACGAAGATTTGGGTGTTCTAATTGTTCACATTTTCACCTTGACTGTTTGGGAGGGGGAACCTCATGAAACCGATGAAATGATACCAAAATGGTTTCAAAAAAGTAGACTCCCTTGGGCAAGAATGAGGGAGTCTGAAGAATATTGGCTGCCAGCTGTGCTCAACGGCCGAAGAGTTGAAGTTGAGATTTGGTATGATATCCAAGAAAAGATACAATATATGAGAACTGACATTGTCGAATAAGATCTTACACCAACCATCGGCAACCAGCAGGTGGTTTTTTCTTTATTGATAAAAAAGTTAGTTTAGAATATAATAATCTATCTGGCATTGTTAATAAAACAAAAATATCAAGGGAGGGGGTGTAGATAAAATGGCACTAAGAAGAATTCAGAAAAAGTTGGTAAATGTCGGAGAGAGCCTTAAGAATACTAGTAACATCTTGGGCGATGCCTCTGGGCTTTGTGGCAATGCTTCTGAAATCGAGGGCGATGTCTCTAGAATAGATGGTAATGTTTCTAGAATCAGAGGCAATGTCTCTAGAATTAGGGGAGATGTCTCTGGGATTGAAGGAGATGCTACTTGGGTTGAAGGCGATGCTACTTATCTCGAGGGTGAAATAGAAGATCTTTTAGAGGACTGACAACAAACAGCCGCTACTTAGCAAAAAAGTAGCGGTTTTCTTTATCTAAATAACCTAGAATAACATTGTCACATTGATAACAATGTTTAAATGATAAGTTCTCAATAATAGGCAAAAATCAATATATTTTAACGGCTCAGGCCATGAGCCGTTAAAAGTCCAAACGCCTCAACTGGTTGAGGCGTTTGAATAACAGGTTAGAACAAACTACCCACCTCCTGGGGCGTTTTATATTAAAAGGAGTTAAATATTAATATATGTTCTCAGAATCGTAAACTGTATTGACAGTTTTCTTGATATATGATATATTCATATATACGGAAAAACAAAAAAGTTCGGGATGACCAAGTTTTTTTGTTTATTCTATGAACATTGACATTAACATATATAACTACTTCGACAGAAAGGGTGAAATAGTAATGGCATTTGAGGTCATGAGTGGAACTGTAGTTGGCAAAGAGCACCGTTACGCTGGACGTAATAACCAAGATGCTTCCATGATTAGTGAGGAAAATGATTTCTTGGTAGCAGTCGTTGCTGATGGATGTGGAAGCGGCAAGTATAGCGAAGTTGGTGCTCAAATTGGATGCCGATTGATTACAAAGTCGGCACTGGCGCAGGTCAGACGTATACCAGATCATAGTTTTCTGACTGATCCTTCCTTTTGGGAACGTGTTCGCCAAGATGCATTGGCAGAAATTCGTGTTTTGGCTAATCAATTGGGAGGTAGTCTCTCTAAGGTAATCGAGGATTATTTTCTCTTTACCATTATTGGAGCGGCAATTGGACCAGAAGTCTCAGTGTTTTTCTCAATTGGTGATGGCGTAGTCATTATTAATGGAGAGATTACTGAACTTGGTCCATTCCAGAAGAATGCGCCGCCCTACTTAGCTTATGATTTAGTTGGAAGCACAATTCATGATGGAGATGATTTCAAGTTCAGGATTGTCTGCGAGACACCTACATCAGAATTAGATTCATTTCTAATCGGAACCGATGGTGTTGAGGAGCTAATTTCTTCTAGCGGAAAGATCCTTCCCGGTTTGAAAGAACCGATGGGTCCAATCAGCCAGTTTTGGGAAAGAGACCGCTACTTTGCTAATCCGGATAATGTCCGGCGACGACTATTCCTTGCTAATCGAGATATGGTATTTCCTGATTGGGAAAGTCATTCGATGCGAAAAGAGAATGGTCTCCTTGTTGATGACACTACTTTAATAGCCGGACGTCGAGAAAGGGGGAAATAACTTGTCAATAGTACAAGGCTATATAGATGGCAAGATGATAGTTCTTAGCCCTAGTAAAACTATTGGTAAAGGTGGAGAGGCTGATGTCTACGACATTGGTAGTGGCTTGGCTGCCAAGATATTCAAGTTATCTGGCCACATTGACTACACAGGAAGTCCTAATGAGCAACAGGCTGCAAGGGATCGTATCGATGAACATCAGAGAAAACTGCCTGCTTTTCCTCGAAATCTTCCACCTCGCGTTATTGTTCCGAAGAAACTTATAACCGATCAGGCCGGGAAGAGAATTGTCGGTTATGCAATGAGGCTCTTAAGGGGTACAGATGTATTACTTCGGTATTCTGATAGGTCTTTTCGGGAAGCCGGCATTAAGAATGAGACAGTGGTGTCGATTTTTCGAGATCTTCATTCGACTGTTGGAGGTATTCATCAAGCCGGCGCTGCCATAGGCGATTTCAATGACCTTAATGTTCTAGCTTCAGACACTGAGGCATATATTATTGATGCTGACAGTTTCCAGTTCGAACAGTATCTTTGTAAGGTCTTTACTGCTCGGTTTGTCGATCCGCTTCTATGTGATTCTCATAAGAATAATCCGGTGCTTTGCAGACCGCATACTGCTGATTCTGATTGGTATGCTTTTGCTATCATGCTGATGCAGTGTTTACTTTTTGTTGATCCCTACGGTGGTGTTTATCGCCCGAAAGATCCTTCAAAGAGAATTCCGCATACAGCTCGACCAATGAATCGCATTACGGTCTTCGATCCTGAGGTGAGATATCCTAAACCGGCAATCTCTTATGACGTCTTACCAGACGACTTACTCCAGAGATTTCACCTGATCTTTGAGAAAGATGAAAGAGGAGTCTTTCCACTTGTCTTGCTCGAAGAAATAAGGTGGACTAAGTGTTCATCCTGTGGGATTGAGCACGCTCGCGGAATTTGTCCTAGCTGCGCTCATGTTGCAGAAGCGGCTATTAAGGAGGTTACAATTGTTCGTGGAAAAGTAAGAGCAACAAGTATCTTCAGGACTACTGGCACTATCCTATTTGCTGCCTATCAAGGTAATAAGTTGAACTGGCTTTACCATGAAAAAAGTCAGTTTAAACGGGAAGGTGGTTTAGTAGTCGCAAAAGGGGAGCTTGATCCGCAAACACGATATCGTCTGTGTGGAGAGAAAACATTGATGGCTAAAGATGGTCGATTAATTACTCTCTCGCTAGGGGAATCGCCAGATAAGCTTCTTGTCGACAACTACCAGAGACTACCAGTTTTTGATGCTAATGAGTTATCTCGTTATTGGACACATAGCGGGCAGCTTCTTAGAGATGGCCAATATGGCTCAAAGTACATTGGTGATGTTCTGGAGAACCAAACGCTCTTCTGGGTTGGACCGAATTTTGGTTTCGGCTTTTATCGGGCAGGCAACCTGAGTGTTTCGTTCGTTTTTGACGCCCGCAAGTCTGGAATAAACGATAGTGTTAAGCTTTCCCCAATAAAAGGGCAGTTAGTTGATTCCACTTGCGTTTTCAGTAAAGACAGATGTTGGTTTTTCCACCAGGTAAATATTCTTGGCGAGAGAGTCAATAGCTGTTCAGTAATTCACTCTGACGGTTCGGTTGAGGCGACAGCAGAAGCTCCTGATGGTGACGGGACATGGCTAGGGACAATCCGAGGTAAGTGTGCAGCTGGAAATTTCCTCCTCTGTGCTACTGACGACGGTATTGTTAAGGTAGAACCTAACAATGGTCACATCACAGTTACCAAAGAATATCCTGATACCGAACCATTCGTAGATTCCCAATCCAATCTGTTTCCCGGATCAGAAGGATTGTATGTTGCAAGGCGTAGGGAAATAATCCGGTTGACGATATCGTGATCCAAAAGTAACGACAGAAAAAGGAGAAAGCAATGAGAACACCAGTAACAGCATTACCCGTTCCCGACTTCTTCGACTCAACGAAGGCTGAGAGTGTTTGGCGTGTTCCGTACGCCGAAAGGTTTGATGAGGCCTTGCTCTGGAAAAGAGAGCATGGTATCAAGCCAGCGGCAACTGACAAATTCCGCATCTGTCTCATGCCGATCGATGTGCAGAACACCTTCTGTTTGCCTGACTTCGAACTGTTCGTTGGCGGAGCAAGTGGAAGGGGAGCCATCGATGACAGCATCCGCTTGGCAGAGTTCACTTATCGGAATCTCGGCATCATAACCGAGGTTGATCCGACAATGGACACTCACACTGTCTGGCAGATTTTCCATCGCGCATTCTGGATCAATGATCAGGGAGAACATCCGATAGGTAATCAAACAGTCATCACTCTGGAAGATGTCGAGAATGGCACATGGAAGGTAAATCCGGCGGCTGCCCATGTCGTAGGGGGTAACTATATTCTCCTTCAGAAGCATGCCCTTCATTACGTGAGGCGTCTGACTGAAGGGGGCAAATATCCTCTGATGATTTGGACCTTTCACGCCTTGATGGGTGGTATCGGCCATGCTCTCGTTGCGACAGTTGAGGAAGCGTTCTTCTTTCACAACATCGCGAGAGCAAGTCAGACCGGTTTCGAGATCAAAGGCGGAAATCCTTTAACCGAGAACTATTCTGTCCTTCGGCCGGAAGTTCTCGAAGACGGTGATGGTGCTGCCATCGCCCAGAAAAACACGCGGTTTATTCAGAAACTTCTGGAGTTCAATGCTGTCGTCATCGCCGGTCAGGCGAAAAGCCACTGTGTTGCTTGGACGATAGCTGACCTTCTGACTGAGATTACCTCTGTTGACCCTGAACTTGCGAAGAGAGTCTATCTTATGGAGGACTGCACTTCGCCGGTAGTAATTCCGGGAGTCTTTGACTTCAGTAAACAAGCCGACGAGGCTTTCGACCGCTTCCGCGATGCCGGAATGAACGTCGTAAGCAGCACTGATCCGGTCGAGACTTGGCCGGGAATTCAGTTGTAAACCAAAGACAAAAGGAGGAACAGACAATGACTGAATCTGTAAAAGTTAACGAGCTTCTTCAGAGCGCGGAAGATGCGGGAAATCTTTCGGCTCAATCAGTACAAGCCTTAACCGTTGTTGACCTTGGTGCCCAGATCCAAGCGGGGTTGGGTATATCAGTTGATGACGTTAAATCGAGCGAGGTCGTCTTGGTAACGGTCATGCCGGACGATTCTAGCTCGATCGAGCATGCCGGAAACTCCCAAGTTGTATCTGATGGCCACAACTTGGTTATTGAGGCACTTAGCGGGTCAAAGCAGCAGGATAGCATTCTATTGCACACCCGCTATCTGAATGGTGATGTCCTTAACAAATACTGCTTGCTTGATCAAGCGGTGAGGATGGATTCGTCCAACTACTATCCTAATAAGGGAACACCGCTTTATGATCAAGCGGTTGTTCTCCTTGGTACAGTGCTGGTCAAATCACAGGAGTTTGCTGAAAATGGAGTGCCAGTAAGAACGGTGACGCTTCTAGTCACCGATGGTCACGATGAGCATTCTACCCGGCAGACTGCTGCCACTGTTCAGCCGATCATTCAGGATATGTTGATGGCTGAAGTGCATATCATTGCCGCCATGGGTATCGATGACGGCGGAAGGACCAACTTCCACCAAGTCTTCGAGGAGATGGGGATTAAGCCTGAATGGATTCTTACTCCTGGTAATACGCCAAGTGAGATCCGCAAGGCCTTCCAGGTCTTCTCGCAGTCGGCAGTTAGGGCATCGCAAGGCGCCCAGAGTTTCAGTCGGGCCGCAATGGGCGGTTTCGGCGAACAATAAACTATCTTAAGAGACCGCACAGAGCGGTTTTCGATCAGTCAAAAGGAGAACATTCCTAGAGACATTTCCCCCGAGGCCATTCAGCCTCGGGGGCAACTCTCTCTCTATTAGATCAAGTTATTTAATAGGGTGAACATTAAAAAGAATTTGGTAAAGGGGGAACAAAGATGAGACCAAGAATTGATGAACCAATCATTACTTCTCTTCTTGATATAGATAGCTATAAATTCACCATGGGTCAACTGGTATATCAGAAATATCCCAGCGTACCAGTGAGATATGGTTTACGTAATCGAACAAAAACTGTCAATCTTGCTGAAATCATTCCAATTGAAGCATTAAGGGAACAGTTGGATCATGCTAGGAGGCTTCGTTTTACAAAATCCGAGCTTGATTATCTGGATGGCACAGAAGAATATCAGCGTAGTATGTTTACCAGAGGCTACATTGAGTTCTTTGATGATTATCAACTACCTTCCTACGAACTATCAGTGGTTGATGGTGATTTTCAACTCGAATTTACTGGACCCTGGTCGTCTCAAATATATTGGGAGACAATTGCTCTTGCAATCATCAACGAACTTTATTATCGATATCTGACAAGTAAGATGAATCAATCTGAGTTTGATTGTCTAATCACTAACGGACTGCATCTTCTTGAGGCAAAAATCAAAAAACTTAAAGATTTTCCTGAGATCAAATTCATGGAATTTGGGACACGGCGCCGCTTTGCTTTTTGGTGGCAAGAGCGGGTTATTGAGATATTAGCTCAAAGATTGCCTCCAACGCAGTTTTTGGGTACCTCTAATACATATCTGGCAAAGAAGTTTGGCATTGAGGCTATGGGGACATCAGCTCACGAGTTGTATATGGTGCTAGCCTGTCTTAGGGGTGAGACTGATGAGGGAATTCTTGATTCGACCAATCTTGTTCTTGATGATTGGTGGGAGCTTTACGGACAGGGGCTGTCAATTGCCCTTCCAGATACATTTGGAAGTGATTATTTCTTTAAGAATTGGAGACCTGAGCAAGCACAGCTATGGAAAGGTACTCGTCAGGATTCTGGTGATCCCTTTGAGTATGCAGATAAAGTGATTACCTTCTATCATCAAGTTGATATCGATTCTCGGAAAAAAATGCTTATTTTCAGTGACGGGTTAGATGTTGACTTGATGATTGAGCTTTGGAAGAGGTTTCATGATTTGATCCAAGTGGGCTTTGGTTGGGGGACAAACTTAACCAACGATCTTGGACTAAAACCTCTTTCTTTGGTCATCAAAGTTCTTGAAGCTGCCGGCCGGCCGGCCGTTAAACTCTCAGACAATATCGCCAAAGCCCTTGGTGAGCCAGCCGAGGTTGAGCGCTATAAACAGATCTTTGAATATACTGCAGATTTCAATCAAGGGGTTAGATATTGATCCCGAATTTAAACCACCCGCAACATGCTGGGTGGTTTTTTCTTATTATACCCTTGACCCCAGCACAACAACTTACTGTCAAACCTATGACAGTGCGTTGTATGCGGGGTCTGCGCCACGATATGACATCGGGGCTTGATTTTTGGGTGATTTTATGGTATAATAGAATATATCGAAGCTCTGAAAAGAGGGATTGTTAGGTGTTGGTTAGTTCTTAATCTAAATAAACTACCATATGGGTGGCGTTTGGGGGATAATGGTCTTGATTACAAATATGATTTGTGATAAACTTATCATAATCTCTAGGTAGTATAAAGAAAAGGTGAGGCTGGTGATATACGAAAGATTGTTGAAAGGTTTGGCCTATAGTGCCGAACAGGCGTGGAATATGCCAGAAGGAAGATACGAAATAGATGGATGTAGTGTTTTACGAACAAAGAAGATAGTTATTGTTAGGGAGCAAGTTGACAGTAGATGGAATATTGTTGCTTTCCCAAGAGTTGAACATTTTACAACATTCAAAAACGCAGTCGTTGCCTTTTGTGCTAGTGATTATCCTGGTCAGCATCAGGACAATAACCCAGCGGCAATTGGTACAATCGCTCTAACCGATTTGTCTCAAATAGCGGGTCATCAAGCCATGGTTCTGGATTATGCTCAAGCCCATTTTCGTGTTGGGAGTGAGACATGGAAGATTCCTAGAAATCTCGCAACCTATTACGGAGGTTGGCGATATCGATGCTTGAAAGAAGCTTTTAGGCTCTGCGAAGAAAAAGATAGCGAATTAAGAATCATCAGGATTTATTGGGAATTTATACAAGAGGCTTCCGGAGGGTCATCGCAGAATAAAAATCAGTTTATTGTTGATTTAACTAAAGCAATGGCTAGTACTGGTTTCGCATTAGAACAAACAGAGCGTTATATTAGAATCTTTCGATCTAGAAGACGATCTTGATAGATGGGCTTGTAAAGAGTCCATTTTTCTTTATATTAATATATGTTCTTAAATCCCCAAGCTCTCTGGGATTTCGTATTCAGTTCCATTCCAATGGATAAAAGCTAAGTTTCCTGATTGCTCAGTAAAAACCAGCATCCATGAAGAATAGGTCTCTCCTGTGCCATATACTTGAGTACTAATTCTTACGGGTTTCTGAGTTAATTCTTTATTGTCGTATAGAATAGAGGATTTGTCAGCCGAGAGAATATAAGCATGATAAAGTCCGTCATTAATTTCAGTTATGACCAGAGTTTCATTTTCGCCATCACCGTTAGTATCTTCTTCAGAAGACATTATATAGGTTTCGCCAACAGGTACTTGATAAATATTGGGTGTTGTTTTTGAAGTAGGTGAAGTCGTCGGCGACGAGCTTATTTTTAATGAAGTAGTCGGACTAACAGCTAGTTTTGTAGGAATTGGGCTTTTTGTAGCTGTTGTTTTGGAATTATCATTACTTCCCCAAATAAAAAAAGCCATCCAGCCTAAAACAGCCACTACTAGCACAATTATAATTACAAGAAGGATTTTTGATGTTTTTGGTGTTTGTGACATAATTACCCCCAGTCTTAATTTTATTATAACTTATATTGAAATTTCGTAAAGGCTATTCTCATTTAAAACCCAGATTTTTTTTGATTTTACTGAAACATAAAAATCAGAGATATTTTTAAAACTTTCTGGAAGAACATATTGTCTGATAAAGAAACCTTGTTTATCAAATTCAAGAATTCTTTTTTGGCCGCTGTCTAAAATATAAAGAGTTGGTGTATCAGAGTCGGTATAGATTTTTTTAGGATCAGTAATTTTATCATTTGGAGCAGGGATATTTTCAAGAGAAAAATCTTGCAGTTTTGATCGTTGTAGCTGGATGACTTCGCCATCATTTTTTAAAACATAAATTGAGCCGTCAATTGCCAAAGAGAGAGAATCTTTTAATATTTTATTATTAGTTGTATATTCGTCGCCTTCGCTGAATGTTTCTCTGCTTGATGAGTGTTTGTAAATCTGTCCTAAAACACCGTCTAATAGATATATGCTTCCGACAAAATTAGAAATCTCATTAGCAGTTTCCCAAGTATCTTCAGTATCGGCTTTTACTAGTTCTAATTTTTCTGAGCTGGCATTAAATTCATACAGGAATTGGTTGCTGGTGTAAAGATATAAAGTTTTGCCCATGACTGTCCCGCTTACAAAATTACCTTTGTTTTTTGGCAGAGTAGCTACTTTTTGGGGTTTTCCTCCCAAAAGATTTGCCTTGTAGATTTCATTGTCATTGAAAATAATTGCTTCTCCAGAAATTATGAAAAACTCTTTGGAATTATTAGTTGTATTCAAGGTTACAATTGGTTCTAGTTGATCAAAACGGGTTGTGGAAGTTAATTTATCCAATTCTTTATATGAATTTGATATTACTATTTCGGCATCATTTTTTACTTGAGAAATTTCTACAATACCTTGGGCTGTTTCAATTGATTTGATGAAGTATTCCTTGGCTTTTTCTTGATTGCCGGAAGAAAGTTCAGATTTACCATCTTTTTGGATTGCGATTGCTTTATCAAGAATTTTTTGAGCTTCGAGATTGCCAATTTTATCATTATTTCCTTTAAAGCCGATATATAGTCCAATAATGATAATACATAAAGCCGCGAAACCAATATAAAGGAATTTTCTTCTTGCTTTATCATGCCACATGGCATTTAAAAACTTAAATAAATTTCCGATTTTATTTAATAAAAATGATAAGAGATTTTTTACTTTGTTTTCTTTTTGGATTTTCCTTTCTTTATAATAGTGGACATAAAGTTCTGGCGAATATTCAATTTCTTCATCTTTCAAGAGATCATCCCTTCGATCTTGTGAGAGAAATTCTCTGTGAAATTGATCAGCGGGTTTCTCTTGATCTTTTTCAGATTGAGGTTTAGCTAAGTCTGGTTGACGGGCAGGCCCGCCTGCCATAGCCTGGCGCTGGCGGGCAGGTTTAATTTTTGAAGATGTTTTTTTAAAGAGATTTGAAATAGTTCTGCCGGTTTTACTGGCAACAATTCTACTGATTGGGGCTAAAATTGTTTGACAAAATTCCGATACTTTGCCAAAGATAGATTCACTTGATTTATCAAGGTAAAAAACGCTTTTTGCTGGTTGATTGATGGGTTCTGACGATACTTCGTCTCGTAAATTAAGATCAATGATTATAAGATTTGTATTTCTTGCTTTGTTTTTACGAAGCAGTTTTGTAATTTGTGAGGCTGCTATTGAAGGGTGGTTTAGGGTAATAATTTGTCTAAGAGATTCTATTGAAAGGTGACTGAAAAGATTTTTATTAGCAATAAGAATCTTATCATGAGCTTTTAATTGGCCCGAGACAATATTAGAGAACGTTTTTAAAGGATGAACTTCTTTAATTTCTCCAAGTCCGTGTGTTAGGTGATTTACTTTGCCTTCTCTAAAAATATATGCTTCAACTCTGCCGGTGGGTGAAATATGAATATTATTGTCAACAATGGTTGCTAAAATACCGTTAAGATTACCAATCCAATCTGTTTCTCCATTCTGAGTAATTTGAGCCAGATGTTCATTAACTTTTTTTAGAGAATTTTCAAAGTTTACTAAATCAGAAGTACTTCCTCCCTCAAAGTATTGGCTGGAAAAGTTCTTTACGATTGATTGTCCAATTTGAGCTGAGGCAAACCAAGGCGAAAGAATTTCAATAAGAGTGAAATTTTCACCCATAGAAGACTTTCTCAGTTCTTCTGGCTTTATATATTGGCAGTTCAAGAAGCGATCATGTAATTTTCCAGCATTTGTAATTCTCGCAAATTGTATTTCGTATTTCATTATTGTTATTATTCCTTTTAAAAATCAAATACAATTAGAAAATTATTACATTCAAAATCGGGGATAGGAGACTCGAACTCCTGACCTTACGCACCCCATGCGTACGCGCTACCAACTGCGCTAATCCCCGGAATCTTATGACACCTTTTATCTTATCATTAATAATATTTTTTTAAAACTTTATTATTCTTAAACAGTTATAGGTTTACCGGTGATTAAAGTAAAGAAGAAGCCAACGATATTAAAAATCAAAGTCGGAAAAGTTCGGTAGAAAATAATAATAAAAAGAAATAAGATAAAAACGCCCATTTGTTGCAACTTAATGTAGGTTTCTTCTCTTAAGAAAAGACTTAAAACTTTTGAGCCATCTAACGGGGGGATAGGTATAAGGTTAAAAATCATTAATACTAAATTAAAAAAGATAATCAGGATTAATAATTGTTCAACGATTGGCGGAAAAGGAACAAAGCGATAGATTATCCCAAAAAACGTTGCCAGTAGGAGATTACTGATTGGGCCGGCTAAAGAAACAGTCAAATTGTCAAGTTTAGGATTACGAAAATTATTAGGATTGATCATCACAGGTTTTCCCCAACCAAAACCAACCAGCAACAGAAAAATTGTTCCCATTAAATCAAGATGGGCAATAGGATTTAAGGTTAATCGTCCCTGTAGCTTAGCAGTCGGATCACCATAGTAGTTAGCTACCCAAGCATGAGCAAATTCATGAATAGTAATTGCTACAAGAAGTGCAATTATTATGCCGACTATTAAAATAGGATTAGAAAGATTAAAAAGTAACATTTATTAATATTAGAATTGATTTTATTTCTTTTTTATGTTATCATATAATTTGAGATTTTAATAACTTAATTGTATTTGATTTGTTTATAATATTCTAGAAAGGCAAAACTATGAAATCAATAAGAAATAATCTAATTTGTGAAATATGCAACAAAAAACCTCAGACCGGCTATAACCGGCCTAATTCTTTACATCGAACTAAAAGAGTAATCAAGCCTAATATTCAAAAATTTGAGAACAAAAAAATTTGTACTCGTTGTCTAAAAACTCTAAACAAAGATTCAAAGAATTAAAAAATTAAGAACCTTCTTCGGTTTTGTTAGCTCTTTCTTTGTTCCAACAATCTAAGCAAAGTACGTCATTGGGATCATTTGGTTTGAATGGGACCTTACCT
>SDBV01008476.1_pt1 | contig 13862 bp, 22 predicted proteins | sample 2277081 | NCBI WGS metagenome assembly SDBV01 (sample SAMN10402039, study PRJNA504765) | marine sediment metagenome | isolation source: marine sediment core GS10_PC15, 223 cmbsf | place: Arctic Ocean: Southern Knipovich Ridge | collected 2010 | reverse complement strand
TTGCTACTGATGCTGATATTCAAGATATAGTAAATCAATTGGCGGCAGTTGCTAATGATCCTAACCTTACTGTAGTAACGCATCACGCATTTAACTATGAATGGTTTGGTGCTTGTCACGACGAAGAAACTGAAGTATTAACCTCATCTGGCTTCAAAAAATGGGGATTATACCAAGAAGGAGAAGAGGTACTTACTTATAACGTATATACAAAACAAATGGAATATCAAACGAGGCGAATATGGTCAGTCAAGTAGGGCCGGAAGATCTTGATATTACGCTCAAGTTTGGCGGCGGGGTACATTCCCGAGCATCAGAAGATGAGATTGATCCTAGAGAATGTAAAGAAGGTCAGAACTTTGATCTTGACGCGCAAAATTCTGAGTACAGAAACAGAAAGCCGTTTGATTTAATTGGAACGGCTCCAAACGGATCACAGATACACGGATTCATAACACTCCGTAAATCAGATGGCACGGTAACTTTTCTAGCGCAGGCAGGCGACACGGTTTATAAATGGGATGGAGACGCTACTTTTGCATCAGTGGGAACGGTCAGCGCATCAGCCAGGTTAAGAGGCACGCTGCAAGCTCAATGGGAATTAACAGATAAGGTTATTATTACCGATCTGGCTTTAGAAGACGTGGTGATGGATTGGAATGGAACCACGTTAGCTGATATTACCTTTACCAATGAATTAACCCATCCTTTCGGATCTGACTTTAAAGCAAAGTATTGTGTCGTAGATAAGGAACGTGCGCTGTATGCCAACGTCCAGTCAAACGCAGTAAATACACCGCATCTAATCATCGGGGCGGAGCGTGGTGACTATACCGTTATCACAGTCAATCAACGGCCTTCATCTTCGCTCGCGCTTGCTGATCCATTTTTCCTGATCCAGCCTGATTACCGATCGATCAATGGTTTGGTTGAAGCGTTTGGTATCGTCGTTACATCTTCAGAGGCAGGCAGTTTATTCAACCTGACTGGCGAAGATTCTCAGACGTTTGAGTTTAATGCACTGTTTCCGAGATCTGGCGCAAGTGGGAAAGAGTCCGTTGTCTTTGCTGGTAATGATATTTTATACGGACGACCTGGGCGTATAGAAAGCGTTTTATCCACGCAAAGATTCGGCGACGTAGAATCTGACGATCTTTCAAACGATATTTCTGATCTGTTTAAAGACTTTAAAGACTGGACTCTTATTTATAACTCAAGGGAACAACGTATATATTGTCTGCCTGGATCGCAAAATGAAATGTGGGTTTACCACAAACCTATAGCAGAAAGAAATAAGGTAATTGAGCAGGGAACAGATGTAGCAACAGAGAAAGCTCTTGGAATATCCCCCTGGGTTAAGTGGGTCACAGCACATTCAATGTCAATGCAGTTTACCGCAATGATGAATATGCTCGATCCGTCGGATGGTCTGGAATATGTTTTTGCCGGGGACGCAAGCGGCAATATTTATCGAATAGAGGGATCTGGTACTAGCGGTGATGGTGGATCTGCCAGCATAAAAACAGAGAGGTTATCCTCTCTTATCCAGATGCCACTAGACTCAGAGGCTTACGGAATTGAGGGGTATATACAGTATCGTAAGAACCAGGCAGCAACAGTCACGCTAACTTTTGAGTATGCCGGTAGAAATGTCTTTAACGAATCAATTATGATTAATATTCCTGCGGTAGAAGACTCAGAACGAACCGTTTACGGCGGCAGTAAATATTATTCAAACGGGGAATACTACGGCACAGCTTTTTCCGGCAAACTGACAAGACAGATATTTAAAGTGCCTGGAATGGGCGGCGCCTTTCAGGTAAGGGCGACAATAGATGGCACAACAGACTTTCAAATCAATTCAATCATGCTTAGGTTTAGTGCAGGATCATAATGAAATATCACACGCGATTTAACGATTATCAGAATGATGACGGTCACCGGTTAAAGTGTTGCATAGGCGGTCTTGTCGGTAGTATTTTTGGCGATAGTGGCGCGTCAGAAGCCCCCCTAACTGGATTTAAACCAACAGGGTTTAAAGGTGGCGGTATCAACGCAAAGTTTAACAAAAAAAAGGTAAAAGTAACCGCAGACGAAGAGCGCACTGGCAGGGTTAGTTCGCTTGCTTCTGTATTTAGCGAAGGGGCAAGAGGCATAAGACGTTTATTGAGTAGAGTAGCCCCTGGTTTTTCGTCATTAAGAACATCAAGGCTTAATAACTTGCGGGACATAAGACAAAGGACTATCGGCAGTTTGAGCGACAATCTCGCAAAGAGAAGGGTATCTGGATCTTCGTTCGGAAACGATACGTTAGTTCGGGCAGAGCGAGAATTTGCCAGAGAAGAAGATGAGATCATCGCTGAAACAACACTTGCAGAGATCGGGGCAACGGTCGATCTGATTAAACAATCAACCGCCTTTGCCGCACAAGCGGTTCAGACATTCATTAATGAGCTTAACCTTGAGGCTAATATTGGCCTTCAACTAGCTTCACAAGCCACCGCAGTATTAGGGGCCAATGCAATAGCGCAATCACAGGCGATTCAGGCCAACACGGATTCCAGTCTTGATTTCTTTGGAACAATTATTGGCGCCGCCGTGACTTACGCAACAGCAGGAGCAGGATAATGCCGTTTTCAACAGGATTCGCCAGCGGCGCAGACGCGGTAAACAGAGGGCTTGCTATTAAAGAGGAAAGGCTCAAAAGGGAGGGCGAGGAAAACGAAAAGGACGTAGAAAAGTCTAATAAGTTAATTGAAAAAACCCTGGAAACCATATCAACTCAAGTCGCGCTTTTAAAGACCAAGGCTGAAACAGAAGGCAGGACATTAACAGTAGAAGAACTTGTTGCAGATCCATTGATTGCAGAAATGGGGAAAGGCTTGGAGGCTCACGGTGCAAATATAGCCGCAGCCGGGGGTAATGTTAGTCCAGCCTTATTAAAAGCAAAATTTGAACAAGCCTTAAATACACAGTCCGATCATGAAAAGTTCAAGATTGGTTTAAGTCAAACAAAACAGACCTCACAAGCAACTGCGGAAGGAACGGCGCTAGGGAAGCCTGAAGTTGCAGGTAAAACAAAAGAGGTATTGGACACAAAGACTAATGAGATTGTTTTAGCCACTGATAAGCAAATAGCCGCAGAGCCAGGCAGATTCGTACCTAAGAAAGACAAGGACGACTCAAAAGACAAGACAAGCATTATTAAAACTGTTTCTGATCTAACTTCCAGCATGTTAAATAATAACGCACCAATAGATTCAATTCGTGGCGTCATTACTGCTTTAGGTGCGGAAAGCAACGATCCAGAAGTCACAGCCGCAGTTACCGCCATACTTGATAATCTTCCTGAGTCTCAAGAGGCTTTCCAGACAGAAATTGCGGAGCGTGAAATTGCCGCAGCCCAGCCTAAAATTGACGCGCTTATTGACGCAGGTGTTGATCCAGAGCTTGCACAAATCATCGGTGTTGGCGGCAAGGGTGCATCGGTAACAATAGATGCAAGTTCTACCAAATTAACGCCACAGGAATTAAAAGTCATAAGAACAGACCTGTCAAAAACAAGGCAGATCCGTAGACGAATGGAAAATCTACTTCCATTAATAAACAATAAGACTGTTGGGATACTCTCAGGAATATCCGATACAGTAGGCGGTATAGGCCAGCAAATACCAGGCATAAGCGCAATCTTTAATACATTGGGTGCGCCGTTAAACCTTGATGAAAGTTCAGTCAAACAAGTACAACAGGCCAAGTCTGCTTTTAAAGCAATGATATTGCCAATGACACAGTTCATTATGCAGAACAAGCAAAGATTAAGTAATCAACAAATGGAATTAATCAGGGATGCACAAGGGCTATTAACTGCTAGATCAAATCCAGAAAACGCAAAGGGAATTATGCAGGAATTTATTAACCTTGCCATTGAAACTGAGGCTGAACTTGAAGCACAGTTAAATACAAAGTCGGTCAACGCTGATGAAGACTTTGATCTTGTCCCAGATCCAGATAGTCCAGGCAATTTTATTGTGAGGAAGAAAGGTGGTTGATACTGTTCAGTTATCAGTTGGCTCAAAGCTGAAGTTTGAAGGCAATTTTAGTGATGCAGAAAAGAAGCGCATCTTGGCACAAATTAACGCAGAGAATCTTGCTGAAAGATCGCAGCCCGTCGCAAAGGTTGGTGCTACTAAGGTTGCTACAGACATAGCCACGGAACAAGAGCAGGTAATAACTGCCGAGAATCAACTTGGATCTAAATTAGCCAGAGATCCGGCAAGCGGCGTGCCCGCAGAATTAGACGCTCCGGGGTTACGGTTTGATCTAGCCCGATCCGATAATATTGACGAAAAGATCAATAAGATAAAGGCCAAGTTTCCACTTGCCGAAATAGTCAAGCTGGACGAGGAAGCACTTGGCAGCACAGTTGCGATCAAACTTCCCGGTGATGAACAGTTTAGATTATTAGACAGTAACAAGCTCGCTACATTTTCAGACATAACGGACGCCGCAGGCTTTATTTTAAATGCTGAAACAGCGCTTACTATATTGTCTGTTTTGGCAACAAGAGGCGCAGGCTTATTATTCAGATCAGCCACAACAGGAACCGCAGCAGCATTAGGCGCTGCCGTAGATGAAAGCATTGAATCTTTAAGGGGTTTTCAGGAAGATCCTATTGAGGATATTTTTACATTTCGCGTCGCTCCCGCCTTTGTTGCTGGTGGTGTCGGTGAAGTAATTGCTACGCCAGCCAGGGCCGGAATAAACCTTGCAACCAGGCGCGGTGCTTTTAGTCTGGTTGATGAAGAACGAGCCGCTATCAAGGAATTTGAAGAGGCAGGCGTAAGAGGCCCGTCAGTCGGTGCAGTAGTCCCGGCGTTCAAAGGTGCGGAAGGGCAGGCCGTAGCAACGTCTAAAAAGGCGCAGGATTTTGCCCGAGGACAAACAAAAGACGCTTTGGAAAATATGAAGCGTATACGTGATGACATTGCCAAGCGAGAAGATATTTCAGATGAAGAAATAGACGTGCTTGTTCAACAGGTCACACAGGATTATAAAAAGATAATCACCAGTTCTATTGATGTCCCGAGAGAAACGTCAGGCAGGGCGTTGAAGGCCGGACGTAAAGAATTTAAGAGAGTCTTCAAGTTACATATCGGTAAAAAATATGATCGTGCTTTTGAAGAAGGCACAAAGGCCTCATTCGATCTAACAGCAACGCAAGAAATAGCCAGAGATACCAGGCGTGGCGTGCTTGGTAAGGGCGTAGATAAGGAAGTACCAACGGGGATCATAGGCACAAACGGCAAGCCGCTTACGCAAATAGAGTTTGACAAGATCCAGCTTAGGAAGCTATCCCCTGAGCTAAAAGACATTGCCAGGAAGATCGAGGCGTTAGATCCAAACGTAAAAGCCTTTGATGATGTCACTGCCATTGAACAGGTTAAGGAAATAAGATCACAATTATTCGATCTGAAAAACGCAACTATTGATGGCAAGGAAACGATCAATAATAGATTCGCTGGCAAGTTATGGTCCTCACTGACTGAGGTTATGGACAATCCGATTGGTGGATCTGATAATTTTAGATTACTGCTCAGGGCTGCAAACAACTCAAATAAACACTTTGAAAGGATGCTTGAAGTTGGCGATATGGTCAAGATCGCACAGGAAACAGAGCCAGGAGCATTAGTTGATCTAATAAGACCCGGAAAACCTTTTACTATTAAATTGATGAAGCGTGTGTTTAATGAAAAAGATTTTGAAACATTCAGAAGAGGCTACATGACTAAATTAATGTCAGAGCCACATAAGATTGTTTCAACACTGGATTCCTTCGCATCTGACAAAGCAGCTTTAGATGTCATGCTTACAAAGGCAGAACAAAGTTCTCTGCGAGAGTTTGGTAACAATGTTGCTAGATTAGAATCAAGTATTAAAGCCATTAGAAAGTCTAAATCAGGTATTTCAAACAGGACTAAAGAAATTATAGACGCAGGGGATATAGACACATTAAATTTACTGGTTAAAAAAGCAGGCGGCAAGGTTTCTGATTTTGGTAAGAAATTAAGACGCGGCGTGATCTCCCATATTCTCGATCAGTCCGAACAACTAAAAAAATCAATCCGTGGGGTAAATCCACAGGCCGCAATTACGGTCATTGAAAGACTGGATAAGTCTGGCGTGTTAGATGCAATCATGCTTCCGGCTGAGAAAGAAGCATTAAAGAATAAACAGTTAATGTTTTCACTGTTCACCCAGGCCCCGGACGCAGGCGCGTCTATCCAGGCCGCAGAATTGGGCGCAGCCGCCGCGTCAATCGTCGATCCTGTTCAATTAGCCACTAATACAGGTGGTGTATTAAAGAAATTCTTTGGTGCGATTGGCGGCTTTACCAGAAACTATATTGTTGGATCAATCTTGATGAACCCTACTGCGAGGAAAATTATTTTAGGGGCAGGATCAAGGCCGATTGATTTAACCACTATACGCATCCTAACGAATATTACCGCAGAAGCCGCCGCTAACGCAGATCAACAAAGAAAACGCAACCAAGAGAATTAAACAATGACTGATCTATACACTAAGCCTACAATTTCAGGTTACAACTCCTCGCCTCCTAGCGATGATGGAAGTGAAACGGAGGCTAATGAAATAAAATGGTCAAAACATAAAACTAAACTAACTGATCCAATAAAGGCGCTTGTAGACGCAATCAATACCGCCGTCAACACAGCTTTTACCAAAGTTTTTGGCAATGCAGTTACAGCAATCAGCTCTGCGACAAATCTTGCAACCTCTCATCAAGGGAAATTTATAAAGTCTACTAACGCGACAACATTGACTTTACTGGCAGGAGGCACCGCAGGATCTAATTTCATCTTTGCTTTTTATAACGCTGACTCGTCCAATAACCTGACTTTAGGCCGTAATTCCATGAATATCAATGGTGCGGCAAGTAACTTAACTGTTTTACCAGGAGAGGGCGGGATCGGGCAATGTGACGGGACGGACTGGTGGGTAGTCGCAGGTTCTAACCTTATTGATGAGGATACGTTCGCAACGAACAGCGCAACTCGCCCACCTAGCCAGCAATCAGTAGCGGCCTATATATCAAATCTTACAGGGGGGAATGTTCTCGCGCCACACGAAGGCTTGGTTTGTAAATATGTAACAGCAGCAACAGCAGATATAGATGCTGATGCAGTGCTTCTGAAAACTTCAGGTGGTTTGTTACATAAAGCGTCAAGCGTAAATCTCACTTTAACAATATCAGGTACAGGGGCGAATGGCAGAGACATAGAAGAAAACTCAGGAAGTGAAAAAGCCTCAGACTGGTATTACTTATGGGTAATTTATAATGGTACTACAGTTGCAAGTTTCGCAACATTAGCATCAACCTTCCCAACTGACCTACCTTCTGGATATACATATGCAGGGTTAGTCGGTGCTGTATATAATGATTCAGGATCGGATTTTGATGACTTTCACCAAGTAGGGAATTTAGCTGTGACCATGCCTGTGACCGTTTTGGCTGATGGTGGATCTGAATCTTATGCGTCAGTTGCTTTGGCAACTGTTGTCCCTGACATTGCAAAAAGGGTGAGTGGTATTTCACAAGTTGATGATAGTGCAAGCGGGCAAGCGAATACATTTATTGCTGCAACATCAGCAGGACTTGGCGAGTTATCAGTAAAAGATCAAAGTGGTTCAACAGCTAAGATGGGATACCAGTTTTCGATAACGGTCGTAGAAGCACAAACTATATATTATAAAGTCACAGCCGCAGCAAACGATGACTTGACGATTATTGTTTCAGGATGGGAGTATTAATTATGTGGGCTATTGAACCAAAAGGCGTTGGCAATAAAGTTGGGGCAAGGGCAATTAACTCAGATTGGCCTTTAGAAGCCGGTGAAACTTTTAAAGCTGATGTTTGGGATGAGTCGTTGGTGCTTGCTGAAGATAAAGTCTCATTAAGAGCCGAAACCCAAGCTGAAGAAGATAAAGTGTTGGCTTTAGAAAATCTTGAAGAACTGAAAATAGCAGCGGTGAAAGCTGAAGAAGATAAAATCTTAATTACAGGCACAACACCTGAAGCTATTGATTATCGTGCTGAGAAAGCGGGGCAAGAAAGCAAATGAACGCTAACGGAACATTAAAAACTATCTGGCCTGTCATTATAGCTATTACCGGAATTGCTGTTTCATGGGGCGGACTTCTTGCCTGGGCTGAAGGCGCCAAGTCTGACATTGAAAAGATCGAAGCAACCTATGTCACTGATAGAGTCTTGAAACTGGAATTAGGTCTTCTTGCAAAAGACATTAAGCATAATCAGGAAGCGTTGGTTGAACTGAAGGAAGGTCAAAATGACATTATTGATTTGATAAAAGCTGCATATCCTATTGGGAATGTACGATGAACCTCATAAACCAGCTAAAAAGACATGAGGGGATAAGGCTTAAACCTTACCGCGATTCGGTCGGTAAATTAACCGTAGGCATAGGACGTAATATTGATGACGTACCTTTCAGCATGGATGAAGTAGAGCTTATGCTGGCTAATGATATACGCCGCTCAGAATCCGATCTGGATTACATAATAGAGGGATGGCGAGACTACTCAGAAGATCGTAAACAAGCGCTTACAAATATGGTGTTTAACCTCGGATTGACAAGATTCAGAACTTTCAAGAAAATGATAGTTGCAATCAACCAAGAAGACTGGCAGGAAGCGTCCATACAAGCCCTTGACAGCAAATGGGCAACTCAGGTAGGGAGTAGGGCTAATGAGCTATCGGACATGCTCAGGGACGGCTAATGAGAGCTTTAATTTTCATCATTATCACCCATTACATGATCTTTTTCGCAGATAAAGCGATGGCATATGTGCCTGACGATTGTGTAGTCATGTCGGCAACTACCCGCGCTCTGGTTCATGTAAAAATATTCGTATCAGCCAAGTACGGCGAAGAAATGTCTCGCGATGATATGCAGCAATACATAGACACGTTTTATGTTCATGGTGAAATAGTCGCATACGAAAAAGCAGTTAATGCTGCAAATTGGGTTTATGAAAACCTTGGCAGTTTCAACAGTGCCAAGCAAGCACAACAAACAATGTTGAATGAATGTTTAAAGGAGTTGGCAATATGAAATTATCTACATGGCCTGTTATTTTAATAGCTTTATTAATGTCCGGTTGTGGACATAACCCTAACCGCGCCGGTTGCTCGTTTGTTGACGGTGAAGGCAAGGGTCAGTATGGGATGCCCGCAATATCAGGCGTGAGGGCTGAAGGTGACGTTAAGGGTGCGCATATCTATGTTGGTGATAACCTTAAGGGTGTATCAATAACTTGCAACAGTGGGAAGCAAGAAGTCAAGTATAAGTGAAAACAGAAGGACTGATTCATTACAATTCCGACGGCTGTAGCGGCGTTCCCAAAAGGTTTGTTAATTACCTGATATATCTATGTTGCGTTTATCACGATCTGGATTATCAAATGTGGTGGATGTTACGCAGACAGGCAGATAAGAACCTAAAGAAAAATCTGGAAAAGACAGGCCACACTAAAACTGGAATTATATTCTATTCAGGTGTCCGTGCATTTGGGTGGATGTTCAAGACAACCAAAAGACCCAATTCCTATAGTTAAGGGGTTGTAATTCCTAAAATATCTGCAACCTGTAAAACTATTTCTTTAGCCTCTTTATCACATTCTGCATCAGGATCAGACACGACATCAGAGAAATAAATCAATATTCTCTCTCTCGCCCTTTGGGGCAATGGGTGTAATAGGTGCATAATTGATTTTTGCGCCTCTAACATTTTATCTATGCTCTCAATATCGTATTCTTTCATTCATCTATCCTCGGTTATTAAATGCTCAATGAGTGTGAGTGCTGGCTGGATTTACTTTAAACATTCGGTAGCTATCTCCGTCAGAATAAAGCCCTCGCGCTTTTAAATGCTGGCTAGTTTATCTGAACCCACCACTCGCGAGATACACATGCTATCCCTTGTGTGGCTGCCAGAACTCACATCATTAAACACTTTCATTTATTACTTTCCTCTATCATTGCATCTGCAATTTCATAACAGTTTTTTGCTATATCGGTGCTACCAAAATCATCGTCACTTTTTTTGAAACACTCGGCAAGAACTAAGATAACCCCGCCTATAGCCTCTATAGCTATATGGTCACGGACTGTTATATTTGTCATTACTCTAGGCACTACTTCACCTGAGTCGGTATCAATCAGTGATGTGTATAAAAATCTATCAGTTGCTTTCATTTTTTATCTCCCAAGGCTTCTCTGGCTCGCATAACATCAGCAATAGTTATATATGATTCGTTTCTTTGACATACAATCCCTCCAATTATGCCTGTAAGGTCTAGCTTTGAGAACGGCATCAAAGCCTCACGTAGAAGTTGGCTTGACCAATGCCAAAAGCCATTATCTTTATGGTTTTTATCGGCAACAATAACTCCATACTCAACTGATAATCTATAATGAAGCCCATCATCAATATAAGTATCTCCATCCTGTTCTTCTGACATGGCAGCACAAACAAGATCTCCATTCTTTCTCCATCTAATACTCATTCTTTATCTCCCAATGCTTCCGATGCTATTCCTTGGCACCATTCAAGCATAGATTCAACTCCTTCCTCTTGTCCATGAAGACCTGCTTCGTATATATCTGCTATATTTTTATCTTCAAGACCACAGAAAAAACCTTTTTTATAATCACCCATTAAATATATTCGGCTTTCATTATCGGGGGGGGATTCTTTCAGTATTTCCAAGGCATCACGTAAGCGTTTATTTTCTTCTGCTATAGCTCTAGTACATAAAGCTATTTCCTCATCAACCGCGCCCCTTGTGTACTTTTTAAGTTCAGCCTCAGCCTCAGTGAGTTTGGCTTGGAGGGATTCGTAGTCTGTATATACTTCTAATATGTAATCTGAGAAAGACGCATCATTTAAGTTATCAGCATCAAACCCCTCTTGCCATATTCTATTACATAGTTCTCTTATATTTACATCACTCATTTATCACTCTCCAATATCTGTTTGAGCATGGCTTTCCCCATAGCTTCGGTTAAAACCGTTCTTGTAGTTGGCTCGTCTGGCTGAGCAAAGTCATCCATTACTTTATTACCTGCCATGCCCACATCATCAGGCCAATCAGCTTTTATAAGAGCAGTAAGCGCAGCTTTGGCATCTTTTCTATAAACAGGCCAGTTGCCTTGCCCAGTTGCAGCAACGTCACAGATAGCCCTTGCCATAGCTTCTATTACATTATTCATGGCTGTTTCGTAGTTGTTTGGCTGCTAGTTTCAATACTGAAAGTTCTTGCCTGCTCATTCCTAATAAGCCAGCGCCATCATCCAGATAATCAGCGATCCCCTCTCTCTGTTCTTCTAGAGCATAATGAATAATGTCCTCAGTTTTTCTAGGTGCTTGGGACATCTTCTTAATCCTTTCATCTGATATAAGTTTAGTCATGGTGTTTCCTCTGGTGGTGGTGTGATAGCCAAACTTCTAAGGGCTGTATCCTGTACATCTGCAAGCCTTACCATTTCGTGGAACGCGTTACTCATATACTCAGGATAATCATTTAATTTGATGAACAGTGATAATCCCTGTGCCGCTTTAATTGCCTTACGGTGCTTATCCAGTTCCTCTAACAAAAATATGCACATATCAGTTTGTCCAGGCATACACAATTCCATACCTGTCTTTTCCTTCCACATTTCTATAGTTCGAATATCTGCATCGTGTCTCACATCAGAGATTTGATCCAAAGCGGCTAGTTCATCAATAAGGGCTTTGTAATCTGAATGTAGGACATATTCTCCATTATCAGATTCCTTAAGCTCTGCATATACAGGGCGGTATTGTTCGTCTTCCCCCATTAATGCAGGGGAATATCGTTTTATATCAGTCATGGTGTGTCCTCTGGTGGCATCCTTGATTTTAAATATCTTTTTGCACTTAGATAACGACAATAGCCAATATCCTCTTTAGGATTCCAACTAGCAGAGTTCCCATGCCACTTTACGTTCACCAACGTATGTTTTCCAGCTTCGACAATATCTATTGCTTCACCTTCAGCCATTTCCTCTCTCCGATAATTCTCAATTTCATCCCATGACTCTTTAGTTAATATGCTCACTGTATAGGCCAGGGGATACTCTGTACCAACTTCACCGATCCCTGTGCAAGTTCGTCTGGTGTAGGTGGTGGAGTTTTGGGATACTTTCTGACTGTTTTCACAGTGTTCTTGTTTCGCTTATTACTGAGACTCCAACCGTTGATAAAAGCAATCCTTTGGATACCGTATCTCGACCTGCCCGTGTTCGACATAAGCCACTCAATTCCCATATGGGCGTTGACTTTAACAAACTTTTTCTCTTTGTCTGACCAAGGATTTTGATAGCGATTACTCATGGGTTCCCAACATACCAAGTATTATCAGGGTTAGCTTTCTCCCAAAGTCTGTGCCCTTTATCTAATTTCTCACCATCAACCAAAGGGCTACATTTGAAACAAGCGCCACAACGTAAATCTTTTCTCTGTTTACATATCATACAATTACCCATTCTTGCAAAAACTTCATAAACATTATTAGTCATGCATCCCACCCAATTTATTAACCACAATTTGTTGCTCATTATTCATCACTTTCTATTAACTCCTGCTCAAGTTCATCAATTTTATTTATCAAAAAACCAGCCTCAAGATGTCTATGATATTCTGATGATTGCTCTAAAACCTTTTTAGGTATATTTGAGAACCGTTCATCATCAAACTTATGGCGGGTTTTAATTAATTCGAGATTCATTTAAAATGGAATATCATCGTCTACAAAGTCTTCTTTCTTTGACGCTGAATCCTTCTCCGCAGGCTTGTAGTTATTGATCTTGACGTAGTAGTTGCCGTTCTTAGACTGTAAAATATCAAACCTTATTTCATCTTCTGTTCTGCCTCTTAGCCAGTTACCCAACTCCTTGCGGGTGATTAACCCACCCGCTTTAACAAAATCAGGGGCGTTGTCTCTTGGTGCGAATACTCGCAAACCATCTATAAAAATATCATCGCTCATTCTAAAGCCTCCGAATCTTCTGGTTTCATTTTAAGCAATTCTTTAAGGATTGACTTATAGCCTTTTCTACAATCATCTGGCTTGTCCTTTCCAAACCTTCGGGTTACTTCCATTCGTTCGTCATTCGTGAGCCTGTTCCATCCTTCCTGCACTCTCTCATGATCCATGACATCAACATCTGCATCCATGACCTCACGGAAAGCGGTATATGCTTGGTCTATTTTTTCGTAGTCCATTGCTGCATCATCCATCTTTTCATGCTCGGAATCGGAGTCTGCAACATCATCAATAGCGAACAGGGCGTTAAGGGCATACTTACGGGCGTAGGATGATGCTGTGCCTGTTATTTGTGAGGCATCCATACCTTTCTTCATTTCTGGCTCTCTTGCGTATCCATGCGCTTCAATATGTTGCCATTTGCCATCAACTATCTGCACTAGCGATAACCTCGCAGTGGCTTTGACATAAATCCTTTCATTAACGGCTACTACTTCATCGTCCAGTAAAACAAGACAGTCATATTCTTCCTCGAAAGGCTTTAGAGCGTTGAGAATATCCTCACAACTTCGGTATGAAAATTTCCCAAATGCGTTCCAGTGCGCTTTAGGAACTTCTAGCTCTGTCTGGATTATCAGCAAAACCTCTGCCAGTGTTTTAGGGGCTTTCTCTTCTTCTATATTCGTTTCTTCAGTCATACCAACCATCCTCTTTAATTCTTTGTGTCCTATATCTAATCGCTCGAACCATCTATT
>SDBV01008475.1_pt1 | contig 13862 bp, 14 predicted proteins | sample 2277081 | NCBI WGS metagenome assembly SDBV01 (sample SAMN10402039, study PRJNA504765) | marine sediment metagenome | isolation source: marine sediment core GS10_PC15, 223 cmbsf | place: Arctic Ocean: Southern Knipovich Ridge | collected 2010 | reverse complement strand
TTTCCTGACTGACATTTCTTCCTCAAGATCAAAATCATCCTGTATCCCTAGCCAAAACTTTGCGGAATTTTCGAAATACTTACTGAGCCTAAGGGCTGTATCAGCGGAAATGCGCCTACGGCCTTTGAGTATTTCGCTTATCCTCGTCTGAGGTATTCCCAAATCCTTCGAAAGCCTATAAGCTGTGATTTCAAGAGGCCTCAAGAATTCCTCCATTAAAATCTCACCAGGATGTATGTTTTCTAGCTTCGTCATATTCATGCTATTTGTGATAATCAACAATCTCTACATCAAATGCATGACCAGCTCGCCATTTAAAAATTATTCGCCACTGGTCATTAATTCTAATACTATAGAATCCCTTTAGGTTTCCACCCAATTTTTCAAGTCGGTTAGAGGGCGGTATCCTTAAGTCATTCAAGTCGATCGAATTGTTGAGCATTCTCAGCTTTCGCCTGCCAACTTTTTGTACTTCAGGTGGGATCTTTGAAGATCTGACCCCGTTCCAGATTTTCTCGGTTTCTTTTGATCCAAATGACTTAAGCATAGTAACGCATTACGATACTAACGTCAAAGGTAGGCAATTGTTATTAGAAAGTCAATTAATTAGTGCCCGTCTATAAAGTCGGTAAATATTTAAGAGTCTTGTCAAGAAAGTTCGCTGACAAGGCTTGCGAAGACTGAAAATCAGGAGTTTACTTTTGTAAATGACTGATTCGGAAGTCGAGCGTAACGCAGTCAGGGGACTTTATGGACAGACTCTAATTATGCAACACCGGTATAATTAGGTAGGTATAAATGGAAGTCTTGGCCATGCTGATTGTACTATTGTCAGATGGGTAATTTCACTCGCAGGAGTATATGCTTTAAGGGGTGAGAAGGTTAAAGCATATGAGAATTTAAGAATATATAATCAAAGGCAAAGGATGCCACTATGGGCAGTCACACTGATTAAAGATGACCCCTTATTCGACAGCCCCTGGGATTATCCACACCATATCCGATCAGAAGATAAGCATCAGCATCATCCACAGTCCATATATGCTGAAGATGGAGACAGGCAGGAGCATCAATGGCTGTGTGTACATGGTCTGGGCCATAAATGCATGGGTATTGATAGGGGGGATAAAACTTCGGATCATTTCAAATCCTATCCAGTCTGCGATACCATGCAATATGAACCAGCGATAGTTGGTTTGCTGGTGGAACCGCCGGAGGCCAGAAACCAGATATTATAGGGATGAAAGGCCAGGATCAGCATGACTGCTGTCAGGATACTTGCCAATATACCTATTGCGATCCGGGTAAAGTAGCCAGTTGATTTAACTGGCAGAGGCGCTGGGTTTTCCATTGATAGGATATTAGCTGTGTTCTACTCCGGTTCTCTGTTTGAAAGTAGGGTAATAAGAATCGCATACTAATGGATAGCCCGTTTCAATTGACCATCCAAATGCTTTAGTGCTCTGGGTTTTACGTTAGTTGATGTATACCGGCACAAGGTGGTCACTGCTTCCGTTTTTTCCAGCTGATACAACAAGGACAAAAACCCTGTCTTCATAGACTTTATAGATGATCTGGTCTTTTCTGTTAATTCGTCGTGACCAATATCCTGCTAATTGATACTTAAGTGGTTCAGGAATTTTCACCTTCTTCTCCTTCGAAGAAGGTTCGAACTTCGTTCAGAACATGCGACATAACAGGACATCTTCCACTCCGTGGTCGGTATCCTTTAATTTTGTCCTCCCCGCAGCCTCCCATATCACCCCGCACAGCCCTCGCGTTCAACTATAATGACATATTTGGTGGAATCCTGTTTTATTAATTTTAACTGAAAGTGCTGCTTATATGATAGATAGAGCCACATACACATGCATAAATGGCTCAACAGTTCACCAATTTTCATATTGCACTGCAAAAGGTTTATCCGCCTGCAGAAAATAACACTGTAAAGGATTGGTTTACTGCTTTTCAACAATGGGCACTGTGTTCAGCATCTTCCCCTGGCACAGGGGCTGTTTGTGATGAAGAATCCGAAGAATCCGCCAATGAACAGGCTTTTGATAATTTCATTGGCCGGTATACTCTCCATGAATCTGCCTTCAGTGAAATAGAAGAAACTAAATCCAATACCTGCACCTATGAGGATGGCTATGACCGTTGTCTTAAACCGGGGCGCATTTATGATCCGCTTAACCCGGGTTCCTTCAGGTTTAATTTCAAGTTGTTTGAATTGCATATATATAGATATGTAGATATAATTAGATGCAAATATAATATGTTTGTATGAATGCGATGACAAATGTATCCCAATTTGCACATTTGGCGTAATCGGGTACCCTTCTACGATTTTTTCTTACACACAACTCCTTCTAATGGTTGGTTTGTTTTTAAACGGGATCATTGATTTCAACTGATTGCCATCAGCGCCTAAGAAGGCAGTTTCCTGCTTTACAGGATCTCCAAATGCTCATAAATAGCATCGCATGTTGAATGATTATAAACTCTTTCTTATATTTTTCTTAAAGGAAAACACCAGTACTTTTTCAACGAATTCAGGCATAATTGGCTGAGTAATTGCGAGTGTTTTACCAATTCCGGTTAAAGTAGTTCTAAACCTTCTTTTTCTGATGTTTTTTAAAATAGCTTTGGCCACATTATTTGAAGCATGAAATTTGAGCGGCGAACTTTCTTTGAGTTCGATCAGTGAACCGTCGGGTGTAATAACTTTTTTATCAAACTCGTTCTCTGTAATTCCAACAAATATTAATCCCACATGAATTTTAGATTTTATTTCTTCAATTCTAATGGATTCAGCTATAGCACGTAATGCCATTTTTGATGAGCAATAAGCTGATTGATTTGGTATTCCCCTGATTCCGGCTAAACTTGAAATAAACACAATGCTACCTCGAGATTTTCGTATATGAGGCAAAGCAGGAATGGTTGAATTGACAACTCCCAAAACGTTTGTTTTAAAAATTGCTTCAAACACCTCCGGCTTAAGGTCTGAAAAATTACCACGCATTGACAAAGCGGCATTATTAATTAGTATATCCAATCTTCCAAAAGTATCGATAGTTCTATCTATTAATGCCTTAGCCTGGTCTGGAATTGAAACATCGCAACAGACTGTCAGAACTTTTTCACTGAATTCCCTTATTTCAGACTCTGCTTTTTTTAACCTTGCCGGATCTCTTCCGTTAAGTACGACTGAAGCCCCATTTTTCGCCAGTTCAATGGCTGTTGCTTTTCCAATACCTCTGCTTGAGCCGGTTATAATGGATACCTTATCCGTAAATATTTGTTTCGTCATAAGGATTATTATATTTTTTTTGAAATTGCAATTTGATTAATTGAGGAATTTGATAAAAAAAATACCAGGATAGGAATAATTCCCAATATTAATAGGCTTCGACCATTCATTTTTTTATAAGTTGAATGGATCCTTTTAATCTTTCCTGGTTTCTATAATAACCACACCGTTACTTCCCCGGGAACCGTAAATTGCGGTCATGCCATCTTTCATTATACTGATTGATTTGACATCGCAAGGTTCGATCCAATCGATGCTGTTGGTAATTGCACCATCGACCACATAAAGGGCCTTCTTTGAAGCAACTTCGATGTTCATACCGGATAGGTGTTAAAAACAGTCAGTCTTCCATGGATCACCCTGCTCTGTGCAACCACAGAGGTCATTAAGACTACTCCCGCCAATAATGCAATGGTTTTTTTCATTCCGGTAATATTTATCTCAGATAAAGATACAACACTTTTTAGCATCTCTGAGATTTCCAATTTTAGCAAACAATAAATGGGATTGCTACATTTGTCCTGTATTAATTATCCATGAAACATCATTGAATTACCTGTCTGCTGAAAATATATCAAAATCGTTTGGTGAACAGCTTCTTTTTGAAGGGCTTACCTTCGGACTTGCCCGCGGTGATAAAACAGCGCTAATCGCCAGGAATGGAACCGGTAAAACAACCCTGCTGCGTATCCTCACGGGGAAGGAGTCGCCCGACTCAGGCGAATTCACCTTTCGGAACGGAATTAAAACAGCGTTCCTTGAGCAGATACCCGACCTTGACAATACCCTTACCATTGAAGAGTTAATCCTTACTGCCAATACACCCGTCCTGTCGGTGATCCAGCATTATGAAAAGGTGCTTTTCAACCATGCAGAACAACAGAGTGTTGAAGCCAGGATGGCGCTGGAGGAGGCTACCAGTGAAATGGACAGGGCACAGGCCTGGGATTACGACCGGCGCCTGAAACAACTGCTGGACCTGTTCAGAATAACCGACACATCACAAAATGTATCCAGTCTTTCGGGCGGAGAGAAGAAAAGACTGGCACTGGCACTTGTGCTGTTGGATGAACCTGAAATGCTGATACTGGATGAGCCGACCAACCACCTGGACATTGATATGATTGAATGGCTGGAACGTTACCTGGCACAAACCAACCTCACACTATTGATGGTGACCCATGACAGGTATTTTCTTGACCGGGTATGTAATCGCATCATCGAATTGAACCAGGGAATTATGTATCACTACAAGGGCAATTATGGGTATTTTCTGGAGAAGAGGGCTGAGAGGGAGGAGAATCGAAAGGTGGAGGCTGACAGGGCCACCCAGTTGATGAAAAAGGAGCTCGAGTGGCTTCGCAGAATGCCAAAAGCCCGGACGGGAAAGTCAAAAGCCCGAATCGATGCTTTTGACGGAATCAAGGAAAAAGCAACCCTGGTTTCCAATGGCAGTGAGTTGAAGCTCCAGGTTAAGGCACCGCGCCTGGGGGGGAAGATCCTTGAAATTGAGCAGCTCAACAAGAAGTATGGTTCGCTTCAAATCATCAGCGATTTTAGCTATAAATTCGTAAAAGGTGAAAGGGTAGGGATTATCGGCAGGAACGGAACGGGTAAAACTACATTTCTGGATGTTATCTCTGGTCTGGTGACGCAGGATTCAGGGATAGTCGATACTGGAGAAACAGTGGTAATGGGATATTACCGTCAAATGGGGCAGGAGTGGAAGAAGGATCAAAGGGTGATTGATGCAGTAAAAGAAATTGCTGAAGTGGTGCTGATGGAAAATGGGAGGACCATATCCGCATCACAATTCCTGGAGCACTTCATGTTTTCACCGGATTCACAGTATAAGAGGATCTCGAAACTGAGTGGAGGAGAGCTCAGGCGGTTGCATCTGCTCACCGTTCTGATTAAAAATCCGAATTTCCTGATCCTGGATGAGCCCACCAATGACCTGGATCTGTTTGCCCTGAATAAATTGGAGGAATTTCTGCTTTCCTATAAAGGATGCCTGCTTATAGTATCGCATGACAGGTATTTCCTGGATAAACTAACAGATCATCTTTTTATCTTTGAAGGGAGCGGACGCATTAAGGATCATTATGGAACCTATTCCACTTTCAAACAATTGCAGGAATCTGAAAAGAAACAAGCGAGGAAAACAATCGAACCGGTATCCGGGCATCGGGATGATTCCCGGAGAAAAGTGACAGCGGATAACAAGAAAACCAGGCTTACATATAAGGAGCAGCAGGAGTATTCCCGGTTGGAGCCTGAGATTGAAGAACTGGAAGAAGAAAAAGCCACCCTGGAAGAAGAACTGAATGCAGGTACTTTGGATTACGAGTCCCTGAACCGAAAATCATTGCGCGTGGCCGAATTGATTGAATTGATCGATGCCAGGATGTTACGCTGGATGGAACTGGGCCAGTACCTTTAAAAAGATTAAATCACTATCATTGTAAAAAAATCGGATTAACATGACAACAATTCAAGAGTCAGGAAAAACCATTCGTTCCTGGTGGATGTATTTATTAAATGGAGCATTACTCATGGTATTGGGAATCTGGATGCTGACAATGCCACGAGAGAGCTTTGAAACCCTGAGCTTAATCATTGGACTTATTGTAACCATAACCGGGGTACTTGAAACTATTCTCTCCCTTTACTATAGAAAGGTCCATAAGGAGTGGGGATGGAATATTTCCGGGGGGATACTCGACATCATCATTGGGATATTTCTTATGGTAAATCCGAACACCATATTGGTGCTTATTACACTATTTATAAGTTTCTGGCTGATACTGGGTGGTATACTGGTTATTCGCAAAGCCATTGATTTGAGAAAACATGGTCGGAAAAACTGGATTTGGATGCTCCTTTTCGGTATTTTGATATTGGTCCTGGCAGTGGTTTTGATCTGGCATCCACAACTTGTGGGTATTACCATGATGTTCTGGTTAGCCATTTCATTTATTAGCCTGGGAATTTTCCGGGTTGTGATGGCATTTAAATTGCAAACTCTTTTAAAAGGGTCATAGCGAAAACCCAGATAATTAGCTATACCACCAAAAAAGGCCTATCTTTGTAAGAATTTTTGATTTAAGAATTTGCGCTTTTGTTTACTATTTCCCATCTAAGATCTAGTTTTTCACTGCACTTTTTTTTGAATCTATTTTAAATCTTCTGACTGCCGCTTTTCATTCCGTGCCGTCAGAAACAAACATTTGAAAAACGACAGACAATGAACATTTATGTTGGAAACCTTGATTTTAAGGTAAATGAAAATGACCTTGAAGGTCTTTTCGGGGAATTTGGAAGTGTAACTTCTGCCAAGATCATTATGGATAAATACAGCGGCAGAAGCAAAGGATTTGGCTTTGTGGAAATGGAGAATACAGAAGAGGGAGAAAAAGCAATCAATGAACTGAATGGGACCACATTCAAGAGCCGGGAAATGGTTGTAAATGAGGCAAGACCCAAGAGAACTGATTACAACAAGTAGTTCGGGGGTTTGTGCCGGTGCGTCAGTTAGTTATATCAAAACAGATAACGCAGCGGAGGAAGGTATCTAAAAATTGTTATTTCCGGGAGATTAACCGGTACCCGATGATAACTCCGGAAGAAGAGGCCAGGGCTTATCCTTTTCAGACCTTATCAACGAAGGGAACCTTGGGCTGGTGAAGGCTGTAAGGAAATTTGATAGAAAACGTGGATTTGAGTTCACCTCCTGATCGGTCTGGTGGATTTTTCAGTCAGTCATCCAGGCAATTTCAATCAAACCAGGATTGTTATGCTTCCGGTGAACAGGCTTTCATCAATCAATAAAATATCCAGGGCCAGTTTACTCACTCTATGATATAGCCGGAGAGACTTAAGGTCCTTTTAAAAGTAAATCATATCTTTATGGTCGAAGACAACCAATCAATGAACCCTATTACTTAAAATTAAATCCAATCGATGGGAAGATCGCAAGAAACATTCAACAAAAAGGAAGTAAGAAAGAAGAAGGAAAAAAAGAGAAAAGACAAAGAGGCGAAAAGGTTGGCCAGGAAAGATTCCGAGAAAAAGGGCGGCCTGAATGACATGATGGCTTATGTGGATGAAAATGGAAGGCTCACGGATACTCCTCCTGATCCAGGTAAAAAGAGAAAAACAAAGGTGGAAGATATTGAAATCAGCATCCCCAAGCAGGAAGACACCTACTTTGATCCCGTAAGGAAGGGAAGGCTGACTTTCTTTAATGATTCAAAAGGTTTTGGCTTTATTAAGGACTCAGATACCAGTGAAAGCATCTTTGTTCATGTGAGTGATTTTAAGGATGATATAGTTGAGGGTGATGTGGTGGATTTTGAAATAATGAAAGGACAAAGAGGTCCTACGGCTGTGCAGGTTAAACTTCATAAATAGGGTCACTTCATTTTAACTTCATGGACCTCAATTCAAGCGGATTAAAGAAGCTTACGATAACTGTCATTCGGGTTGCTCTGGGATGGCATTTTCTTTACGAAGGAATCTCCAAGTTATTTATTGAGGGCTGGTCGTCACAGAGCTACCTGGCAAATACTTCAGGATTCCTTTCAGGGTTTTATCACTGGCTTGCCGGCGGAGAGGCACTGGTTAACATAGTGGACTTCTTGAATGTTTATGGCCTGATCCTGATCGGGCTGGCATTGTTTATCGGGATCTTTATCAGGATAGCCTCAATGGGTGGAATCTTGTTGTTGGTACTTTACTATTTCGCTTACCCTCCCTATGGCACCTCACTTTTTGGCGGTTCAGAGGGCCATTTTTATATCGTTAACATAAATTTCATTGAGTCCTTCATCCTGCTCTACTTTGTCATAAGCACAAAGGCAGGTTATGGGATTGATATTTTGATACAATCTTTGTCCAACCGAAGGAAGCTGCAAAAGGATATGGACATAGGAAAAGATAAGTCGGCACCCGGACTCCAGAACTCCCGGCGGGAAGTGCTTAAAAACCTTGCTACCCTTCCTCTGCTGGGTGCAATGGGGTGGGGGGCATTCCGGCACAGCAGGAAGGACATTGATGTGATGTCGGGCGCAACCATCCAGTTGAATTTCTCCTCATTGGGCGAACTCAAAGGAGAGTTGCCGACTGGAAAGATAGGTGATCATGAAATCAGCAAGCTTGTGGCCGGTGGTAACCTGGTTGGGGGATGGGCCCATGCCAGGGACCTGATATATGCCTCCTCCCTATTTAAAGCATACAATACTGAGAAGAAAGTTTACGAAACCCTGATGCTGGCAGAGCAGGCCGGGATCAACACCATCAATATTGGATTTCCAACCAATGCCTTAATAGCCAAGTATAAAAAAGCTACAGGAAGCAAAATAAAAGTTATCTCACAGATTCATCCTGACATGGAGAATGAGGACTACTTTGTCAATATCGATAAGGCCATCGATTTCGGTGTGGACATTGTCCAGATACAGGGGAACCAGGTTGACTGGCTGGTGCGGGATAACCGGATCGATGTGGTGGAAAAGATGCTGGATCACATTCGAAAGCAGGGTTATGTGGCCGGGCTTGCCTCCCATACCGTTGATGCGCTTATCGCCTGTGAAGAGCACGGGATCATTCCCGATTATTACATGAAGACCATGCATCACGACAACTACTGGTCGGCACACCCCATTGAGAATCGAGTGCCTTTTGAAGTTGATGGGAAGAATTACCTGGACCATAACAAATTCCACAACAACTGCTTCTGCCTGTTTCCGGATAGGACCGTTGAGTTTGTGAACAGGGCCACGGTACCCGTCATGGGATTCAAGATTCTGGCTGCCGGTGCCATCGAGCCGGCCGACGGATTCAACTGGGCATTTGAAAACGGCGCCGATTTCATATGCGTGGGCATGTTCGACTTCCAGATCGTGGACGATGTGAACACCACCATTGATGTCCTTAAAAATCTCAAAGGACGCCAGAGGGAGTGGTATGGGTAAGGATCCCCTTGCTAAAAGCACTTACCGTTGAATTCCCCATTCTAAGGCCAATAAATCACATCACGAAATGTTGTACGATACTGTATTTGTCGATATTATTCGTTGTTATGGTGTCATGCACAACAGGATCTTATAAGGAGAATTACACCTGTAGAACTCCTCAATTACACTCAGCCTCTTTACACATATGTTCATTTGACTTATATTTGGTGATCATATGTATCCTAATTACAATCTCATTCCGAATAATTATGACACGTACCAGCAGAAATCAACTGTTCATTGTAACAACCATTTTTATTGCTGTTTTTACTTTATCGTCATGCACCAGCAGTAACTGGCCTCAATTCAGGGGACCTGATAATAACATGGTAGCAACTGGAAAGAATCTGCCCACAGAATGGGATGATGACACAAATGTTCGCTGGACCTATGAAATAAACGGTGACAGCTGGTCTTCGCCGGTAGTCTGGGGTAACAAAGTGTTCATCGCATCGGCATTTCCGGTAGAGCTGTCGGATTCAAGTTACCTGGAGGATGTGTACAGGTGGCAGGTAGCCTGTGTTGATCTTGAAACAGGTGAGGAGTTGTGGAAGCAAGTCGCGTTTGAGGGAAATCCCCGGACAAAAAAGCACAGAGCTACCAATTATGCGGGAGAAACTCCCGTGACAGATGGTAAAAGAGTATATGTTTATTTCGGAATGACCGGGCTTTTCTGCTATGATCTGGATGGAGAATTGCTTTGGAAAAAAGATTTGGGAGCTTATAGGACCCTGAACGGGTGGGGGACCGGGTCGTCACCAGTGATCTATAAAGATGTGCTGTATGTGCAGGTGGATAACGAGGAACATTCATTCCTGGTGGCACTGGATTCCGGGACAGGGGAAGAGAAGTGGAAGGTGGACCGGGAGGAGAAAACCAACTATAGTACCCCGGTGATCTGGAAAAACAGTGTTCGGACCGAGCTGGTCTCAGGAGGCAAAAAGGCGCGTGCATATGATCCAGCCACAGGTGAGGTTTACTGGGAGCTTCATATGGCCGGACACTACAATATCCCATCCGCTGTGACTGAGAAGGACCTCCTCTACATTGGGAATTCTGGTTATCGGGATATCCCTTCAACGCTGTTTGCAGTTAAAGCCGGTGCAAAAGGAGATATCACACCAACAGAGGGAGAAGAAACGAGCAGTGGTGTTTTGTGGTCCAATCTGGATGCCCCTTCAGGGAATCCTTCACCACTTCTGCACGATGGGCTGCTTTATACCTTAACCAGCAGGGGAGGGGAGATCAGCTGCATTGATGCTTTAACCGGCGAGATTATATACCAGGAGAAAGTAGAAAAAGTGTCTGCCTGTTGGGCCTCACCATGGATCCATGAGGATAAGATCTACTTCTATGACGAAAAAGGTGTGACCAATGTGATCAGGGCCGGGAAAGCGTTTGAAGTGTTGTATCAGAATACACTGGATGACAAATTCTGGGCCTCTGTGGCTGTCACAAAGGATGCTTACCTTATAAAAGGAGTAGAGCGGCTATACTGTATCGGGAACTAATTCTTCACAAGGTTATTTGAAGAAAATTTATTACAGTTCAAACCTTTGTTTGATATGACCATCAAAGTGTCATAACAGACCTTCCAGGAGGCCTGTAATCACTAACCCTATCATTTAAATCCCCGAATGAGGATTTTACTTGAGATTGATTTAAAGTTCAGGGCATTATTGATCGGAATTACCCTGTCCTGCACGCCTCTTGTGGCTGCGAACTCAAGCCTTATAATGGCTGAGTATGAATGTCGGATTCAAAGAACCGATGAAACAATCAGGATTGATGGTATACTGTCTGAATCCATTTGGGGTACAGTGCCTGCAGCTACTGATTTCTGGATGAGTTACCCGGTTGATAACAAGAGGGTCGGAGATGATTTTCGGATGGAAGTACGGTTGATCTCAGATGACCAGTTCCTCTATATTGGCGTCACCTGTTATGGCCCACAGGACTATGTGATCAAGACCCTTAAAAGGGATACGGAGTTCCAGGATGGAGATGGTTTTGGAGTGGTGATCGATCCTGTCAATGAGAAAACAAACGGATTTGCATTCGGTGTAAATCCAGCCGGAGTACAGACCGAATACCTGGTTACGGGTCAGGCTGGCCGAAGGGAGGACCTTGAACCCGGCAGGTTACCCAGGGGGATCAATATTGCCTGGGACAACAAGTGGTATTCAGAGGTGACCAATTATCCTGATAAATGGATTGCCGAGATTGCCATTCCCTTCAAGACTCTGAGGTTTGATGCCGGAACAAACAGCATTCACACCTGGGCGCCGGTACCCATTGAATTCAGAGAGATTGATCTGGGTTATACCGGAACCCTTAGCTGGGAGTCTCCTCCTCAAAAGGCAAAAAGAAACATTGCGATCATTCCCTATGCCCTGGTATCCGGGGCTAAAAGTTACGAAACTGATCATCTGGTAACCTATGATTTTCAACCCGGATTGGATGCTAAGATCCCGGTTACTTCAAGCCTGAACCTGGATGTAACTGTAAATCCGGATTTCTCCCAGGTGGAAGTGGATGAGCAGGTTATTAACCTGACCCTGTTTGATATCCGCCTTCCCGAAAAACGCTTGTTCTTCCTTGAGAACAGCGACATTTTTGAGGATTTCGGTATTCCGCCCATGCGGCCTTTTTTTTTCCAGGAGGATTGGACTGGATGAAGAGGGAAATCCCATCCCAATACTTTACGGAGCCAGGTTAAGCGGCAACATTAACAAAGATCTCCGGGTTGGGCTCATGAATTTACAGACCAGAGAATCGGCAGACTTTCTGTCGCAGAATTCTACAGTAATGTCCTTTCACCAGCAGGTTCTTTCCCGTTCTGTGATCAAAGGTTACGTCCATAACAGACAGGGTATCAATAGTGAAGTTGCGGATTTTAATCGGAATGCCGGACTCGAATTCCAATACAGATCCACCGATGGACGGTTTCAGACCTTTGCGGGGTATGCGAAGTCCCTTAGCCCGGGAATGAATTCCAGGAATTATTTCTACAACGCAGGCATCGGGTATGACAATAAGAATATCAGTGTATATTCCAACCTTTCGGGTCTGGGCAGGAATTATAAAGCAGATATGGGATTTATCATGGGCCAGGAGTATTATGATGCCAGCAGGGATACTTCCATACGAATCGGTTACAATCACCTCTATTCCAGATTTGCCTATACCCACTATCCCGAATCCGGTAACAGGGTCATATCGCACGAATTCGGAATGAGGCACATATATGATGTTGATACTGTTTTTTCAATGTTGAACAATGATATTGAACCGAGTTATACCATTAAGTTTGCTTCCACCAGCAAGGTTCAGATCGCCTTTAACCACAACACTGTCAATTTGCTGTTTCCTTTCACTTTCATTAATGAAGAGCCTTTGCCCGCCGGCATCTATACATATGCCCAGGGAGAAGCCCGGTTTGAGTCTGACCAGCGCAGGTTATTCAGTCTTGGGGGAGGAATCTCATACGGAACTTTTTATAATGAGACCCGTGCCCGGTACGTTTTAGGGGTCAAATACAGGGCTCAGCCCTGGGGAAATTTCTCCATAAATTTTGAACAATATAACCTTGACTTTCCCGACCCGTATGGCACGGATCAACTGTTCCTCATCAGTCCCCGAATCGAGATAAATTTTTCAAGATCATTGTTCTGGACCACTTTCCTGCAGTACAATACCCAGGATGACAATTTCAATATCAACAGCCGGGTACAGTGGAGGTTCCAGCCAATGTCCGACCTGTACATTGTGTATACGGATAATTATGCCGTTGAATTCTGGGGACCGAAAAACCGGGCCCTGGTGATCAAACTGAATTACTGGTTCAATCCCTGATCTCAATACTCTTATCTGCCATTCAATAACTCATTGGCTGCGTTGACGGCGAAAATATAACTGGCTCCCAGCGTGATTACATACTCATTCTCACCCCAGAGGAACGGCCAGTCTTCCTTATTCTCCGGGAAATCAGGTGGAAGGATCAGCACCCCAGGAACAATTCCTCCTGCGATAAACGAATAATCAGCCCTGTTGAAGCCATAACCCACCTGCTTTGAGTCAGTTCCAACACCTGATATGAAGGAAATATCTGAACCTGGATGACATCCAAATACATAATTCAAACCCCGGTAAACATCTTCAGGCTGAACTATGTCCGGAAAGGCTTTGTGCAGGTAATAGTTGGTGACCGAATACCCGATCACCCTTCCGCTTCCAGCCCATCCTCCCATGGAGATGGGGACACCATAGGGATTATCAATGCAGAATGAATCAATCTGCTGTTTGTAAGCACTTACTACTGACTCCAGATTGTTCTTATAGGAACTATCCATATGGTGTATGACCCTCACTGCGGGAACAGCATTCAAACCGAACCTTTTTTCGATGACAGGAAACAATTGACCAATCCTGTCCCGGTATATCTGGTTACCCGTTGCAATAAGCAGTTCCACAGCGGCCCGAAGTTCCTCGGACGCAAGCCCTCCTCCTGTGGTGTTGCCCACGCGGAACAG
>SDBV01008474.1_pt1 | contig 13863 bp, 12 predicted proteins | sample 2277081 | NCBI WGS metagenome assembly SDBV01 (sample SAMN10402039, study PRJNA504765) | marine sediment metagenome | isolation source: marine sediment core GS10_PC15, 223 cmbsf | place: Arctic Ocean: Southern Knipovich Ridge | collected 2010 | reverse complement strand
CATTAACGATGCGGACGTGAAGGATCGGCGGAGCAAGTTGGTAGGGCATGATGAAGCGGCGGCTGACCGCATGTTCGGTGAGCGACTGGAGACTCTCGTCGACGTCGAGAGACCGAACGTGAGTATAATCTTCTATCCGGTTAAGATCGATCTATTCAAGAGTTCTCGATACGTCGTGGAACTAGAGGATGGGAAAATCGTGGTCTTTGCCAAAACGAAGCAGAACATCGACGGCGTCGAAGATTTAATCCACGATGCGAATTTGGAGAGAAAACTCATCGGCAAGACGCCAGCACAGTGTAGTCAGGAAGATGATCTTGGCGAGCCTTTGCGGACGCTCCGCAGCCGGGAGAAAGGTCAGTTGATGCGCATATATGACATCAGGCACTGGACGGATTTTATGGGAGCACGTTACTGCGTACTGAGATTTGACAGCCGCGACCGCTGCCAGGACGTCTCGCTCCTCGGCGTCAGTGCGTCAACGAAAAAGGACCCGATAAGGCGATAGCGGCGGCGAATTCGCACTAGCCCAATCAGGAGAAAGATGCATTATGGAGTTGGAAGACCTTAAAAAAACCGTCGAGTCCCTCAGCGCCCGGATCATCGCTATCCGGGACTCTCTTTGACGTCCCGGGTCGCCGGGAAAAAATGACCGTCCTCGAGAAGCAGATGTTGGCGCCTGGGTTCTGGGACAACCAGGAGTCGGCCCAGAAGGTTGTCGGGGAGTTGAAATCGCTCAAGGCCGTCGTCGGACCCACCGAAGAGTTGTCCGGCCGCATTGAAGACCTGCAGGTGCATTACGAACTGGCCGTCGAGGCCGACATCGCCGAGGAATTTCAGGAGGTCGCCGAGATAACCGAGACGCTGCAAACCGAACTGGAACGTCTGGAAGTGCGGACGCTGCTTTCCGGTGAGCATGACGCTGGGAACTGCTATTTTTCCATCCACGCTGGCGCCGGCGGAACGGAAAGCTGCGACTGGGCGATGATGCTGCTCCGCATGTACCTGCGATATTTCGAGCGGAACAAATATCCCGTCGAAGAAGTCGACCGCACCGACGGCGAGGAGGCGGGCATCCGGTCGATCACACTGCGCGTCAAGGGCTCGTACGCTTACGGATACCTTTCGTGCGAGCGGGGTGTGCATCGCCTGGTGCGGATTAGCCCGTTCGACTCGCAGAACCGTCGGCATACGAGTTTCGCGTCGGTGGATGTTCTTCCGGAACTGGAAGATCTCGACATCGAGATCGACTGGGACAAGGACGTGCGGGAAGATACCTACCGCGCCAGCGGGGCGGGCGGGCAGCACGTCAACAAAACCTCCAGCGCAGTCCGCCTTACGCACCTTTCGACCAGCATCGTCGTGCAATGCCAAAACGACCGCTCGCAGCACAAAAACCGCGCCGAGGCCCGCAAAATGCTGGGGGCGAAACTGTATCAGCGCAAGCAAACCGAGCGCGACGAGGAACTGAAAAAACTCTACGGCGACAAGGGCGAAATCGCCTTCGGCAGCCAAATACGATCCTACGTGCTGTACCCGTATCAGTTGGTTCGCGACGAGCGGACCGAACTGAAAAATCCACACACCGACCGGATCCTGGATGGAGACATCCAGCAGTTTATCGACGCGTTTTTAAGGCAACGGGCGACCGAGCAGAGCGGTTAGGCCGCATTTTTCATTAACCACAGAGGACACAGAGTTCACAGAGGTTTTTTAAAATCAAAACACATTTAACTGTTTTCTCAAGAATTGCGAGATTTGCCATAAATAATTGCGCTTCGGTTACCATAATCTAAAAAAACGGAGTGTCACTTTGCGAAATCGCTAAAATTGCTCGCAAGTTCTTTCAGAATAAATAACTCCGTGATCTCTGTGACCTCTGTGGTGAAATATCTGAGCTAGTCTGCGTAATTTACGTCGCTGTTTGGTGGAGAATCACCACGTCTTTTCCGAAGCTGCGCAGCAGGTCGAGTTTTCGGGTGGAGATGACGGCCTGGATGCAGGCGACGGAGTCGTTGTAGCTTTCATTTTCCACCTGGGCGTGCCTGGCTAGATAATGCATGAGCTTTCCGTTGCGATAGTTCGCCTCCAACTGCACCCGAACCGGGAGCCCTCGCGCCCGCTCCAGAACCGCCTCGGTCAGCGAGTCGGCGCCCCGCCCGGTCGCAGCGGAAAGGAACAACGCCTTTGGGAACCGGTTCTGCAAGACCGTTAAAACAGTCGGATCATTGATCCGGTCGATTTTGTTGAGCACCAGAAGTTCCCGGTTTCGGTCGCATCCCAGTTCATCCAGCACACGATCCACCGATTCGATTTCCTCTTTGATCTGTGGGTCCGAGGCGTCGGCTACGTGGATCAGCAGGTCTGCCCAGATCGCCTCTTCCAGCGTTGCGCGGAAACTGGCTATCAGGTGGTGCGGCAGGTTGCGGACGAACCCGACCGTGTCGCTCAGCAGGACGGTCTGGCCTGGCCCAACCCGCCAGCGGCGGGTCTTGGTTTCCAGCGTCGCGAACAATTGATCGGCCACATACGTCCCCGCCCCGGTCAGCAGGTTCATCAGGGTGCTTTTGCCCGTGTTGGTGTACCCGACGAAACAGACGCAGAAAACGTCATCTCGCTTGTGGACTTCGCGGAGCTTCCGCCGGTCGATCTGCCCCAGCTTCTCCTTCAGGGCCCCGATGCGTTTCTGGACCAGTCGACGGTCGGTTTCGATCTGCGTTTCGCCCGGGCCTCGCGTCCCGACACCGCCGCCGTGGCGGTCAAGGTGACTCCACATGCCCGTCAGGCGGGGAAAGGTGTATTCCAATTGAGCCAACTCCACCTGCAACCTGCTTTGGCGCGTCCGGGCGTGGGTGGCGAAGATGTCCAGGATCAGCTCGCTGCGGTCGAGGACTTTGCAATTGGTGATCTCCTCCAGCTCACGGATCTGTCCTGGGGAAAGGTCGTTGTCGAAGATGATGCAATCGATCTCGTTTTGTTCGCAGCGTTCGGCGATCTGTCGGGCTTTACCGGTTCCGACGTACAGACCGGGGTGAGGCTTGGGGCGTTTGGCTACAATTTCGTCGACTACTTTCGCCCCGGCCGTCCTGGCCAAGGCCCGCAGTTCCCCCAGCGGATCTCTCGAATCGGCCGGTTCGTCCGGGAGGAGCACCCGTACCAGCATTAACCGTTCCTGTTGAACCGCCAGTTCCTCGCGTTTCAATTCTGCCATAGGCTCGAAAATATCTCCTCAGTTTAAACGAACAATAATATCTATTATTATTATACACGACATACGACGATTTGGGCGGGGCAAAGTCCGATAAAATAAAGTCGGAAGTCTGCGAAAAAGTCTGCGAAATGCAGTTGACGCCTCCTCTCTGTCAGAGTAGATAAGTCGCCTTGGTCGACTTGCTTCAGCGATGTTAGCGTAAGGGCGGTTCGCTTCAGCGATGCCGACAGAAAAGGAAACTATTATGATCGTGGATAAGTTTGAAAATGTGGACTTGTATGCTCCCTGTTGTCCGGGTCTCTTTTATGCCATCGAGTTCGCCAGGCAATTCGATCCCGCCACCCCGGACGGGAAGATCGAGATCGACGGGCAGCGGATGTACGCGATGGTTTTTTCTTATAAAACCGACTCGACCGAGGGATTTCCCTTCGAGGCGCACAAGAAGTACATCGACGTGCAGATTATGCTTCGTGGCGAGGAGCAGATGGATGTCTCGCTCGATGCGGACCTGTCCGTGCGGACCCCGTACTCCGAGGACGCCGACGCTGTCCTGTTCGACGCGCCGGGGTCCTATTCCTCGCTCGTCGCAAGGGGGGGGCAGTTCGCGGTGTTTTTCCCGGGGGACGTTCATCGGCCCTGCGCGAGTCTGGACGGGGTCTCAACCGACGTCCGTAAACTGGTCGTCAAGATTCGCCTCCAAGATTAATCGCACCATAGATCGGCCAACCGCCGGAGAAAAAGCCCATGACGGACACCTCGGAAAAAAAGATTGTCAAAACCGCTAGTGGCGAGGCGCGCAAGGCCTACGAGCAGATCGTGTTGCGCAGCTTCTGGCGCAATGTCGCCGCCATGACCGCTTTCGACGTTCTCTGGTTCATCGGGATGGCGTTTGTGGTGCAGGCCGTCTTCTCTCCTGCGTATCTTAACACCCTGGGCGCTCCCAAAACGATCATCGGTCTGGTCTCGGCCATGTTTTTTATTACGGTGCCGATGAATCTTCTTTCCGACCGGGCGGCGGGCCGGGGGAGACGCAAGGTACGGGTAACGATTTTCTTCGGGGCATCCGGCGTCGTTTACATTCTGCTGGGCAGTCTGGCGATGATCTGTCCGGACGGTTATTCAGGGCTCCAGATACTTTTGTATTCTCTCGGGACCTTGGTTTTCTTTAGCTTTATCAATCTGGGCAACCCGATTTACTGGGAGGTTGTCATTGATAATATCCCCATGCGCCGCCGGGGGCGGGTGCATGCGTTTCGCGCGACAGCAGCGGGAGTGAGCGGGTTTACTTGTGTCCGGTTCGCGGAATGGGTAACGCAGCAGTTCGATGAAATTCGGTCCTTCCACGTGAGCTTGGTTTTCGCCGGTTTCTTCTTCATTGTGGCGTCTTTAACGCCTTTGCTGATTCGGGATAACGTGGATCCCGCCCGGCGAAAGCAGCGAAAGTCCACCTCCACCCTGCCTTTGTGGCGAGAGGTGCAACTGCTGCTATTGAGATTGTGGTACCGCCCGAGTTATCGAGGTTTCATATTCTTTGCGTTTTTACTGGTCGGAGGTTGCGCCCTTGGTCCTTTCCTGGTGACCTATGCCCAGGACGTATTAAAGATCTCTCCCGATACGCTGGAAGGGCAATTGAAGATGGTCTTTTTAAGCATGATCATTATCGGCGGACTGGCCATGGGCAGTTTGGCCGATCGCTGGGGTTTCCGCGTGGCGGCGATATTGCAGGCAGCGACACTGGCTGTGGCGTTCTGGGTGGCGATAGGAAGCCGCGGAAATATTTCTTTGCTGGTTGCCTATGCACTGTATGCGTGTACTTTCTGGGCGTCAGGCGTTATGCTCTCAAACCTCAGCATAGAGTTGATGCCGAGAATACGAATCACCCGGCTGATCGCGGGGATGAATCTGTTCCTCTTACCGGCGTACCTGCTGCTTCCCTGGTCCTGTGGTTATGTAATTGATCTCGGTAAGGGGGGGGGGGATTCCATCGAAAGCTACCATATGGTTTTTGCTATAGGGATGATTCTGGCGATTCTCTCTGCGCTGGGCTTTGCCCTGCTGGTTCAGGAACCCCGCACCGGGAAGACCCTTGTAATTCGGCGGATTCGCCGGGCGTGATTGCTTGACTTTACGCACGGGGGGTTGGATAATCCCTTCAGAGATGTGCACTTCAGATTCATCCATTCCGGTTATCGGGGTCGTGGGTGGTGTCGGTTCCGGGAAGAGCACGGTGGCGGGCCAATTTGCCGCCCTCGGATGCGCCGTAATCGACGGCGACGCCATCGGGCACGAACTGCTTACCCGGGAAGACGTTCGCCAGGATATCCGTCGCCGGTGGGGCGATGCGGTTTTCACTGACGCAGGGGAAGTGGACCGCCGAGCTTTGGCGAAGATCGTTTTCGCCGACGAAACGCAGCTTTCAGCCCTCAACCGGATTCTGCATCCGCGCATTCGCCGCCGCATGGTCGAGCAGATCAAATCCTTCCAGGGCGAGGATATTCCGGGGATTGTGCTGGACGCCGCGGTGCTCTTCGAGGCAGGGTGGAATGACTTATGTTCGAAGACGATTTTCGTCGATACACCACTTGAAGAGAGACTTCTCCGCCTGCGACGAACCCGAGGATGGGACCCCCAGATCGTTCAGGGGAGAGAATCTTCGCAGATTTCCCTTGACAAAAAAGCCAAAAGATGTTGTTATATAATCAGTAATCATTCTAACGTTTCCCATTTGCACGAGCAGGTCCGTCGGTTTTTACACCAGGTCATCCACCGATAACGCTGTTTCTTTTCGATTTGTTCTGGCGGGTGGCGTTTCGGGTGTGGAACTGAATCGAGTATCCCCCTCGTCGGGAAATCCATAGGCAAAGTCGAAGGTTAGATAAAACCTTTTGTTAGCGTTTGGGCATTCCAAACTACTAATGGAGATAGTGTAGTTATGGGTAAGACAACAAAAAAGGCGGTAAAGAAGACTGCGAAAAAGGCCGCGAAGAAGAAAACCACTCCAGACCCCGCACAAGAGGCGGAAGATCAACCCGACCGCACCGGGACCGTAGAGGACGAAACGGCAGCGGCGCTGGAAGCCGTTACTGACCCCGGCGGGGAGCCTCGAAACGAAGATCCGCAGGACACCACTACTTCCGAGGAAGAAACTGCCACAGCGGACATGCACGCGAAATACGAGGCCATCAAAAAGGGGCAACTGCACATTACCGACCTGCAGAAAATGAGTGTGGCCGAGTTGCACGAGTTAGCCAGGACCGAGGGGATCGAGGAATACGTCGGCCTGGCCAAGCAGGAACTGGTATTTCGGATCATTAAGGCCCGCATTCAGAGAAACGGGATGTTGTACGGCGAGGGCGTGCTGGAAATCCTCCCTGACGGGTTCGGATTCCTTCGCAGCACGGACTACAACTATCTGCCCAGTCCGGACGATATTTACATTTCGCCGGCGCAGATTCGCCGGTTCGGCATTAAGCAGGGATGCATCGTCGCCGGGCAGATTCGACCCCCCAAAGAGGGCGAAAAATACTTCGCGCTGCTTCGAGTCGAAGCGGTCAACCACGAGGCGCCGGACACGCTGGACGACAAGGTGAATTTCGAGGACCTCACGCCCACGTTTCCTGTCCGGCGCCTCTTTCTGGAAAGTACCCAGGAAGAGATCAACATGCGCGTTGTGAACCTGGTGACGCCGATCGGGTTTGGGCAGCGAATGCTTATCGTCGCCCCGCCGAGAACCGGAAAGACCGTCCTGCTCCAGAAGATAGCCAACGCCATCACCCACAATCACCCCGATGCGTACGTGATTATCCTGCTGATCGATGAACGTCCGGAGGAAGTAACCGACATGCAGCGGAATACCAACGCTGAGGTTATTTCCTCGACGTTTGACGAGCCTCCCAGTCGACACATCCAGATTGCCGAAATGGTCTCCGCCAAATCCAGGCGCATGGTCGAATACGGGAAGAACGTGGTGATCCTGCTGGACAGCATTACGCGGCTGGCGCGGGCGTATAACACCGAGGCCCCGCATTCCGGCAGGATTCTGACCGGCGGCGTCGACGCCAGCGCACTGCAATCGCCCAAGCGCTTTTTTGGAGGCGCCCGCTGCATCGAGGAGGGCGGGTCGCTGACCGTCATCGGGACGGCGCTGATCGAAACCGGCAGCCGAATGGACGAGGTGATCTTCGAAGAGTTCAAGGGCACGGGCAACAGCGAACTGCACCTCGACCGTCGCCTGGTTGACCGGCGCATCTGGCCGGCCATCGATATCTCCCGCTCCGGTACGAGAAAGGAAGAACTCCTCCTGGATCCGACCGAGCTAAAACTTACCTACCGTCTGAGAAAAGTCCTCAGCGACATGCAGCCCGTCGAAGCCATGGAACTGCTCATCTCCCGGCTCGAAAAAACCAAAACCAACGCCGAATTCCTCATGTCAATGAAGCTGGATTGAGGAACGCCGATTTGCCGAATACAATAAGCAGTGGCGGTCAAACTGATCGCGTGGACCTTTTTACCGGGATATAGCGATGATTACCTCAATGCACATCGAGAACTTCAAATGCTTCAAAGACTTCGATATCGAGCTTGGACCATTCAATGTTCTCATCGGGCCGAATGATTCGGGAAAAACCGCACTTTTCCAGGCAATAGGGTTGGCTAGGGGTGTAGGAGAGCAGAACATAATTGACCCGGAGCCAATCTCTCTGCTTAAGAAGGAAATACCGGAGGAACTTGGCCCGGACGAAAGCTGGTACTGGCGCGGTGAGAAGGATGGGAAAATCCGCATTACCATAGAGGCAAGCGCCATGGATGCGCCTGGGGATCGTCGCGCTTGTGCTGTCGTGGTATACAATAATAAAATATCTGGAGGTCCGACTGCGCTATCGCCACGGGTCGGGCAGCGAGAACCGAATACGCCGGGAGGCCCGAACTCCAAAGATTGGCAAACATATGCGATTGGTCGAGTGGATTACGTGCAACTTGATGCAAGGGCGTTGCGGAGACCGACTCGATCAACAGAGAAGTTCGCACATAACGGCGAGGGTTTGCCAGCCTTGATAGATGACATGCGCGGGGACATTGATAAGTTCAAGTCGTTCCAAGAGGAGTTTTGCGAACGATTTCCATATTACAAGAGGATCGATAGAAAAAAAACAACCGAGAAAGAAAAAGGCCATGAAATAGACCTTGTGGGAATAGAGTTCGTCACGAGGTACGATAATCGCATACCGGCAGTTGGGGTTTCAGACGGAGTGATGCTTTCATTGGCATTTCTGGCTCTCAAGTACACGAGTGAGATCGCATGCCATCACGTTTTTCTAATCGAAGAACCGGAAAATGGTCTGCATCCGTCTCGGCTGAAGGAAGTCGTGGATACCCTCAAGCATCTGGCTACTGATAAGGGCGTGCAGGTATTGCTCGCGACTCATTCGCCATACCTTCTTGATTTGGTGGATCCGGAAGAGGTGCGCGTCTTTCAGAAGGACGATGAAGGGGCTGTGCATGCAGAGAAACTAAGCGATTTCGACGACGTTGACGACATGAAGAAGCATTTCATGACGGGTGAGATTTGGACGATTCTCGGTGAGACGCAGAAGATATAGGGGGAAATGGTGGCCGCAAAAAGAATTTTGGTGATTAGTGAGGGTCGCCACGAGATTGGCAAAAAGCGATGGGTCAAACTGGAGGTTGATAGTCTACCCGCTCTTCCCGCACTTTTAGGAAACATGCTTGGTCCGGGACGGTGCGAGTTCGAGTGCGGTGAATGGCGTTCCATTAATAAGGTGCGCGGCGGAAGGGGAACGATCTACTCGCGGAAAGTAAAGCAAGCGATTACGTTGGCAAAGCAGAAGGGCTTCGACACAGTCGTGATCGTGATCGACCGGGATCGTAAGGCTGACAGAGATCGCATCATGCAGCTTCGCAAGGGAAGGGACGAGATTCAGCAGAATTCGACTATTTTTGCTCCGTGTGCGGTGGGAACAGCCGTGGAGACATTCGACGCCTGGATGATCTGCGATGAGAATGCTGTTGCTCAGGCAGGCGGAGATAAGGCAAAGTGTCATCAGAATCCTGAATCCCTGGACGGTAAGGAAAATACCGGGAAGCATCCAAAAAATTGCGCCGCCCAGATATTCGGATCGGGCGAAGGGCTTGCTGAGAAATACGCCATTGTTGCAAGGTGCGTTGACATCAAACGGTTGGCGGACAGATGCTCTGGTGGGTTCGCTCCTTTCGCAAAGGACATTAAGGAAAGGATCGCGCCGGTATTGGCGGATCGTGAGGGTTACGAATGAATTTCAAGGCTATACTTTTCGATTTGGACGGGACGCTGCTCGATACGCTGGACGATCTGGCCGATTCGATGAACGCCGTCCTCCAGAAGCACGGGCATCCCACGCACCAGCCTGATGCGTACAAGACATTCGTCGGCGACGGCGTCGAGAACCTTGTCCGCCAGGCCGTTGCGGGCGGGAAGATCGACGAGCAAACCGTCGAGGAATTTGTCGTAGAAATGCGCGAGGAATACAGGCGGCGATGGTACGTCAAGACCAAACCTTACGGCGGGGTCTGCGATATGCTCTCCGTTCTGGCCGCCCGAGGGGTGAAATTGAGCGTGCTGTCCAACAAACCGGACGAGTTTACAAAACTGTGTGTCGGACGCTTTTTAGGGGAATACCCGTTTGAAATGATTGTGGGTGTCTCACAGTCTGTTGTCCCTAAGCCCGACCCGGGGGGGGCGAACCGAATCAGCAGAGAACTCAATATTCCCGCGGAGCAGTTCCTGTACCTTGGCGATACGAATACCGACATGCAAACCGCCAACGCCGCCGGAATGTATCCTGTCGGCGCCCTGTGGGGCTTTCGCTCGGCCGAGGAGCTTATCGAAAACGGCGCAAAAACGATTATCGATCATCCCTCAAAACTGCCTGGGCTTCTTTAATCCGCTTTGTCGAAGTTTGTAAGCTGGGCCGGGGCCTCACATGCGAGGACCCAACCCTCCTTATTTTTATACTTACGGCCGCCCATATGGTCACACGCCCCGGCCTTGCGGCCACCCGAAGGTGATACGGGTCCGTTGCAAGGACTGTGGCGGACACCTTCGCTGCTTGGCCCGAACGGCCTTGAACTCACCGGGCTCTTTTCCTAAAATATGCTTGAGGAGAAAAACTACAGCGTTGAGCGCCTGATTCTGCATCGACGCCGAGACCTGCCTCTTGACGGTTGGTTGGGTCAGAAACTCCTCGATCTCAGGACCGCCCATCCCGCATGGGATGATGTTGTAGCTTGACAAACATGAGGCCCGCCCTGTAAATAGGCGGGGAAAACACTGTCTATTATATGTTGGAGAAGAGTATGCGAAAACAAGAGACATCCGAGGTGCAAGCGGCCCTTAGGGAGCTACGGAGCACGTATCAACGAGCTGGATTGAGGAAGAAGCTCGGTGTTGCTGCGGGGCAATTCTTTCGTTGGTGCGTGCGCACTGCCTTCGTCCGGAAAGCGCTGGCAAGTCTGAGGACCGAGGAGGGAACTCTCAAGAAATATGATCGGATGGCGGGGGCATATGTCGCTGCATATGAAGAAGCGCAATCGGAAAATCCTCGCCGGCTCGCGGTCTACGATAATGAAATCCAGTTTGTTTCGGTCAAAGAACTTCAGGAAGCGATAATTCAGAATATTGTCGGCCAGATATTCCGACCTCTTGAGTTGAAGAACTGTACACTACTGGAAGTCGGAGCAGGAGAACTCACAACCCTCGTCCCACTTGCGAAAAGTGCGCCCTGGATTTCATCCATCTCGGCCCTGGAACTCTCCTGGTCACGTATTACCGTGGGTAAACGGTTCGCGGAGGCCCAAGGCGTGACACCAGAGCACCTTGTCTGCGGAACCGCCTGCCATCTCCCTTTCTCGAACGCCTCCTTTGACGTCGTCTTCACATGTCATTGCCTTGAGCAGGCAAATTTTGACAAATACCAGATCCTGTCTGAGCTGAACCGCGTGGCACGCTCATATGTCGTCATGTTGGAACCCTCTTGGGAACTGGGTGACAAGCACCAAAAGAGGCGAATCGAATCGAAAGGTTTTTTGAGAAAGCTGGACGCTGCGATTGATAAGATGGGCTGTAACCTTGTGCGCCATGAACTCCTACCCCATGCCGGCAGCCCCTACAACAGAACAGCAGCCTACGTTATCAAAAAGGGGGGGGCGACAGATATCGCCATGCAGGATGACGTTCTTGCATGTCCTCACTGCAGATCAACTGTTGTCAGGCACGGCGATTTCTACTTCTGTAGATTCTGTGGACATCTGTACCCAATCGTTGCAGGTATTCCATGCATGCACCCCTCGAACGCTATTCTGGCGACTAGGTATGAGGACCTCGTAGCCACACAGGTGATCAAGTCAGGGATCAAAGAACAACGGAGTGCACTCGATTCTTGAAAGCCGCGCGACCGCGTCTTTCAGAAACAAGTGACTCCTGACGTTGGAGCATGAAGACATCGTGAAGTTACAGTGGTTCAATCCAGCATGGCAAGTCCTCGTAGCGGCTTGTTTCTTGGCTGGCTGCGACCGGTCTGCCTCGAAGCCAACGCAGGCTACGGGCTCCAGTGATTCGGAGTCGTCTCCTGTGGCTGTGACACAGGAGATAGGGCAGGAGGCAGCTGTATCACCAATCGTTGCAGCTGCGAGGAGTCAAGTCGGGAAGACGGTAGCCTATGATCCTGCCTATGTTGGATTGGCGTATCCGGGGGGTGATGTCCCGCTCGATAAAGGAGTGTGTACGGACGTCGTGATCCGCGCTCTGCGTATAGCCCTCAGCATGGATCTGCAGAAACTGGTTCACGAGGACATGAAAGCGGCGTTTGCCGAGTATCCCACCATATGGGGGCTGAAGAAACCGGATCGCAATATCGACCATCGCCGTGCCCCCAATCTCAAGAGGTATTTTGAGCGACAAGGCTACTCAGTTCCCGTGACACAGAAGAAAGAAGACTACCTGCCCGGGGACCTGGTTGCCTGCACGGTGGGCCGAAACCTGTCCCACATCATGATCGTGAGCGATAAGAAGACACGCCATGGTGTGCCCTTCGTGATTCATAACATTGGCAGTGGTACCAAGGAGGAGGACCGACTCTTTGACTTCCCCATGACGGGGCACTACCGAATCAGAGTTGAGGAGAGAGTTCGAACAAGATGAATCCAGCGTGTCGCTGGCGCGCTAAACGCTGATTCACGACGTTGGACACAAAGAGATGAACAAAACTGTAGGATTCCTGATTGTTTGCGTACTCCTTGCTGGGTGTGGCAACGATAACGGACTGTGGACCACCAAGGATTCATGGTACACAGGCTATCCTTCAGATCATCCATGGCTTGACGAAGAGCAACTCGAAATCCAGAGGGAATGCATCATGCCAGTGTGCGACTTACGCCTCGATGAATCTATAACCTTGCTCTCGAATGTTCAGGTTCTGGAGATTGACCTTACTCAAGCTCAACAGCTTGTTGGTGTTCCCAACTTGGATCCATCCAAGCTTCCCCCCTCTGTAAAGGCGGAATCCCGTTCTGGCAAGCTGAAGCCATACCTTGTGCGAGCGGTCGTGCTGTGGGAAGGAACAGGCGCCTTCTCCGCGTATTGGAAGGACTCATCCCTCTGGATTAATCACGGCTGTCTAGGTCGGAGGGCTGCACCAATGAAACGTCGCCCTCTTGTCATTTTTCTGGAGAAGAAACCAACTGATGTCTACAATGATGTTTCGATGGCAGAATAGAAAAACGAAAGAAACTGTCCAACAACCGGATCAAGCCGACTCGTAAACTCGCGGCTTATCCGAGCCGTTAGGCTTCGGCGCTCGAGCATGGAAACGACCAACGCTAGGATGAGTATTTGGGAAGACGGGACGAGGCTGCTGGTCCACAGGAACGGGGGAACTAAGGTGCTAATCGCAAACGTATATGACGTCTTACCATCCCCTGCCAGATCCTTCCCGGCCGACTCATTGAGACGGCACTTGCGGTGGGGACGCTCCCTCATCAAGGGAGTCTTTGTGATATTTCTGATTGTATCAGCAAGCCAAGGTGGATGCAGTCATGCCACATTACCAGAGTCCGCTAAGAGTGAGTTCTCAAAACAGTCACGGTGGCTCGACGCAGATGTCCAGGCGGTGTCCGTCGGGTGCGCGTCGGATCCGGCCACACCCGCTTGGGCGATGGAGAATCCGTTCTTTTCGGTCCGGGAGATTCAGGCGAACGTGAATTTTCTCGCCGATGCCCGTCTTGGCGGACGAATGACCGATACGCCCGGAAACGTCGAGGCTGCCCGGTACATCGCCGAACAATTTGCCGACGCCGGACTTCAGTCGGCCGGGGACGAAGCCCGATGGTTCCAGTCCTTCCCCGTTCCCATCCTCAAAGTGCCCTCGCGACGATGCGTTCTGCGCGTCTCAGACCAACCGCCGTTGGAACTTCACAAGGATTATTCCCCCATCGCCCTGGGGACCAACGGGGCCTTCGATGGCCCGTTGGTCTTCGCCGGTTACGGCCTGAACAATCGCATCCGTCGCTACAACGATTATGAATCGCTCAGTGTCCGCGGCGCGGTCGTGATGGTCTTGGCCGGCGAACCCCACAATGAATCCGGACAAAGCCGATGG
>SDBV01008473.1_pt1 | contig 13863 bp, 8 predicted proteins | sample 2277081 | NCBI WGS metagenome assembly SDBV01 (sample SAMN10402039, study PRJNA504765) | marine sediment metagenome | isolation source: marine sediment core GS10_PC15, 223 cmbsf | place: Arctic Ocean: Southern Knipovich Ridge | collected 2010 | reverse complement strand
TTATTTAACGAATCACAAAACATCTTTGTTTTGGTTTTGAGCTCTGCGTGTATTTCTAGTCCAATAACTGTTTCATATTCCATAATATCCTCACTTTATCACGGTTTTTGTAATAAAAAAAGTCTAATTGATATCTTGATTAAAAGTGATTTTTATGATAAAAATTTAAAGTCACAGTTGTTTTGACAAAACAAAAAGAGGAGGTTAAAAGTGATTACATACAAACAGGTGAAGAATAGGTCTATCGATACCCAGTATCGAGATTTGCTGAAGCTGATCAAGAAAGAGGGAGAGGAAGAAAAAACACAGCTAGAAAGCCGAGCACAATCCATATTCGGCCACCAGATGCGTTTTTCTCTGGAGAACGGTTTTCCCATCATAAGTGAACGGGATCTGGTCTCCGGTAAAAGATCAGTTTTTCATCAGGCACTGGGAGAGCTTTTTGCTTTTCTCCATGGTGTTCGTACGCAGAAGGAGTTGGAGAAGTTCGGATGCTATTGGTGGAAAGACTGGATCACGCCCAAAAAGTGCGCTAAAAGAGAACTCCCACCGGGTGATCTCGGTGACGGCTCCTATGGGCCAGCTTGGTGTAACTTTCCTACAAAGGATGGAGGGGTATTCAATCAGATACAAAAAAATATCATAGAGCAAATCAAAGAACTCCCTCACCTACGGACACTTTTTGTTTCTCCATGGATTCCTCAATACATCGGAAGAGGAAAGGGGAAAATCCAAAAGGTCGTCGTTGTCCCTTGCCATGGGTGGTTTCATGTCAAGGTAAACAAGGGAACCAACAAGTTATCCCTTCACCATTTCCAAAGGAGTGCTGATGTTCCAGTGGGGCTTGTTGGCAACATGATACAATACGCCGCCCTCACGATGATGTTGGCTCAGGTCACTGGCTACGAGGCAAAAGAATTGGTTTATACAATCTCCGATGCCCACATCTACGTCCCAAAACAAACGGAAGACGTCGACAAGATGCTGCTAACTGCACCTCAAACCTTTCCAACAGTGAAGATTAATCCGACTATCAAGAATTTGTTGAGTTTTCGTCAGGAGCATTTTGAAGTCTCCGACTACTATCCAGAACTTTCTAGGAGAAGAATATGGACACCGATTTAAACCTATCGATCGTAGTTGCCGTGGACCAAGATGGCCTAATTGGTATAGGTGATGAGCTTCCCTCTTGGGATCTCAAAACCGATCTAAAACTGTTCGCAAAACGCACCAAGGGCCACATGGTTATCGTAGGGCGCAAAACTCACGAATCAATCCTTGAACGGCTAGGTCACCCATTAAAAGACAGGGAAACCGTGGTTCTCACAAGACAGAAAGACTACCCAATCGAAGATTGGACTGCTGCCTCTGCCCATTCCTGGGAAGAAGCAATCAACCTAACTCGAGACAAAGGTGAGGTGTTCGTAATCGGCGGAGCGGAAATATACAGAATCGCTCTTCCCTACACCAAAAGAATCTACCTAACCGAGGTTAGTACATCTCTTTCAAAAGAAATCTTCTTCCCCTCTTTCGAAAAAAAAGAGTGGGAGCTAGTTTCTTCAACCTGTTATCCAGAAGGTGAAAAAGATAGTCACCCCTTCAAAATCAGCCTACTGGAACGTGCAGAGACGGGCAAATCTGGAGAATACGTAAACCTTGCCAATTCCAGAGTAGAGGAACAGCAAAAAGTAATGAAGGAAATCATAAGGCAAGGAATATGTCCATTTTGCCCAGAGAATTTTTCCAGATTTCATCACGAGCCAATACTCAAGCAAACTCCTCACTGGATTTTGACAAAAAACCAGTGGCCCTATGAGAACACAAGGATTCACCTTCTACTCATCTACACAAAGCACATAGAATCCATAGGAGAGATGGACCCCGAAGCAGGGAGAGAATTTGTTGAGTTAGCCAGGTGGGCTGAGAAGAGGTATCAACTTCAATCTGGTGCTCTCGCAATCGGGATGCGCTTTGGTGATCCAATCGGAAGCGGAGCAACAGTAAAGCACCTCCATGCTCAAATCTTATCGGCCAAATTTAAGAAAGGAGATCCAAATTACAAGCCAGTGAGATTTCGGGCAGGATAGAAGAACCTTCCAATAAAATACCCTAGCCGCCATCGGCTAGGGTTTTCTTTTTTGTTGGTTTTACGATTTCACCCAAATAATCTCCACTCCCTGTGATTTGAGCAAGTCTGCACCATCGTAGACTGAATAGCCCTCCGAGAAAAAAAGTCGCTTAATTCCCGAATAAGCTATTATTCTCGCACAGGGCGGACATGGGAAGGTGGTTACATAGAGATCCGCACCCTCTAGGCACAAATCTCTACTTTTTGCAGCTTTAGCAATCACTGCGGCCTCAGAATGGAGAGCTGGAGAGAGCTCGAAATGAACTCCCTTCTTGAAGTTCCCCCTTGGGTCTCCGAAGGCAAAAACGTGGTTCTTTGAAGGAACATGGGTGTTGAAGGCAGTGATTATGACCATCACACTTTGGTCCCTTGTGACAGCAATAGCCCCAACCTGACGCCACCAATCGGGACTCTTCTGAGCTTCTTCGAATGCAAGGTCCATCATCTTGTTGGAGAATACATCACCCTCAACTATTCTATCGCACGAGACTTCCGTCTGAGCTAGTGTTCTCTTTTTGTCCCATCTTAAAAAAATGGGTACAAACTCAACCGTGCAATCCTTCAGATACTCTTCGGCAATTTGGTGAGAAACATCATCTTCAGGCATAACCACGATAAAGTCCGAGATCGAGGAATCTCCGTTCATGCTGTTCAGAAAAGCTTCTTCCACTACGGAAATTTCTTGGAAGATGCCCAAGCCTGCCACCGCATCCTTCATCAACGAGGGGGAAAGAGCCCTGACATCTTTGCGAAGCGGATCATATTTCTTGATCAGTTCTGGCCCAAAAATAAAAAGGGTTTTGATTGAAAAATCGAAGTTGAATAGCTTTATGTAACCCTCGTGAAGAACAGGAACATATGCCAGAAGAACTTTTTTCATTCTATCCTCCTTTTAACCTGGTAAGTAACCCCAGGACTCCATCAAGTTTTTCACTGACCACTTCTTTGGCGTCTTCTACTCCTTTTTCAAATTCCGCTAGATGGTTGACCAGCAAGAGTCTGATTTTGGCCGTTGTTGATGTGGATGCTTGCGGCTCAAGAACTACTATCTGACCGCAAAATTTCTTCAGTTCTTCTAGTTCCTGATCGTTGTATGTTTCTTTCGTTGCAATCAGGATATTCGGCCGAACTATTTTTATCAGCTGCCACTTCTCATCGTTGACATCCTTGAGAACCACAAGATCAACGTGACGGCAATGAGTTAACATCTCTAGCCGTTCCTTTTCATTATCAAAGGGGCGATTAGGGCCTTTTCTCTTCCTTACTTTTTTGTCGCTATCAACTCCAACAATAACAACATCACCGCTCTCTTTTGCCCTTTCTAAATAACGGCTGTGGCCTGTATGGAGCATATCCCACGTTCCCATTGTAAGAGTGATGGTTTGACCCAACTCTCTCAGAGCTTTGATCTTTTTGCCTATATCCCCATAAGACCTAATAAATCGCTTATCGAAACACGAACCAGGCCCAAAGATATCTTTCCAGACTGAATTCATTTTTCGTCTCCTTTTTTTATTCAAATGTTAAGTAACCAAAAACGGTCTTTAGACCGTTCTTAGTTTATATATTTTACTTTATAAATTCAAGTAGGAGATCTATTTGACCTCAATCCCCATATTTCTGGCAGTACCCTCTATAATCTTGGTGGCTGCCTCGATATCGTTTGCATTCAAGTCAATCATCTTCTTCTCGGTAATCTCTTGAGCCTGAGCCAATCGTTGATCTTTTTGTAAAAATAGCTCTTGTCCAAGCCATCACTTCCTTCGAAACCAATAAAAGCGTCTGAATACGGATTCAGTATCATATTTTTTCTCCTTTGAAGAACTAGAGATTTCTTATATTTTATATTATCACCCCACGTCATCAAGGCAAATTAAAACCACCAATTTTACAGCCGATGATCAAAAAATCGTTATTTTTCCTTAATTCTCTATACTCTTGGCAGCCCTGTTTTTTGAGAGACCCCTTCTCTTTACGCTTTTTTTAACTTATGCACTGTGTGCAAAGGGAAAAATTCAAAATAATCTTTTTCATCAAACCAAGCACATTTGAACTCAAACATTCTCAATCCGGTAAGACGTGACATTGCAAGAGCATAAAGCGTCAGTTGTTCTATTGGTTTTTGTTTTGCCGCGTTTGGTTTATAGTCCAAGATGTGGATTGCTCCGTTTCGTATCTGGATAAAGTCAATGTGCCCCGTTAGAGCTTTAATAATTTTTATCGGAATTTCGAATCCCAATTGTGATTCCATGTGTTCTATATCTTCGGGCAGAAGATATATCGGGATTTCAGTTGCGACCGTTACTGAATCATTGACGATCATAAACTTTTGCAATGCTTCATGGCGCTGTCTATTGTCCGATACCGTTTGCAGGAGAAGGCGGGCGATCCGGTTGGCAAAATTTTTCTTACTGCGAATTAATACCTTTTCTAAGCTGAATTTTGTTTTTATCTCTGACGCCCGCGCGCTTTCTTTAAATAGATGATGTGGACATTGTGTAAGCATCATCTCTAAAAATTTCTTCAACGGCTTAAATTTTTGATGACGAACATCTTCTTGTAATAAAAGGGTGAGTTTTGCTCGATGGATTCTAAATTTGTAAACCTGGCGATGATATAGATTAGCAGTAGGAATTATTTGATTTGGGGTAAAAAGCTTTACCCCGAGTTTGCGTATCCGATGATATCTGCAAAGGTCTTTGTGTTCTTCAACCCAGTGATTGAGTGTAGTGATGGGAATAGTTATTCCATACTGTTCCTTAAGAAATTTGCAGGAATCTTTTAAAAGAAAGCCCATGTTGTAATGGCTAATTCCATCTAGAATAATTTTTAGCGGGAAGGTATTATTTTTTATTGGCTGTGGGGTGAAAGTTTTTTCACATTTTTTGCAATACCACAGCTGGATACATTCCAGCTTCTTTTTTCTAAAACCACGTTTGGTAATTTCTTTGCCCTCACAATAGAGGCAATGTTCTGGAATTTTTATTTTTTCGTTCATGCCTACTAGATAACACAACGATTGGATTTAGCCAAATGCTCGCTTCTGAACTTGGGCTCACGGATTTTCAAAATTTGAGCCTATCTTTTACATATCTACAGGATTTTCGACGATGGTTAGGGCTTGGTTAGATTGATTCTTTTATTGGCAATGGTTCCAAAATAAAATCCGCCTTTGCAAAAGCGAATCTTGTCTGTCTTTTATAAGTGGACATTCAGAGCAGACTCAACTTTGGTCATTTTCTTCTCAAGCTTCTCTACACGCTCACGCACGTCAAGCCGTTTTGTAATATCATCAAAACCTTTGGCTACTATTTTAGCCAAACTACTAATCTCTTCTTCAATTTTCTTTTCAATCTTTTTTTCAATACGCGTAGAATGCTTATCTAACGTTTTATCAAGATATTCTTTGGTTAACATGGTCATAGATGCATATTAACAAATATGGGTTGCCTAGGTCAAATATCACCTCACGGAAACCTCACGAGGAGACCTCACGGATTTGAGAAGGTTTCGTGGGGTTTTTGGGGTATTTTGGGGGTTTTTGTTTGGTGGTTAACACAAAAAAAATTAGCCAATTTCAGGTCCAAACCAGTTAAAATTGGGCTGGGAAAAATTAAAAGAACATCTCATCATCTACACGCCTTCTTCACCTGCGGCGGGGGTAGGTGTAGGTTCAGTCGTTGGTGTTGGCGTTGGATTTGGAGTAGGTTCTGGAGTCGGTGTTACAGTAATTTCAGGTGTTGGGATGGGTGTGGGCTCTGAGGTCGGGCTTGCTGATATTTCCGGTGTAGGCTCTGGACTTGGTGATGGTTCAACTGTTGGTTCCGGAATCGGTGTTACAGTCGGTTCCAAGGTTGGAGTTGGGCTAACCACTGGTGTTGGCGTTACTGTAGGTTCTGTAGTTGGCGTCGGGGTTGGAGTAATCTCAGGTGTGGGCGTAGGATTTGGTGTGATAATCGGCATACCATTACCTTCCAGTAATGCCTTGAGCTGTTCTTCTGTGACACAGGTTTCTCCTATGCAAAGTTTATTTTCAATTACAGCTTCTTTCGCCCTAATCTTTTCGGTAATAATATTTGTTATTTTCATTACTCCCTCTTCAAATACAATATTCATTGTTTCGGCAAACTTCTTTACAATATTCTTGAAAAGAATATCAAGATCAAATATCACACCCGTGTCTTCATCAGTAAGAGGTTCTGATTCAGGGTTATCTCCTCCGTACCAATGAGGGTTAACGAATAGCATTATCTTTTGATATGAAACTGATCCGAGTGTGTCTAATGGTTCAAGAGCTATACCAACAACCATGCCTGATGTATCGGACACCATACCTACGCCTGGTACTGATGAGGTAGTTATTCTGTCTCCGACAGATATGTTTCCGTTTTCTAGGTTAACCTTGGTTAACACACGTCCAGCTAAAGCTACGGGATAAGGATTATCATTTTCTTCTATGTTGTAGCCTATTGTATTGAAATCATTTGATCCTTCAGGATTTGAAGCTACACCGAGTATATTTGATTGATTAGCTGATGTAGACCTAATTAGTTTTGATACCGTGTCTGACTCGGTGGTGATTATCAATTCATTACCATCAGGTACTACGATATCACCCCATTCAATACCTTGTTCTACAGAATACATTTCTCTATAGTCAGCTGTAGGTCCTGTTGAACAGTCTGTTATCTCTTCTGAATCTACTGCACCGTTTGTTGCGTGACATAGTGCAAATGCTCCTGATGATTGAAGGCCTACGAACATCTTGGATGCTGAAGCATATCCTCCTACTTCAAAATTAGAGGATACAGAGGCATTGCTCTCGAACCAAACATCTCCTGATATAGATGCTGTACCTGATACAGTTAATGTACGATTTGGAGTTGTTGTACCTATGCCGACGTTGCCGTTGCTTACAAATGACGCTATTGTTCCTGCAGTACTTGTTATATCAAGGGCTCTTCTTGCTATGTTATTTTCTTCCATATGGATTAACATTCCCTGATTAGGTGTCGATGTGTATGACCGAAATTCATAAGCATAGCTACCATCAAATGCTCCTGCTGCACTTCCTCTCGTTGCTTGTAGTATAGGTGCATTAGTACTTGCTCCACCTGCATCATAAAGTTGTAACAATGCTCCTGGTGTTGTTGTTCCGATACCTACTCTCTTGTTACTAGCATTAACATAAAATGTATTTGAAATAGATGCTCCAAAGTCCCAGCCACCACTTATTTCAATTCCTATTTCCGTAGCATTTGCATCTCCTGTAATACCATCTATATCCAACCCTACAAGTGTATTGTTAGAGCCTGTATGGTCTGCATTGTTGATGTCGATAAAGAAGCCACGAATCGTATCAGAGCCGTCCATAATCCCCAGTGTGCTTGAAACAGTGACAAGGTCTGCGCCTGCGCCCGCTGCGTTGGTGTTTTCGAGGTCCATAACGAGAGCACCGCCAACAGAAAATAACAAGTTGGCAACTTCCCGATACATACCTATTCCACCTTCATTATTGAACCCGAAAGTTGGGGCAACCGCAGTTCCGTTTCCAAATGTTATCCTTGACGCTCCATCTTGAAATCCAATAGAAGTAAAGTCAATTATTTTATCCCCATTAATAACGACTTGTATCTGGTCTGCACTGTTTCGATACATCCCTGTTCCAGTCCCATCATTGTCTGCAGCCCAAGCCCAAGATGGAGCACCTACTAATCCATTCCCCAACAACAACTGTCCACTTATACTTGCATACCCTCCAACTTCAAAGTTTGAGGAGACGGAAGCGTTACTCTCGAACCATACATCTCCTGATATAGAGGCTGTACCTGATACGGTTAATGTACGGTTTGGGGTGGTTGTGCCGATGCCGACGTTGCCAGTTGCATCTATTCTCATTGCCTCGGTTTGTGTACCATCGGTCGCTTCCAAATGTAGTCTGTCATCATTTCTTGTTCTCATTACTACGGGGGAACTTGTGTATGTTCCAAAAACATATTTTGTATCATCAATCAAATGATATCCCTCAACATTATTATTTTTAAATACCATAGAATGTTGTCCTGTATCATCATATGAAATAAGTAATTTTGGTACGGCAACTGAACCAGAAGTTCCTGTACCAATATGGAGCGGTGCTTCAGGTGAGGTTGTCCCAATTCCCACAAAACCAGTAGAAGCAATTGTCATAAAGCCTCCATCTGCTCCATCTTCATCTGATACCATAAAGGCATAGTCATCTAAGCTAGTGCTTGATGTTATCTCAAATCTTGCATCTGGGGTGATGTCATTAACGCCGACTTCGCCATCTGAAGTTACATAGAAATTCGGGTAGTTTAAAAAGGTTCCAGTATTCCCCGAAAGTCGTGCATCTCCTCCCGAATAAGTCATTGTAACAGTACCTCCTAACTGCCAATAAGAGGTTGTTCTTAATTGTCCAACAATATCTAATTCATATCCATCTGCGGGGTCTTTCCCTATCCCAATAGCATTATTAACACGCAAGTTACTTATTGAAGCTGTGTCTCCAACTTCAAAGTTTTGAGAGACGGAAGCACCTGCACCAAATACATTGAGAGCAGACCAAGTATTCGCTGTACTTCTTGATGCTGGGCCATTTGTCCAATCAAGTTTAATAGTAGCAACACCAGCAGCAATCGAACCGTTAAACATATTTTCATCGAAAGAAGCCGAAGTAGCATTAGTAAATGTTGAGCCGCTATCAAATGAAAACCCTAATGCTATACCGCCATTACTAACAGAATCGTCGTCTCCGCAAGAAAACTTACCAGTAGTGATGTCCCAGGCTAAAGTTTGACCATCGGCGTCACAATCTGATAATCCCGCACCCCAGAACCCACCTGAAATACTTGCTGTACCGTCTACTGCTAGTTTGTAGTTAGGTGAGATTGTGCCGATGCCGACGTTGCCGTTTGTTGTTACTGTTAACAAATCCCCTGTTGTACCACCATAACTTGTTATGTTTAATAAATCATCTTCACTTGCTCCTGCATTTACTATTAGTCTTTGACCTGTTATGTCCCCCCCTGTTTGTAATTCTATTCTACGGACACCCATATAAGTAGCATCACCGTGATTATCTGCAAACTTGAAGGCATAGTATCTATATGCAGTGGTATTTGTTACGGTAATATATTTTGGGTCGGCTGCATCTACTGCGGAATGTTCATCAAATGCTGTTAGTAAAGTCGTAATTTGCACCCACGTTCCATCATTTGCATAGACTAAATCAGCAAAATCCCCTGCTGTATTACTTCCCCAAAAAGTAAAGTTTTGAACGCCTGGGTCTGTATCAAAACCTTCGGTATGATTATTTTCATAATATATTCTTTTTACTATTTTCGCAGAACCCAAATCAATGTGGAAGCGTTGGTTGGCTACTGTTCCATTAGCAGATAACCAAGCATTATTTGGAGCTGTACCAGTCAGAGATTTTGCAGGGTTAGTAGCATAATACGCCCAAAAACTTGTATTTGTTTTCGTAGTCGCTTTCACATAAGTATCACTTTGTGCAGGTGGATATTGAGAATCAGATGATGCAGTTATATTACCTACAACTGTTAGTTTAGAACTTGGACTACTTGTACCTATTCCCACTTTCCCTCCATTTAATACAGTTAGCACATCTCCAGATGTAAAACTTGAAAGATTAAAAATATCATCACTCGCTGACTTCCATATGTCTAACTTCGCCTGTGGGCCCGTTGTCCCGATGCCGACGTTGCCAGTAAGTTGTTTAATGGTCATTGCATCCGTAGAATTTGCCCCAAAAGTTCCGCTGGCACCTGGCTTGTATACGCCAAATATCATTCCAGTGCCAAACTTGCCAGCAATTCCCATTACACTGTTTGTTGCGGTTGGGTAATTAAAAAACAATTTGGCTAAATCATCTGTAGAATCAAAACCGTCTTCCCCCGCTATTAACAGATGACCAGCTATAGCAACTCTTACCCCTGGACTCGTCGTTCCAATACCAACTTTACCGTCACTTAAAATAGTCATTCTGGTCATGGTGTCACCAGCAGTACCATGAGTTCTAGTCCCAAAAACTAGCTTTCCATCATAATTAGTTGATATATCATTTTCTTTTAATCCAGCTATATAACCAAATATAGTTTGGGTAGCATCAGAATCAGTAAAAGTTCCACCTAATGTTATACCTGCTCCCATGTTTTCATCTTGGGCATTTGTGGCCAAGATTTGAATCATGTGCGGATTATTTGTGAATGTTGAAGTAACAGCTCCGCTAACTTCCAATTTTGATGTTGGTCCTGTCGTCCCTATGCCGACGTTGCCTCCACCCTCAATTACCAACTGACTGTTTGTTCCAAAATCAGCTGCGAACGATAGTAAGTTAAGTTCTTTAGTATCATTTGGCGTAAATATAATATTCCCATATCTTGCACTACCAGCAGACGAGTCTGTTCTAAAACCTAATACTACTGGTTCTGAATTTTGTGTATTATCAATAATTAAATGTGCGTTTGCTCGATAGTTTGGAGTAGAAGTATCTACATCAATGGCTTTTTCTATATGAAGTGGAGCTAATGGAGTTATTATACCTATGCCGACTTGACCATTTATATCTATCCTCATCTTTTCAGTCAGACTAACTCCACTAGATGTAAAAAATGCTAAGGCACTATTTGTTCCGCTTACTTCATCTATCTTCGCAGATATCCTTGCCTTAGTAGCATCTGCTCCCAACCCACTTGAATCTGCATTACCGAAATCTAACCTTGCATAATCAACATCATCCGTCCAAGTTCCACTATTACTAGATTTAATCTTAATAGTAGGTGGTGTTGCACCATCCAACCCAGAAGCTCCAACAACTTCAAGAAGTTGACTTGGCTCCGTCGTCCCAATACCTACAAAACCAGAAGAAGCAATGGTAACTATATCTTCATTCCCATTTACTAATTTTCTGATTTTGAAAGCATTACCCTGGGTTGAATCTTGATAAATCTTCCACATATCAGCATTGTTCTCATAAAATACAAGTGATGAGTCCTCACCAGTAACAGAGTTAATTATTGATGTGGTTTCTCCAGCAACCGCTTTTACTTCTAAGTTTCCTCCTGGCGCACTTGTCCCAATACCCACAAAACCAGTTTCAAGAACTGTGAAGAGGTCAGATGTAGATGCTACATTAAAGAGTTGTGCTATATCGCCAACGACTTCAAGTTGTGCTCCCGGTAAGGTTGTTCCGATACCAATTCTACCAGCATTTGAGATTGTCATTCTAACACCCTCCATTGTTCGTAACGCTACTTCACCTTCTACACCAAACGGAGCAGTCCTGAACCAAAGAGCGCCATCCCAAGCATCAAACTCAAGAAGTGTTCCATATCTACCTGGATTACCATACCTCCACACATTCTCAGGGGTACTCTCGTGGTAGAGATTAAACGATATTGCAGGCCAATTAGAAGTGATATAAAGTGCATTTTTCGTTCCAAACTGTGCCTCTGTTGCGCCAAGAGTTGCATCGTGAGTTACGTGCAACGGATTATTTGGTTGTGATGTTCCTATACCTACAAAATTGGCTTTGGCAGAAGCCGTAGCCGTATTTACAAAGAGAGCATTTGAGATTGAGGCGTAGCCTCCTACTTCAAAGTTAGAGGAGACGGAGGCAGAGCCGGATATATCAAGAGCAACAGCGGGAGATGTAACTCCGACACCTATTCTTTGATTCACCGAGTCAACGAAGAGCGTGTTACCAAAAGAAGCACTGCCTAATGTTTTAATATCTATGTTCCCGAAATCCCATGTATATCCGGCAGAAGCTATGACAAAGTTTGCGTCTAGCGTAGCTGAATTAACTAATTCGTCGAAGTCTATTCCGTCTGAAGCTATAGCGCCTAGACCTGTTAGGGTACCGGTTACTGTGAGATTACCTGTGACGGTCTCATTACCCATGACAGAAAGGTTGCCCGTAACAGTAAGATTGTCATTGACATTTGTTTCTCCCGTAGCTGAATCAAGAGTGAGATTGGATGTTTGAGTAGTGACGGTGGAACCGTTTAACTGAAGATCGGAGTCAACATTGATTAGTCCCGTGTTTATGATGTCAGGGTTCAATGTTTGAATAATGGTCGTAGAGCCACCGCTGCTTTGAAGTGGAGGAGGGATGAGGCTGATTTGTGTCTGTAAAGCGGCTAACTGTTCATATATAACTGTTATATCATCTGTAGGAGGTGATACTCGAATAAGAGCTTTCGCGAGTGTAGGTTCAGATATTGCCGTAATACCTGTTTCAATTTCTGTAATTTGTTCTTCGAGATCAGAAACTCTGTTTATCGTATTATCCACCGATGTTTCTATTCTTCTTAGCTCTTCTGAAGGAATTATTTCTCTTGTTATGAAAATATCTACTTCTTCTGTTTGGATAAATTTATTAATAAACGTCGTAACTAATTTAGTAAATAAATTACTATCTCTTAAGTTAGGTTTATAAATCTTGTCGGTTGTGCCGTTGAAAGCATAATATGTTTTGTCTGCAAGATTATTAACCAGGGAAATAATTTTTTGTTTAGGTGGGTCAAGTTGCAATAATGCTGATTGATAAACATTCAATTCGTTTGCAATAAAATTAGAAGGTGCTGTAGCATATTTTTTATCAAATTCGTTTGGACCAAACCAGCTTATTAATCCTATGACAACTAAAAGAGCCACCAAAGATAATAGGGTGACTCTAAGGATTTTTCCAACGACTACCGGTATAAATACCCGTTGGGATAAAGAAGGAACTGCGGAAAGAACACTTTTGTCTTCTTTAGCAACTGGAATTGTTTTAGGAACACTTTTGATTCCAGATTCTACTTGATTCTGTTTAGCCTTTGTTTGGTATTCAATTAGAGAATCTTCTCTTATGTACCAATTACCATTTTCTTTTACTGCTTCTACTTTCCCTTGTCTTGCGATAGATCCAATGTAACTGATATCATAGCCAAATCTTTTTGCTAAGTCGGACGACAAAAACCAACCATCTTCCGGTGTTAACAAATTTTGCTTATCTGGTTTTTGATTTTTATGATTAGTATTCTTCAATCCAAAAATCCAAAAAGCATTACCCGGTAGTCGACAGTCGATTAACCTTTATTTAAAAAGAACTCTCGAAGGTTCACCATCATTATATCGTATACTCAGAAACATGGTCAATAGTACATATCCACAGGTATCGAAGTCTTTCTCTATGCTCTTGGAAGATCCAAAATACCTTCTACAACACCATAAAACGTCTCATCTAAGAAGACTCAATGTGTGTAACCTCCTGTTATTTCAAAGTCTCTCAAAAGCACCAAACCTCTCGAAAATCAAACACCGTCGAGAAACCTTTCTATCTAGCCATTTATTGGGTATATATAGATATCAAAAGATTACAAAAGGTTAATAACAAAACCACCGGCCTTAGCCGGTGATTTCTATCTTTAGTAATAAATTTAGGTTAACCCTTTACCTCAATCCCCATATTTCTAGCTGTGCCTTCTATAACCTTCATGGCAGCCTCTATATCATTTGCGTTTAAATCAACCATTTTCTTTTCAGCGATTTCCTTGAGTTGTGCCTGATTTATAGTTCCTACCTTATTCTTATTAGGAACTCCCGAACCCTTCTCTACTCCAGCAGCCTTTTTGATCAAAAACGAAGCTGGCGCAGTCTTGAGCTTGAACTTAAAGGTTCTATCTTCAAAGATTGTAATTTCAATAGGA
>SDBV01008472.1_pt1 | contig 13863 bp, 12 predicted proteins | sample 2277081 | NCBI WGS metagenome assembly SDBV01 (sample SAMN10402039, study PRJNA504765) | marine sediment metagenome | isolation source: marine sediment core GS10_PC15, 223 cmbsf | place: Arctic Ocean: Southern Knipovich Ridge | collected 2010 | reverse complement strand
TTGATGGAGGAAAACTCCTCTATTTTGGCTTGGAATTGTGAAGTATATTTAATCATATGCAGGTTTATTTGTCAAATATACGAATAACCTTGCATTTAACAAAATCTTTTTGCCTTAAAATCGCTGTATTTGAACAATATAGACTGATTTTGGGCAAAATGAGGAAGCCCGAAGTAAATCGACAAGGAAGTATTTATTTAGGTAACGGAATGCGGTAATGCACTGTGTCACAGATTCTCAGCACAAGCTAACATCGTTTGATCGAAGAATCAATTGCCTTGATGAGCCAGACATCTTGATTACACCCAGTAGCGGTATTGGGTATAGCCGGTGTAAAAGCGTCGTTTTAGACTCTACTTATTCCAAATGTTTTACCGCGCTTCTTAATCAGATCGAAGGCATGTGATTTTAATGCAAGTATGAATGCATTCATTTCATCGAAGTTGTATTCATAATCATATCCTGCTTCTGATAGGAATTCGTGCAAATATCGAAATTTCTCAAAAGCATCATTATGTAACACTAATAGGTCTTTTACACAATTGAACTTAGTTGGCTCGGATTTTTGCGAGTCTTTTTCTTCTTCCTCTTTTTTTACTTTTGTTATCGTTATCCGATATGATGATAATTCTTCGTCAATATCCTTTTGATTTTCGATATAGCTTCTTTCAATCGTATTTTTAACATCCAAAGGCAATTTCTTGAATAGATTCCATAAATGATGCCCTTTGGCTGGATAATGAAGTGTGATTATATGGACAGCTTTTAAATAAAGTTCTGCGGATAGATTAAAATTTACAACACCCGGCGCTAATCCAATAAATCCAAAATAGCCTGTGTCCATATGAATTTGTTTGGCTATTTGATGCCCAACTGCATAAAATCCCTCCGCTAAGCTTACAGAGAAATCTGCATTAAATCTAATTTGTTTGTTGTTTCGTTTTGACAAAATATATAGTAAAAATTGCAGCTAACAATATAGTGTTTTATAGAATGTTTGCCTAAAGTTAGAAGCAGACTGTTCATATAGTGCAAAATGATTGTTTTTCAGTAGTCAGAGTATCCCGATAGATATCGGAAGTAGTCAAGAATCAGCCATTCATTTACAGGTGATCTCGGTGATCAAATGAAATCAAATAATTTTTGGTGTTCAATACTCAACCTTGGGCATTTTTCTGTTGTGAGTCTTGAGTAACGAGTCAAGGTAAGCGAGACTATTAACACTGACCCAATGAACCGAAGTCTTACTTCGCATCATTGGAGCTTAATTGTTAGCGACCGTTATTTAATCTAGTGACTTTGTATCTTCTCACCCCGGTTCCCAATGTTAACGCACACTCATAAAGATCTGGCTGAACGTTGGTTACTTTCACTTTCACCAATTGCATAGTAGTATTGGTTGGGATTAGATGAAATTCACAACTCGAAACCCATCGGACACCGAACTTTCCAGTTTGAAGTGTTTGCTTATCTGTCTCGTACTGCCAATGATCTGTTCTTTCGATTGAATACCCTTCGATTTCAAAGCTGCCGACCTTTATTTTCTGACAGTCGATTGGGGAACTAACCTGAACTTCTTCATATTTTACCATATTTGGATATGTAAATCCAGAATAGATTAACAAACCAAACGAAAAAAGCAGTAGTACCTGAAAAACCAGCATTACAGTGGGAATTAAAAATTTTATTTTGGACCAAAAATCAAGTTTGATTATCGGCAAAAGAGAGATCAATAAACTTATTCCGGCTGAGAAGAGAAGAATCAAAACCAAATTGGTAAGTATATCAATTGAGAACCACCATTGATCCAATGAATATGATAAGTCGTATTGTTTTAAAAATCCGTATTGTATAATAAAATATGGGATAAATAGAACCCCTACGATTCGCCAAGTATTTCTGCTTTTCAATTTGTTAGAATAACGCATGTTAACAATATATTGTTTTATAGAATGTTTGCCTAAAGTTAGAAGCAGACTGTTAAAATAGTGCAAAACAACTGTTTTAAAAAGTAGCGGATTTTATGCTGAGTTAGGAACTGTTTTTCCAAATCAGTCTAAAACAAAGTATGACAATAGTTACAGTTACTAGGAGGTTAGGAATTAATCCAAAAATAAGAGATGACGTTAATGTCGGTCCTCTAATTGCCTCAACATATTCACCTTTTACCCGCCAATAATTCTCATTTTGATATAGTTGTTGAAAGAAGGGAAATGCTGTGTGTAATACAACTACCAAAAGGTACAATCCGAAGAACAATATGAAGGTTTTTTTGAAATTAGGGACTTCTTTTACTGCAATTAATTTTCTGTAATAGATAATAATCAAGGTAATCACTAATAACACAGGAACATATTTCCGGATTATTTCCCGAATCCAGTGGTCATCAATAAAGTGAAAATCAAATATTATTGAGTCAAGAAGCGATCTTAGATTCGTTAAAAACATGAATCCTAAAATTCCTAATCCAATAACTATAAAATATTGTTTGGTATTCACATTAAGTAAATTAGATAGTGCCTAACAATATAGTGTTTTATAGAATGTTTGCCTAAAGTTAGAAGTTGACGGTTAGAATAGTGCAATACGCTTGTTTTAAAAAGTAGTGGTTTTATCCAACTTACTGGCTAACGGTCGTTTATTGATTTGCTGGGTGGCTGACGTGCGAAATTACCTATAGCTTATTGTTAGACTCAAGTGTAAAACTCTAAATGTTAAGAGCCTAGTTATTTCTTGGCGGCATTCTTTTATCCAGGTAATCTTCGTAAGCTGCATCGAATTGTCTGAACTTCAATATATCGCAGGGGTTATCGACAAATTCGTTATAGGTATTTACTAATTCTGGATAATAACGATACGCGAAGGTCACGTAGGTCTTTTGAGGAAAACCAATTGAAAATAATACCATGAAAAACCAGAAAAATATTCTTGATTTTAGAAGTTGAAAATATGGCTGAAACCATTGAAATCGGTTTAATATTATTGACAGCAACAGCAAAAAGATCAAGGATACCAGTGCGATCTGATTCATCTGCTTCCACCCGTGTAAAAAATTAAATTTGAAAACAAGTCCCATTGCTGCAATCGAAAAACCAAATCCATACAATACTACCCATAGATTTTGCTTTGGTTTTTTTGGTTTTAAAATAGCGAAACCAAATAGCAAATATATGATTGCCAACAATGTCATCGTAAACATAAATACCATGTCATAGTTGGAGTTCGGTTTTATGAAAAACAAAAGCAGCCCAGCAAACGCAATTGCAATTAATAGAATGTCCAACTTTATTCTAGAAAGTATTGTCCGTAATGAATGTATTAGGTTCACTATTACTGCTATTTATCTTATAAATCTGGTTTTATCCCGGTTAGCCACCCAACGGGTGTTGGCTAATCACCACCAACCGTACTACCTCTTTTAAAAATAACACACAGAATCTTTAAATGCTACTAATTAAGTGGTCTGTGGTCAGTGATACGGAATTGCCATTTCATGAGCTTATCTGTCATTTTATGATGTTAATGTGTCATTTTATGATGATCATGTGTCATTTTATGATGATCATGTGTCATTTTATGATGATCATGTGTCATTTTAAAGCGATCATGAATGATTTTGGGATGGTCGGAAACGATTTTATCATGGTCGGGAGCGATTTTATCATGGTCGGGAATGATTTTACCATGGTCGGGAATGATTTTACGATGGTCGGGAATGATTTTATAGTGGTCGGGAATGATTTTAGGATGGTCGGGAACGATTTTAGGATGGTCGGGAACGATTTTATCATGGTCGGGAATGATTTTATAGTGGTCGGGAATGATTTGATAGTGGTCGGGAATGATTTTATAGTGGTCGGGAATGATTTTATTTCTCCCCCTCATAGTCACCCGCCAAATCCTTTCTTCATTACTTAAACCGTATAATGAGAAAGGGGACTTTGAGGCTTCTGTTTTCATATCTGTAAAACCTAAGAAAGCAACGAGTCTGCATAAGAATGACTCTGTGTAGGGTTGAAATGAAAGCAAATAATTTTTGACGTGCAATACCCAACCCTGGGCATTTTTGTGGGATAGTAACAGTTTCGGCTTAGGAGACGTGGCGGTTAACATCTAACATGCTTGTCCGAACTTTAACCCGGTTTATGCATTAGGTGATCTATTCCAATGTCTAATAGCAAAAAAATCAAGCACGTCCGCCAATTTTGATTCTCACCGTGATGGTTACCACGATTCCCCTCCTTCACAAGTTTCGTGCAGGCGAGTCAAAATTGTCGTTAAGCACTTGATTTTTTTGCACTTAAACCTTCATTACGAAAACCCAATGTATAAACCGGGTTTAATAAAATAAATAACTGAAGTGTCAGCATGCCGGACAAACGGCATGAATTCTTGAGCCATTGATGGGTCGTTTTAAAATCAAGGAAAATATCTGTAAATTTCCTTTCTGTGTAGAAATCGAATTAGTTGGACTTCCTTTTTACTGATTATTGCACCTACTCCTATAGTCACCGAGTCTTATTCTATAAAAGTCGCTAGTGCCTTTGAGTTTTTTAATATTCTTAATATCAGAAAGTTTCGAAGCCTTTTGAATGTTACTTAATTGTGGCCAGGAGTTTTGGACTCAGCCTTAGGTTTCCAGCTTTCTTGAAGTCCTTTTCGAATGATTTGTCAATTTTGAGAATCACTTCAGGCTACCAATAAACTTATCGGTATCAATGAACGATCTTGTCCTTCCATGCTTAATTGCCCTGATAAGCCCAATATCTTCTAATTGCTGCTCAGTTAACATTTTAGTTTTAATACCCAATCTTTCTGCTAATTCGATCAGAATTTTCAGATTTTTACTGGAGTCGCTTGTCAATATTGCACTTTTCATTTTTTATTACAATTTACTCAAAGATACGAATTCAAGCAAAATTAGTTTGTTTCCAATAAGTATGCGCCCCCTTCAATCTAGTATTTTGTAGAATGTTTGCCTAAAGTTAGAAGCAGACTTTTAAAATAGTGCAAAATGATTGTTTTTTAGTGGTCAGAGTACCCCGATAGATATCGGGGGAAGCCAGGTATCAATCACTCATTTATAGGTGATTGCAATAATCCAACAATCAAATGAAAGCAACGAATCTAGTTTCTCTAAGTAAAAGTTCACTTTGATGAAATCAGGCTTTTTAGCAGACTTCCAATTTGCCAATTTCGATTTATGTCAGAAAAGTATTCAGCGCCAGGACCCTGGGCAAAAAGCGGCACAACAGAAGCTGTATGATTTACAGTTGACCATACGAGTTGCATATTTGGATAATTATTATCTGAAACAACTGCAAGACCGCCAGTTTCATGATCGGAAGTGAATAACACTAAAGTTTCTCCATTTTTTGCCGAAAAAGTAAGTATGTGTGCAAGGGTTTCTTGAATAGATCTTATACCCCGCAAAACTCTTTCTGAGTCATTTTTATGAGATGCCGCATCCATTTCTTCACTTTCCACCAATAATACAAAAGGATCGTTCTGAGCTGTGAAATATTTCAAAGCTAAATCTGTCAGTTGTGTCAGATTAGGAGAAGAGCTTAAATCCTGAACCTCATCCTCAGCAAAAATCGCGGCAATAGGTTTTAGAATAGAATCTTGTTCCGGGAGTTCAAGTGACTCATCCAGAAGTTGAAACCGCTGATTTAAGATATCGAAAGTCGATTCAAGATCAGGAACATCACCTTCACCCAAATCCTCGAGCTCTCCGAATATCAGATCCAGGTCACTGGAAGTAATTTGCATCAAAATGTCCCGCGCATTATCTCGTGACCTGGTATGTGCAACGAAAGCAGCGGGGGTTGCATCCCAGATGTATGAGTCCGTAACAATACCCGTGTTATATTGATTATCGGAGGCCACCTCGAAAACATTTGTTAGTTCTTTTCCATCCTGATCAAGTCCAATTACTTCGAAAAATGTAGACGTACCGGTTGCTAATGCGGTTGCGGAGGCGCCCGAATCGGTAAGCGGCCCGTAAGAAGATCGCGGATCATGCCACCCTTTAATATCGAACTGCGACCAAACAGACGGAACCCCTTCAAGTTGCTGCGTAAGAATTGCTAATGACAGATGCGAAAAGCCCATACCATCGGCTATGAACACAATAATATTTTTTGGTTTTTCGCTTAATTTTTCCGGGTGTACTTTTGGCAAAATCTGCCCTGGAGAAAATTCAATATTTTTTGATGAAGTTCTCACAACCTTTAAGTTGAATGCATAAAATGAGCCTGTGAGAAGTAAGCCGAGTATAAATGCTGTAAGAAGACTCGTTTTTTTCCAATTTTTCATATTCAATGCTCAATTGTTTGTTCTTTAATTTATATCTCTCAGATTCCCGACTGTTCTCTCTTCTAATCCAAAATAGATGATCTTGTGTACGGCTACATTACCTACCGGAGATTGCGCTTCAATGCCAATTTTAACAATATCAGCTTCAGGCATCGATGTCAGACGTGCCATTCTATAACTTTTGCCATCTTTTGACCAATGCATGGAATAAGTATTATTTTTACGTACCATCGCAAGCCAAACTTGTTTTTCCTTGTTTAGAATAACCCCATTTGCATCATCTGATGTTCCTTTTGTTACTACAGAAACAATACCCGGTCCGGTTGCATCAGAGTTTTCAAAGGCAAACTTTATCCAATTCAGGCTATCAATATGTAACATAAGGGATACAGCATTCCATTTCGAAGAAAAATCCGGTTGGACAAGTGTCCTGGCTACAAAATCCCCTTGTAGTTCTTTATACAAGAAGGGTGCTGAAGCAACAATGGACTTATCCTCTGGATTATTGAAGAAATCTGATCCTTTTGTCACCGTTATTGAGAACCCGCTATCTTCAATCTGAAATGATTCAGGTTCATTGAGCCATTCTAATTCTGAGATGCTCTCTTCAGTCATATTAGGCATAATCGTATTTAAATTAGATCCACTTTTTTCAATATTACAACTTACAAGAAGACCGCCGATTGATACTAAGCAGAAAATATTCTTCATAATTTGGAATTTACGTGTGATAACAATGTAGTGTTTTATAGAATGTTTTGCCTAAAGTTAGAAGCAGCGTGTTGGAATCGTGCAAAAAAGCTTGTTTAAAAAGTTGTGGATTTATCTTGAGGCAAATGTTCTGTAAAACTCCTTTGAACTGTCTCTTTTAAAAATAATACACAGAACCGTTAAATGCTACTAATTAAGTGGTCAGTCATCAGTAGTCAGTGCCCAGTATCCCGTTAGATACTGTGAGTAGCCAGGAATCAACATTCTTTATGGGAGATTTCAATAATCAAATAATCAAATGAAAGCAGTAATTTTAGGAGTATCAATTTTAAAAATAGGAATTATGTCAGGAGTTGAAGGACGAGTAGCGTTGGTAACGGGTGCGGGGCGTGGAATCGGGCGAGCAGCAGCTGATCTGCTGGCCTCGCGAGGTGCACGAGTAATGGCCACAGCACGCAGCGAGAATGAATTGCAGACGCTGGGCCTGGATTATGTTGTAGCTGATCTGGGAACACCTGAAGGCTGCGCACTTGCGGTGAAGGAAACACAGGATCGCCTGGGGCCGATTGCAATCCTTGTCTGTAATCACGGTATCGGTTCAGCCCATGAGCGCGTGATCTGGGAGCAGGAACCCGGGCTATGGCGCGAAACAATGCGTATCAATTTGGATGGCCCTTATTTGTTGTCGAAGTCAGTGGTCAAAGATATGATTGAACAGGCTTATGGCCGGCTGGTGTTTACGAGTTCTACGGCCGGTCAGGTGGCAGAATACTCCGGGAGTGCTTACAATAGCTCAAAGCATGGTCTTCTGGGTCTGATGCGCTCGGTTGCTCAGGATGCAGGGTCCCATGGTGTGACTTCCAACGCGGTGCTGCCAGGCTGGGTAAAAACACCAATGGCTGAGTCCTCAGCCAAAGCCGAAGCCGCGCAGCGTGGTATCTCTACGGACGAAGTGTGGACGGAAAGAGCTGCACTTTACCCGGCAGGCCGGGTAGTGACATCCGAAGAAGTGGCCGAGGTCATTGCCTTCCTGGCATCTGAAGAATCCAGTGGCGTCAACGGGGAGGCCATAACCGTAGCCCTTGGAGGTATCCGGTGAACATAACAAAAAAGGCAAGAGAAGGAACCAGCATCCCAAATAGATATCGGGAGTAGTAAGGAATCAACCATTCATTAATGGGTGATTTCAATGAACAAATAGAAGAACATCATTCTTATCGGTCAATACCCAACCCTGGGCATTTTATAAGGGAGACGAAAGCCCACCTACACTATAATTTCGGTGGACAGGCCCGAAGCCAAAAAAGCGGAAAGCATAAGAGCGGAAAGGTGGAAGATGGAGAAGTTGGGTTCAGGGTTCAGGGATCAGGGTTCAGGGGTAAGGTGGTGATGTGTCATTTCCTGGTGCTTATCTGCCATTTTCATGTGCTTATCTGTCATTTTATGATGATCATGTGTCATTTTAAATCGATCATGAATGATTTTATCATGGTCGGGAATGATTTTATCATGGTCGGGAATGATTTTATCATGGTCGGGAATGATTTTATGGTGGTCGGGAACGATTTTATGGTGGTCGGGAATCATTTTATGGTGGTCGGGAATGATTTTAGGATGGTCGGGAACGATTTTATTTCTCCCTCTTATAAGTCACCTGCCAAATCCTTTCTGCATTACTTAAACCGCATAATGAGACAGGGGACTTTGAGGCTTCTGTTTTCATATCTGTAAAACCTAAGAAAGCTGCGAGTCTGCATAAGAATGACTGAAGGGGGTTGAAATGAAAGCAAATAATTTTTAACAATCAATACCCAACCTTGGGCATTTTGAGGGAAATGTAACGGTTTGAATAAACGTCCGTTTTTCCCGAAGGGATGCCTTTGACAATGGCGTTTATTTGAAGTTGGCAGTATTTAAGATATTAATCATGCTTCAAGATCGCACTCATATCCAAAGGATCATAGATCACACCTACATTTTTACAGTATTCTTCCCATGCAGCTATTAATTCATTTCTTATCTCAGGAAATTGATCAGATAGATCAATGCTTTCAGCAGGATCTTCAGCCAAATTATAAAGTTCCCAATCTCCATTACCAAACGGTTTTGGTAAGTTGATTATTTTCCATTCATCCTTAATGTAGGCACGCATGCCATGCAACTCGTAGCCAATTCCTTCGTTCTTATGAACTGCTTCTTTTTCACCTGTTAGTAGGGGCAGTAAGGATTTTCCCATCATTACAGGTATGGATTCATTTTGTTCACTTGGATGAACTGCTCCGGCAAGTTCTAAAAAAGTAGGCATCAAATCCGATATATGGGTGAATGCTTTATTCATTTTTAGATTATTGTTCATCGATGCCGGAAGTTTGATAATACAGGGTGAAATAATGCCACCTTCGGTAGTGAAGGCTTTATAAAGTCTATGTGGTGACATACTTGCTGAAGCCCAGAATGGTCCCATTTCAATAAAAGAATTCGGGAATCCCCTATTCTCTAAATTGTTATTAAAAGAATTTAGATGGGCTTCCGTTTGACCAGGATAAGCAGTGCTCATTGCACCGTTGGCTCCATTGTCACTAAAAAAGACAATAATCGTATTATCCATCTTATTGTTTTCTTCAAGCCAATTAAAAATTCTGGATATTTGGTCATCCATGTACTCAATCATGGCCGCATAAACTTCCATATCTCTGGCCGATGCCTTCTTCTCTTCATCTGACAGATCGTCCCAGACAGGACCGGACCAGGGAAACATGTTGGCTTTTTCCGGAACAATACCAAGTTTTTTCAAGCTTTCAAATCTTTCTGCTCTGAGCACATTAAAACCTTGATCATATTTCCCTTTATACTTATCAATGTAATTTTCAGGGGCATGCAGGGGGTCATGTGGTGCCGTATAAGAAACATATGCAAAAAATGGCTTTTTATCATTCTTATCTCGTTCCAACCAATTTAGAATATAGTCCGTATAATTCTTCGTGGAATAAAAGTCTTCAGGTAATTCATCTTTTAATATTCCATTTCTGGAGTATGACATTATTTGTGGCGGAGATAATGGCAATTTATCCGCCCAATGGCTTCCTCCCCCAGGCAAGAGCACAAATGTTTCTTCAAATCCTTTCATAATTGGCCTGTGATCCTGTTCATGACCCAGGTGCCATTTCCCTGTCATATAAGTATGGTATCCAGCATCATTTAAAATCCGAGGCAAATGGGCTACTGTATTGTTTAAATATCCCTCATAACCTGGATTTCCTTTCTGCTTTGAAGTCACTATCTCACCCATACTTCCTAATCCTGCAATATGGTTGTCAGTTCCTGACAATAGCACTGACCTGGAAGGTGAGCAAGTTGGAAGCACATGAAAATTTGTAAGTATAACACCCTGATCTGCCAAATTGTCGAGGGTGGGCGTTGCAATTTCTGCACCAAATGGACCTATATCACTAAAACCCATGTCATCCGCAACTATCAATAAAATATTAGGCTTTTGACGAATTGTTTCATGTTCTCCATTTTTAGTCTGGCATGATGCTGTAATTATTACCAGGACCATTAAATAAAAATTAAATGAGATTAATGTTTTCATCAGGATATTCTTTATTACTAATTACTGCCAACGACCGAAATAAAACTTATAGCAGTTTAAATGTCTGTATTTCTGTCATTTAGCTGTATGTTTAATTAAATTTCCAAATTTACATATTAACTCTTCAACCCGCTATTGGTTTATTTTCATGTTGTATGCTGGCTTTTTAATTTTCTCTATTTCTTTTTCAATTTATTTACTCCAAAACAAATGTATTCATCACCAGTAAATGAAACGTCAAAAATAGTTTCAAACTCTGTTTCTGAAACTTTCTTTATTGTCCATCGTGCTTTCCCTTTCGGCAAATTTTCAATAATTTCTGTTTCAAAAATCAGTATGGAATCATTAGAGAGTGAATCGTTTAAAATATATTGATTGATAAATCCTTCTATATTAAACTGTCTGAATATTATTGCGGCTCGGGTCTTATCATAACTGATATAACCCTTGTCAATATGATGTTCTCCTTCTGGATTCATTTCCGATGGCTCAAACTTTGAATCATTGATTACCTCAATATATTTTCCACTCATAACAAATTTAAAACTGGATTCAATTTCGGATTTATCATTACCAAAACCACTGCCTACTCCGCTCCATTCTCCTATTAGAAAACTAAATTTATCAAAGGGGTTTGATTGTCCAATGGATTGACCAATTATCAGGGTAATTCCAATAAACACTAATACTATTCTTCTCATATTCATCATATTAAATTTTACAATTAATCTCGATTTGTATCGTATTCAGCCTGCACGCAACGAATGTATAAGGTTCACTATTACTGTTATTCATCTTTTAAATTCAGTTTTATTCCGGTTAGCAACCAAACAGGTGTTGGCGAACCACCATTCCCATATCATTTATCTCTTTTAAAAATAACATACAGAACCGTTAAATGCTATTAATTATGTGATCAGTCATCAGTAGTAAGGGACCAGTACCCCGAGAGATATCCTGAGTAGCCAGGAATCAATCATTCATTTATGGGTTATTTCAATAATCCAACAATCAAATGAAAGTAAATAATCTAGTTTCTCTAAGTAAATGTTCACTTTGATGAAATCAGGCTTTTTAGCAGACTTCCAATTTGCCAATTTCGATTTATGTCAGAAAAGTATTCCGCACCAGGACCCTGAGCAAAAAGTGGCACAACAGAAGCTGTATGATTTACAGTTGACCATACGAGTTGCATATTTGGATAATTATTATCTGAAACAACTGCGAGACCGCCAGTTTCATGATCGGAAGTGAATAACACTAAAGTCTCTCCATTTTTTGCCGAAAAAGTAAGTATGTGTGCAAGGGTTTCTTGAATAGATTTTATACCCTGCAAAACTCTTTCTGAATCATTTTTATGTGATGCTGCATCCATTTCTTCACTTTCCACCAATAATACAAAAGGATCGTTCTGAGCTGTTAAATATTTCAAAGCTAAATCTGTTAGTTGTGTCAGATTAGGAGAAGAGCTTAAATCCTGAACCTCATCCTCCGCAAAAATTGCGGCAATAGGTTTTAGAATAGATTCTTGTTCCGGGAGTTCAAGTGACTCATCCAGAAGTTGAAACCGCTGATTTAAGATTTCGAACGTTGATTCCAGGTCCGGAACATCGCCTTCACCCAAATCCTCGAGCTCTCCGAATATCAGATCCAAGTCACTGGAAGTAATTTGTATCAAAATGTCCCGCGCATTATCTCGTGACCTGGTATGTGCAACGAAAGCAGCGGGGGTTGCATCCCATATGTATGAGTCCGTAACAATACCCGTATTATATTGATTATCGGAGGCAACCTCGAAAACATTTGTTAGTTCTTTTCCATCCTGATCAAGTCCAATTACTTCAAAAAATGTAGATGTACCAGTTGCTATTGCGGTTGCGGAGGCGCCCGAATCCGTAAGCGGCCCGTAAGAACATCGTGGATCATGCCACCCTTTAATATCGAACTGCTCCCAAACAGACGGAACCCCTTCAAGTTGCTGAGTAAGCATTGCTAATGACAGGTGCGTAAAGCCCATACCATCGGCTATGAACACAATAATATTTTTTGGTTTTTCGCTTAAATTTTCTGGTTGTACTTTTGGCGAAATCCGCCCTGGAGAAAATTCAATATTTTTTGATGAAGTTCTCACAACCCTTAAGTTGAATGCATAAAATGAGCCTATGAGAAGTAAGCTGAGTGTAAATGCTGTAAGAAGACTCGTTTTTTTCCAATTTTTCATATTCAATAAATGCTCAATTGTTTGTTCTTTAATTTATATCTCTCAGATTCTCGACTGTTCTCTCTTCTATTCCAAAATTGATAATCTTGTGTACGGCTACATTACCTACCGGAGATTGCGCCTCAATGCCAATTTTTACAATATCAGCTTCAGGCATAGATGCTAGGCGGGCCATTCTATAACTTTTGCCATCTTTTGACCAATGCATGGAATAAATATTATTTTTACGTACCGTCGCAAGCCAAACTTGTTTTTCCTTGTTTAGAATAACCCCATTTGCCTCATCTGATGTTCCTTTTGTTACTACAGAAACAATGCCACTGCCCATATCATTTATCTCTTTTAAAAATAATACAGAGAACGATTAAATGCTATTAATTAAGTTGTCGGTCCTCAGTAGTCAGGAACCAGTATCCGGAGAGATATCATAAGTAGCCAGGAACCAATCAGTCATTTATGGGTTATTTCAATTATCAAATGAAATCAAATAAATTTTGATGTACAATACCCAACCTTGGGCATTTTAATTAAGTGGTTAGTCATCAGTTGTCAGGGCCCACTATCCCGATAGATATCGGGAGGGATCAGGGATCAGGTGCTTATTTGTCATTTTATGATGATCATGTGTCCTTTTCCAATGCTTATCTGTCATTTTCATGTGCTTATCTGTCATTTTCCCATGCTTATGCGTCATTTTAAAGCGATCATGAATGATTTTGTGATGGTCGGGAATGATTTAATAATTATCGGGAATGATTTTATGGTTGTCGGGAACGATTTTGGGATGGTCGGGAACGATCTTATGGAGGTCGGGAGCGATCTTATGGTGGTCAGGGATGATTTTATTTCTCCCCCTCATAGTCACCCACTAAATCCTTTCCCTTTCTGTAATACTTACTTAGTCGATCCTTAACAACATAAAATACTTTGGTTACTTTTCAGGGATAATGCTAATATCCGAAGTTGTTCAAGGAGCCAAGAAAGCTCTTTGAACTTTAAGTTCAACCATCTTTTGAAGTTG
>SDBV01008471.1_pt1 | contig 13863 bp, 11 predicted proteins | sample 2277081 | NCBI WGS metagenome assembly SDBV01 (sample SAMN10402039, study PRJNA504765) | marine sediment metagenome | isolation source: marine sediment core GS10_PC15, 223 cmbsf | place: Arctic Ocean: Southern Knipovich Ridge | collected 2010 | reverse complement strand
CGCAGCGAAGCGCTCAGTTTTCCGATTGGTGGGCGCACGCGGTGGGGTGTGCCCTGGGATTGCCTCTCTATCTGCTTTGTCTGGGGTCGCGGTGGTGCGAATCGCCCGATGCAAGAGCGAAGGTCACCGAAGGGCGGAGAGTCTCGTAGAGGTGGCCCGAATCAGGGGGAGGGGATAACTTTCACTGCGGGGCTAATCCTTCAGGGAGCTTCTCGATCCCGACCTGCGGGTTGTTGGCGAACGGGTTGTAAAGCGGGTCGCCGATGAGCACCATCCGCCAACTTACCAGTGGTGTGGTCCGCCAATAGCATTCCGCCAACGTGTACTTACCCGTCAGAAGAAGCGCGAAGAATTCGTCGGGCAGTGGGAAGGCGTGGAGAAGCGGTTCGTCCACGGCGCCAACCGTTGCGGCGATTCCATTCTGGATCATCTTGACGCACCACTCGGTGCTTTGCGGATCGCGCAGGTTTGTCGCTTCGAAGCTCGCCACGTGCCACCCCACCGACCCCCGCACCCACGCAAACGCCGGTATGTATTTCCTGAGGGAGTACCATCCGACGTACAGTCCCGCGTCGGGACAGGCGCCCGGGGCAAAGAGCGATTGCTTTTCGTCGAGAATGGTCTTGATGGGCGTGTTGGCTCGCACGAAACGTGCGAGCTTGCGGAGACGATCGTCGTACTGCGGGAGCTTTCCCCCCGCGTCGATGTAAAAGTTGCCCTTGAGGCCTTCTGACTGAGCCGCGATGGAGTCGTTAACGATCCGCAATGCGTCGGCGTAAGTTGGTCCATCGATGCGGGCGGTCATGATGGTCAAAGGCGCCGTCTTCGTCTTGAGCGTCCTTGCGACTCTCCAGTTCAAGAGGTTGTTTAGCGGTCCTTTAAGGGGATACCTCGGCCACCAGATTCCCGCCAGTTCGCTATCTACCGCGGCGTCGGTGGATCTGAGTACCTTCTCAGATTCGGGGGCGTTGTCATCCTCGCTGGCCGGGCCGGCCTTCTCGGTGCAGTAGGAATAAACCAGGAGGGCTCCGCCGATGGCGTCCAGGAGCTTCACGCGCCTCTCCACGTCGCTGTTGGTAGGTGCGGTGGGCGAGGTCGTCGCGGTCGTTGGAAGGTTGGTCAGTTGCTTCTGGGCTTCGGTAAGCAGGTTCTGCAACTCAGCGAGATCGGGCCCCCCCGAGGGATTCACCATCTCGATGTGGGCAATCAACGACTTCAGGCCTCCGATGTCCAGGTGCAGCGCCATCAATTGCCGTTCCGCGATCGCCCGATTCTCCAGTTCCGATGTGCGTCCCATCTGGACTTGCTTCTGAGCAAGCAACCAGTTGATGTTCTTCTTCAGTGTCGCGAATCTGGTCAGTGGGCGAGCGGGCTCAGCCGCCGGAGAGCGAAAAAGCTTCCCAATGGGCCTGAGCTTTTTGATACCACTATCGGGAAAGTTCGACCCCACGCTGGCGAGGAGCCTGTAATCTACTGCGAGGCGGTAGTGAGCCCGATCGGCGGCCGTCTTATAAGCTACATGCTCCGGTTTGGGAGGAGGGACCGGAGGGCCCATCACTCGAATGGGGACACCCCTCATCAACACAAAGCACCTGATCTGCCTGATCAATCCGCGCTCGATGAGGATCTTCCGCAGCGGGGCAATTATTTCCTTTTCGTATGCGCTTCGCTCGATCCGCTGGTGCGTGGAGGTATCCAGCAGTGCGATGTTCTCGTCCGGGATTCCGCGCAGGTTAGCGTAAGTGCGGGCGAGCTTTACTGACTCATCGCTGCGAGTGTTAGCGACGACGAGCACCTGGTTCGCCACCAGCTCCGCCCGGGCGCCTGCAGAAGTTGCGAGAATCAGCAATGCAGCGAAGAACACCATGTGTTTTGACATATGCGCCTCTTGAGGGGCGTCCGTACCGCTTACCTGATACATAGACACGCTCCGGGAGCGACCGATTAACATTGTTTAGGATACCCAAGAGAGGGGATGTTTGCAAAAGCAGATTGACGTCTTGTCGCCTCTGCGGTAGAGGTGGGCATCGGGTTTTGTCGGAACGGATGGTTTAGAGGCTCTTAAGGATGAGGCGATGAAGCGATATCTGATTCTTGCGTGGATGCTTGTGTTTGTGGGCGCCTGCCCGGTCCCCCAGTCGCAGGACACCCCAGTGTCTGAGACGAAGCTTTCAGTGGACCCCACCGGCGCCGAATATTGGATCTATGCGCCCAGCTATTACAGCGAAGATCGCGATTGGCCTCTTGTGGTGACCCTGCACGGGACCCACGGGTGGGATTCCAGCAAGGCGCAGATCAAGGAATGGAAGCATCTCGCCGAACTGCAGGGCTTCCTCGTGATCGCCCCGGAACTCAGGAGCGTGCAGGGCATCCTCCCCGTGCATGACAAGCTGTGGTATCGCGATCTGGAAACGGATGAGCGAACGATCGTCTTGGCGATAGAGGAGGTATCAAAGAAATACCGCGTCGATGGAGGGGCAGTGCTGCTGACGGGCTTTTCAGCAGGAGGATATCCGCTCTATTACGTCGGTCTGCGGAATCCCAAGTTGTTTAACATGCTCATTGCCCGCGCCTGCAACTCCAGCGAGCGGCTCTTCGAGCGCATCGAGGCCACCGACGAGGCCCGTAAGCTCCCGATCAAGATATTCTGGGGCAAAGACGACCTGAAGCCCATTCGCGATCAGTCGTGGTACGCGGTTCGTTACCTGAGCGAGCACGGATTCAGGCGCGTGGATTACAAGAAGACTCGCGGAGGACACCTTCGCCGTCCGGAGATCGCCTACAGGTACTGGCGTGAGACTCTTCCCGCAGCTTACCGCAGGTGAGCGATATCGCGAGATCGCAGCTTATTTCCCCTCTCCCCTGCGGTCCAGGGCGCCTCTGCGGGGCGGCATGCGCTTTTCGCGGATTTTCACGCCTTTCTTGCCCTTAGAGGCAATCCCTATATTGCCCGTTCGGCGAAAGGAAAGGTAGCTTGGACGCTCGTCTCTTGGGATGGTGTACACCCAATCGATCACCAGGCTCTTGGTCTTCCTTGAGGTGGGACGGGAGACGATCAGATCGGCGATCTGCGCTTCACCATCGGTTTGTTTAGCACCGTGGACCTCCCATTCGCCTCTACCATAAGTCAGGTACGCCAGCGGATAATAGCTCCGCCCGCGGGAGGAGACCATGCGGAAATGCGTCGCCGGTAGGCGCCATCGGCCGGTGCGGGCCCCTGCTTCAGATTCGTCCCGCGCCGAGGCGTCAATCTGAAACCGGACGATGTACACCTCAGGGATCTCACCTTCTCTCAGCAGCGGGTTCCTCGGTAACTCGTCTATCCATGGAGCGAACCGAAGCTCCGGGGCCTTATAAACACCGATGCCCTTCAGTGCGTCCGGCGTGGCGTCGGTCCGGCCGTTTGCCCCGGCGGTGTTGCGAGCGCAGTACGCCTCGAGCAGCAGATCTTCGTGGGCTTTTGCAAAGGGTCTGCTACTCCTGAGGGACCCCGTCGAGAACGTCTTCATCAGTCCCAGCGTAAACTCATCAGGAAAGAACGGCGCCAAGGACGCCTGTCGCTTCAGGGCCCCGTCGAAGGGTTCGTACATGATTATGCTGCGCCCGAAGGGGAGCATTTGAACGGCGATCATCAGGATTCCCGTGCAGATCATTCCGGTTAGAAGCCCCAGGGCTCCTCCGCCGATTCTATCTGCCCAGACTCCCAGGACCACGTTAGCACTGAGATACTTATCGGAGAGTATCCGCAGGACCAGCAGAGGCAGCGTGAAGATCGCGATTAGTGCGAGGGCGTCGGCGTAACCGGGTCCGACGTCGTAGAGCAGCTGCGCAGCCGGTTCGTAGAAGGTAAACGCGACGGTGGCGCAGAGGACCGTCAGTATCGCCATGATCAGCGAGCTGTACAAACCCTGTATGATCTGAAAGAAGGCGATCGCAAGAATCAGGATTACCGAAAGGATGATCAATACCATCAATCTTCTCCCGCATCTAATCGGGGGCGTCTATTTCTTATGCTGAGAGACGCGTATCACTTCCTGGATAGACGACTGTCCGGCGATGACTTCTCGCAAAGCCTGCTCCTGTAGGTAGAGCATTCTGTTCTTCCTGGCGATGGATTTAATCTGGGAGACAGACGCTCCGGATTTCACCTGTTCCCTCAGGCTGTCGGTGATTTCGAGCAGTTCGAATGCGGCGGTCCGCCCGAGGTAGGCGCTGCCCTGACAGGCGGGGCAGGTCCGGCGGTCTCCTTCCTTGTCCGTCAAGTGCCCGCTCGGGCGGTAGAAAACGTCCACTTTATCTGCGGGGATGTTTGCCTTGGCGAGCATTTGCGTGTCCGGCTTGTAAGGTTCGCGGCATTCGGGGCAAAGAATTCGCAATTGCATCTGGCAGACGACACCGTGAAGGTTGGCGACTCCCAGAGCGGGGCTCCCGCAGACCTGCGCCCATTTCGCCAACGCGGTGAACGAATCGCGGGCCTGCACCCCAAGAAGAACCAGTTTCCGTGCGGCGGCGGCGCAGATCAGCTTCGCCGTCTGGGCATCCTTGCAGGTGTCCACCATCACGACGTCCGGATCGTGTCGCAGCGTTTGTGCGAGCATCTTTGGAAGGTTCTGGACATCCCCGTACTCATTCTGGGTTATGTTTTCCAGGTCTACGTCCGGCTTGGCCTCCAAAGTAATCAACCGCTTTATGAAGGCGTCTTCCTCTCGAAGCAGGGAATAGAGAGTGCTTGTCACTCCGCTTCCGCCTCGTCCGGAAACAATGAGCAGACCGTGGTCCAGCTTGATTATTTCGCGCAGGCGGGCGAGGACGTCGTCGCTGATCCCCAATGTGTCAAGATTCGTCTGCACAAATTCCTGAACGATCCTGAACCTCATTCGCTGCCCGCTGGTCGTTCCGGCGACCGTCAGGAGGATGTCGATCGCCGAACCCGCCAGATCCACGGCGATCTTTCCCTTTTGGGGCCGCCGCCGCTCTTCAGCGTCCATTCCCCCCACGGGTTTCAGATATTGAATGATGGCCTCGCTGTCGGAAAGCGGGATCTTCGGGCGTTCGACAGGCGCTCCGTCGATGACGTATCGGACCCGGGCTTTCTCCCGCGAAGGAGCAAGGTCAACCTCGCTCGCCCGACGCCAGACAATATCGTACATCAGCTCCTGGATGAGATTGTAACCGCGAATCGCATCGGGCTCTTCGGACTCCTCGGTGGGAGCGACCACCACCTTCCCGTCGGAATTGTACAGAATCAACCGCGTGACGGCCTTTTCCGTCTCCTTTCTCGCTGTGCCCTTAAGCAGCGAGACCAGGCGAATCTTCTCATCGTCCTCGACGCGGGAGTTGCGATAAGAGACATACGAAACCAGCGCCGTCACCACCGCCACCACGTAAAGCGCCAACCCGACTGCGTAGAAGGGCAGGAGCAGCCAGACCAGCAGCGCTGCGGCCCCGACGGCGAGGATAATCGTAGCCCAGAGCCCCTTCGGCGCGCGCACTCGCTTGGAATCCCTCTGCACCCACGGAGCGACCCACAGCCAGGGGACCAGGAGCACGAACATCCCGAGAATCTTGAAGACGGACATGTATCCCCCAACCGGTGGAACCGCTCCGAGGAAAGCCCAGCATCGTTGGGAGGCCCCGAGCGTATTGGAAACGACGCTCCACAATCCAGCGTCCACTGCAAGCTCTATCATGAATTACTCCGTTTTACGAATGCAACACCCGTTGTCTCTCGAGCGTCTCCTCGCCCTCCAAGTGCAATTAGACACAAAAGCTAGGGAAATTCAACCCTTGGGTGGGGCGATCTTTCTAATAGTCGTCGGTTCCGCCTCAGCCGCGTCCGAGCAACCCGGAGCGGGACGCGGAGATACCCTTTACCATCATCTTTAGTTCGTCGGGGTTGGGAGCGGCGTCGTAGGCTACGTGTGGATCAACGAGGTCGTTCGCAATTAATTCCATCAGGCTCGTGGTAAACGCCTGCATACCGTCGTTTTCGTGAGAGCGGATCACCTCGATCAGCTCCCCTTCGCGTCCCTCTTCAATCAGTTGCCTCACACTGGGATTGATGAGCATGATTTCAACGGCCGGGACGCGGTCAATTCCTTCGGCGATGCTGGGGAGGAGCTTCTGGCAGATGATGGCCTTGAGATTGTTCGCCATCGCCCCCCTCGCGACGTCTCGACTTTCGGGACCGATCAGGTCAAGGATTCGACTGACGGTCTGAGAGACGGTGGAGGCGTGCACCGTTGCGAATACGAGGTGCCCGGTTTCTGCTGCTCGCAGGGCGGCAGCAAACGTCTCGTGATCGCGCATCTCACCGATCAGCACCAGGTCGGGATCTTCGCGCATCAGATACTTCAGCGCCGTCTCGAAATCATCTACGTCGATTCCGACCTCCCGCTGCGTGATGTACGCCGTCTTGTCTTCGAAGACATATTCGATGGGGTCCTCGATGGTCAGGATATGGCAGGGGCGGGTCTTGTTGACGTATTCGAGCATCGCGGCGATCGTGGTGCTCTTCCCGCTGCCACTGCTTCCGGAGAGCAACACCAGCCCATGCTGCTCAGAGGCGATCTTTGCGAGCACCTCCGGCAAATGCAGCGATTCGAAATCGGGGATCTCCCGGGTCACTCTTCGAATAGCCATCGCCACCTGAGAGCGCTGGCGGTAAATGTTGATGCGGAAGCGGTCGGAGCCGGGCAGTTCTTCAGCGATGTCGACGTTTCCGCGTTCCTCGAACAAGCCCCTCTGCCTTTCGTCCATGAACTCGTAGGCCATTTCGGTGAGTTCTCGCTCCGTCATCGGTTGGGCCTGGACCGGGTGCAAGACAGACCGGATACGAATCTGGGGGACCCTGTTCGGTTTGAGGTGCAAATCCGACGCACCGGTCTTGATCATCGCCTCAAAGTACTTTTGTAGCTTCAGATGGGCTTCACCTTGAGAGTCGTCTTTCGAGGCGAACGCGTCGGGGGGCTCTTGGGTGGGCGTCGGGTTCATCTACCGGCTCTTAAATTTACTGCGATATCGGGCGCTCTTGACAACGCCCGTACTGAAGTCGTCTCCCGTTACTCAAGAAACCATTATACACTTACCACACCGGTTTTGGCAATGCTCCTATATGCAGTATGCCCATAATTGTCCAGCATCTCCGGGCGCTCGGATGATCGATCCTGCACGGTGTAGAGGTTTGCCAACTAACCCCAACCCCGTTACAGTAGGTCACCGTGGGAGAGACGATGGTACTGTTCGGCGGGACGTTTGACCCGGTCCACTTCGGGCACCTGATCGCCGCGCGCGCCGTCGCCGAACAGCGTGGGTTTGATCGAATCACGCTGATTCCGACTGCTCGCCCGCCGCACAAAACGAACGCTAATGCGTCTGGCGAACATAGATTGGCGATGCTCGAGGGGGCAACACGGGGCGATGAACTGTTCGAAATCTCGCAGATCGAACTGTATCGCGCTGGTCCAAGCTTCACGTTTGACACGCTTCGAGCGTTGCGCGACGAACATGGCCCGGATACGCGCCTATACTGGATTATCGGTGCGGACATGCTCGCGGGGCTTGATACGTGGTCTCGTGCGGAGGAGGTGCTGGAGATGGCGGAGATAATTGTCGCCGCCCGTTCGCCGTTTCAGGAGGAGGTGGAGAGGGTGTTTTTGGAGCTCGAAGGGAAATTGCCCCGCGAGCGAATCGAACGAATTCGCGCGGGTCTGACCGCCACTCCCCTGATCGACATCTCGTCGAGCGACATCCGCAAACGAGTCACCGAAGGGTGCTCGGTCCGGTACCTTGTCCCTGAGCCGGTAAGGGGTTACATCGAAGAACACGCCCTCTATCGGTGATCGTCTCGAGCGCCGCTGAAGCGTCAGAGTCAAAAAAGCGCCGGAAAAACTCAACCAAGGTCTTGACAAAAAAGGAATAACGGGTAAAACAGATATAGCAGTATAGATGCAAGTGTGAGGCTCCTCGGTCAAACCCCCTCCTTTGGCCGAGATTATGCAACGGCGTCAGGCTCCCCTCCCCTGGCGCCGATTTTTTTTTGCGTTTCTCGGGCGACGCGGCTCATCAGGTGCATCCGCGCGAAGTCTCCTGTGGGGAGGCTCAGCCCCGGGCGTCTTTGCGGATGTAGGGGAGGACCTCGGGTGGGACGAGGGACGAGACATCCCCGCCCATTCGCGCGATCTGTTTTATCAGGCTCGACGAGATGAAGGCGAATTCCGCACCGGTCATGATGAAGAGAGTCTCCACCCCCGCGACCGCGCGGTTGGTCAACGCCACCTGGAATTCAAACTGCAGGTCGGACCCGCTGCGGATACCGCGGAGGATGACATCCGCGGCGATCTTCCGCACGAAGTCCACAGTGAGCCCATCGTACGTCTCCACCCGAACGTTGCCGATGGGGGCGACGATCTTTGAGATGATCTTGGAGCGATCTTCCGGGTCCAGCAGCGCAGTCTTGTCCGGGTTCGCACCGATGGCGAGCACGAGTTCGTCGAACAGGGACGCCCCGCGTCTAATCACGTCAAGGTGCCCATTCGTGATCGGATCAAACGTTCCTGGAAACACCGCCACTCGTGACCTGTGATCGTTCATGAGTGTTCCTCGCAGAATCCTGTGCGTTCCGGTCGGGTAATGATACGAAGACTCACGAGATGTTGATTATACGCCCTTGGCCGCTTCGTCCAAAGCCTCTTCATGACGGCCGTGCTCAATTAATGCCCCTGCACTGCGAAATGCTCCCACCAGGGGAGTTGCTAAGAAAAAAGCCTCCGGGAAGCGGATACCCGGAGGCGGTGGTTACTCCAAATCGCCCGTCCCCTAGATTCCAACCCACGAATGCCACTGCGTCATCTCTGTGCTGTGCTCCATCAGCCAGAGGTAGTCCCAATCTTCCACGAGCATCCTCGACTGAAGATTCGCGATCAGGCGAAGTCGGCGGTGGCGCTCCGCCCTGGTCTCAGTCATGGTGCATCCGGACAGGACAAAGCTTCCTACAATGAGTACCACAAGAATAACGAGCCGTTTCATCACTTAGACCTCCGTTTGCCGGTTGGGGAGTCCTAGTATGCTCCCATGCCTCTTATTTACAAATGTTAAGGCATGCCCTTGCATCTGTCAACCGAAAAACGCATCCCGCGGGAGGCCAATCTAGCTCTGGGGAGAAATGTCCTGCAAGCGCTTATTGACGTTCTTCCCCGCTTGGAATGTGATGACGCGTTTGGGGGGTACAAAGACCTCTTCGTTCGTCCTGGGATTCCTGGCCTTCCTTGCCGCGCGTTGCTTTGTCTGAAAAACGCCAAAGTTTCGCAGTTCCAGGCGGCCTTTCGTGAGGATCGTCTCGATCATCTGGTCCAGGCAAAGTTGGACCACCTTCTTGATGAGGGTCTGATCGACATCCAGTTCGGCTGCAATCTTTCGGACGATTCTCTTTTTGGTCACGGCGACGGCCTCCTTCCATTTTGTCACTAATCTGAGGTCCAGTCACACCGAGAGTGGCTCTCGCTGCAAGTTGAGTGTGAATTTAATATCGGTCTAATCAGGTGGTAACCTGACTTATTGCCGAAGTGTCTTATCATGGTCTGCGTGCCTCTTGAGGTGGCTTCTCGATTAACTGCTATTGATAGAAGCAAATAAGATAGCCCCCTTCAAGTCAACACAAAAAGGCCAGCAATTTTGGACGCAATTTTGTTCTAACTTATGACGAAGAAAACAATTGTAGGACTGACCAGGTCAGTTCAGTGTAAGCATATGGGAGGCAACGCATTTGGTGGAGCGAGGTGATCTGCTTGTGGTAGGCCTCGTAACTTTCATGAGTGAGGTTCGTTAGCTCGCGGCTGCAAAAAAAAATTCTGCACCCCAGTGGGCGACGCGCGCGAGCGGTGCATCGGGGACCGGATTGGTAGGGACATCGCCCGCGTTTGCATTGGCCTATCCCCGGTGGAGGAAGCTCCGTCAGCAGCGCCAACTCCCCGGTGGAGAGATAGACGCACCTCTCGGTAAGGTCGAACTTGCAACATCCCCCACCCCCGAGGCAGACGCCCCCGCTGCGCCCCATCTCGTCATCGACGCGCTCGTACAAATCTCGCAGTGCGGTGAGAAAGGCGGCGTCGCGTCGACATTGTTCGACACTTGCGGAGAGGTCCGCCGGTTTGTAGACCCGATCAACCACGGGTCGCGTTGCGATTGGCTTCGATTTCATCACAAGAGTGGAGCTTTCCCCGGTTGATTCCCCCGCAGCGCGTCGCAGCCTGCGCCCAGGCGTCCGGGTTCGAGAGATTGGCGTTCCAGAACGGCCAGGTCCGGCACTGCCTTGGGCGAACCGGATAAATCATGCAGTTATTGTCCCCTTCCGGGCTGTGTTTCAGGAAGATGCAGTCCTTGCTGTCCGCTCGTTCAACCAGCGAGTAACCCCGCCTGACCTTGCGGACGCACTCCCGATGAACCTGCGATACGGGCACACTCAAGTGCTCTGCGATTTGCGCGATCTCTTCTTGCGTAACCCAGACGTATCCCTCCTCGGGACCGGCGCAGCATTGCCCGCAATGGATGCACTCGAACGCCAATCCAGCGGCGTACCAGGGGGCCTTGGCCGAAAAGATCTTCACGCAGGCCAGTATAGCACGCTCACGTGCTCTCCAGAAGCTCTGCGGTGAGAGAAGGTGGACCTGGGCGAAGGGGCCCAAAGGTGAACTTCAGTGCGATCCGCGAAGAGACTTCGGCTACGTCGCGAAGCTCTCCTTGTACCAGGCGTGCATTTCTTCGTCGCTTATGGCCGTGGTTCGCCCGACGTCGTATTCGGCGTCGACGCGGTCGCGGATGCTCAGGAGGCGCGAGTCGTCCTTGGCGACGTTGGTCTTATAGTGAGCGTCTATCCAATGCTTGATACCCGCCGCGCCCGACTTGTCCGTAATGACCACACCTGGTGGACGCCCGAGTATCTTCAGGGTGTCGAAGGCGCTGTAGATCTCCTCGTCCTTGAGGAGCCCGTCGGCGTGGATCCCGGCGCGGGTGGTGTTGAAGTCCCGCCCGATCAGTGGAAAGTTGGTCGGGATGTCCACACCGACGTTGTCGCGATAGTATTCGGCCAGTTCGGTGATGACGGAGTAGTTGACTCTGGGGTCCTGTCCGCGCAGTTGGGCGGCCTCGACGACCATCGCCTCCAGCGGGGGGTTGCCCGTCCGCTCCCCGATTCCGAGCAGAGAGGTGTTGGCGCTGGAGCACCCGTATAACCACGCCGTCACCGGGTTGATGAGCACCTTATGGAAATCGTTATGCCCGTGCCACTCCAGCAGCTCACCCGGAACCCCGGCGTCGTGGATCAGTCCGTGGACCAGTTTGGGGGTCGAGCGGGGGAGGGCGGCTTCGGACCAGGGGACGGCGTAGCCCATCGTATCGCACAGGCGGATCTTCACCTCGATACCGCTTTCTTCGCGGAGTTTCATCAACTCGATCGCGAAGGGGACGACGAAACCGTAAAAGTCCGCGCGGGTGAGGTCTTCGACATGGCAGCGAGGCTTGATCCCCGCGTCCAGCGCAGCCCGCACCACGTCCAGATACTGCTCCATGGCCTGCTTGCGGGTCTTCTTGAGCTTCAGGAAGATGTGATAATCGCTGCACGAGGTCAGTATCCCCGTCTCCGGGAGCTTCATGTCCTTGACCAGCTTGAAGTCGCTTTTGACGGCGCGGATCCATCCGGTGACCTCGGGGAATTCGGCGGAGAGGGCGCGGCATTTATCGACGGCTTCGCGGTCCTTCTTGGAATACAGGAAGAACTCGCTTTGTCGCAGGAGCCCGCTTCCACCGTCGAGCTTGGTGAGCAGGGAATAGATGTCCACGATCTGCTGGACCGAGTAGGGCGGACGGGCCTGCTGTCCGTCCCTGAACGTCGTATCGGTAATCCAGATATCCTTCGCGGGGGCAAGGGGGACCGTCTCACCATCGAAGAGCACTCGCGGAAGTTCGTGGTAGGGATACATCTCGCGATAGAGATTGGGCTCGGGGACATCATCCAGCGTCGGTTTGTCTTTTGTCTGGCTCAAAGCGGTCTCCATCTGTTGACTCTCGACAAATTCCCTGTGCGATTATCGTTAAGGTCCGCGGGGAGGACCGAGAAGAACTCGGCCGGACGCGCCTGAGGAGGTTGTCCCGCGACGTGCACTTAGCCTAAGTGAGGGTATGATAACGCAGGGGGTGCAGGGATTGCAATAGGATTCCGCCTCACTCGTGCCGCAACGCGATGATCGGGTCGAGCCCCGCCGCCCGCATCGCCGGGTAAATCCCGCTCGCCAAACCCACCAGGATCGCCATTGCAAACGGGAGGATCAGCGTGAAGAGCGTGACGATGGCCGGTATCCCCAGGGACCTCTCAATCAGGACCGGGATAAGCATCCCGATGACGATTCCGATGACCCCTCCCGCGGTGGTCAGCGTCACCGATTCCACGAGGAATTGAATGATGATATCTTTCCGCTTGGCTCCGAGGGCTCGGCGGACACCGATCTCCCTTGTGCGCTCGGTTACGCTGGCGAGCATGATGTTCATGATCCCGATTCCCCCGACCGCCAGTGAAACCGAGGTGATCACGAACAGGACGATGTTCCACAGGCGGCGCTGTTTCTTTTGCTGCTCGATGAGCTCTTGGGGGACCTGCACCGTGTAATCCGCCTTTTCGTGGTGTCGCTCGAGCAAACTGCGAGCGATGTTTGCCGCGCTGATAACGGCCTGTTCATCTCTCATTTGAATAATAATCTGGGAGACCTCGACCTTCTCGAACGTTCTGCTCCCTCGAGTGCTCATGACGGTGAACTCACCGAAGCGTCTCCGGTCGGCCGTGATGGGAATGATGACGTAATTGTCGACGTTCCCGGATTGTCCGACCAGCGTTTGAGGCAATCGTGTGAGGACACCGACGACGGTGAACGGTTCCCCAGCCAGGCGAAGCGTCTGCCCGAGCGGGTCTTGGGTGGGATAGAACCGCTTGGCCAGGGCCTCGGTCAGAACGCAATATGGCTTGCCCCTCAGTACGTCCGCCGAGGTGATAAACCTTCCGGAACTCATCTGCATCCGCGCCACCTCCGCGTAGGTCGGTTCGGTTCCCACGACCGTTACGGTCAGGGACCGCCCGGAGGTGGTGGCGTATTTCAGCGTGCGGTGGGCGACGGCGCAGCGGACTATTCCAGGGATGCTCTCGCGCAGGCGGGCGACGTCGTCGTACTTGAGTCCGTAGTGCAGGGTTCCCCATTGCTGCTCGGTGGCTTTGGACTCCTCCTGGGCGGCTTTCTGCGATTCGATGATGATGTTATCGCTGCCCAGCTCCCGCAGGTACAACTGCGCCTGATAGGACGCCCCCTCGTTAATGGAGAGCATCGCGATGACGCTCCAGACACCGAAGATAATCCCCAGCGCCGTCAGCGCGGACCTGCCCTTATGCACGGTCAGTGAATGCAGACCGAGGCGAGAGATGTCCAGAATCTTATGCGTTGATTTCATGTTCAATGCGCGTTGGTGATATCGGACTCGATTTGCCCATCACGCAGCTGGACGATGCGGCCGGTCCGGGCGGATACGTCCCGCTCGTGGGTGACCACAATAACGGTCTTTCCCTTCTCGTGTAGATCACCGATGAGGTCGAGAATCTCCTTGGTCGTCTGTGAGTCGAGATTGCCCGTGGGCTCATCTGCGAGAAGCAGCAGGGGATCGTTCGCGAGAGCCCGCGCGATGGCGACTCTCTGCTGCTGACCCCCGGACAGCTCCTGCGGGCGATGGTCCATGCGGTCGCCCAACCCCACCAGCTCCGCCAGCTCGCGCGAGCGAGGGTGGCGCTCGGAGCGCGCAACGCCCTGATAGAACAACGGGACCTCGATG
>SDBV01008469.1_pt1 | contig 13868 bp, 31 predicted proteins | sample 2277081 | NCBI WGS metagenome assembly SDBV01 (sample SAMN10402039, study PRJNA504765) | marine sediment metagenome | isolation source: marine sediment core GS10_PC15, 223 cmbsf | place: Arctic Ocean: Southern Knipovich Ridge | collected 2010 | reverse complement strand
CCTAAAATTAATAAATTTAAGCAAGTCAAAGGTGAATAAACCCGAAGCAATTTTAGCAAAAGAGAAAGCAGACAAGATTTATAATAAGCATCTTGTGTGTAGAAAAGTTTGTTTTCCTGTGAGCTATTTAGATGAATTAGAGGCGCTTTTATCAGTAATTGTTGGATCTCAGATAATTGTGCCTATCAAAAAGAGGTTAGAAAATGTCTGATCTCTGCCCAAAATGCCCAAACTTTGACGGACACCCTAAGCTGATGCACAAAGGAGCTTTTAAGGAGTGCTATCAGTGTGGTAGAAAGTTTACAAAAGACTCAGGTGTATTGAACGAAATTGTTGACGAGCCCGAAGAAAAACCAAAATCAGAACTTGAAAAACTTATGGGGTCTGATGCTTATAATGAACGGCGGGATAAGGGCAAGCAGGTTATAGGGCCGGGGGCGAAATGACCGAAAAAGAAACCATGATGGACAGGATTGAGAAATTAGAAGAAGCTAACGCATTCTTTAAAAAAGTCTTGCTGGCGATTACACAAAATCCAGACATTAAAGAGATTATGAATGGGATAATGTGCCCGGATTGCGAGAAAAATAACAAGCAATGCAAATCTAAGCAGGATTTGTGATGTGCGTCATTCTGCGTTAATTGGTTTTGGAATTTGTTGAAAGGGGTGTGAGATGAAATGTAAATGTAAAAACCCGAACAGGAAGGAGAAAGTTTTCGTGTTCACCAAAAGAAATGCTATCTTTAAGGTGCGTAGGGTTTATTGTGTAAATTGTGACAAATTAATCGTATGGGAGAGCATATAGCTTGTGCCAAAAAGAGTTTGACACACTATATGATGTGTGTATAATGGGGATATGCTGAAGTTACAGTACCAAACAATCTTAAATTTCAAAGGCTGTCCAGGGATGGCGTTTCCGGTAACGGGCGCGAGGTACTTGTTACTTCAGCAACATCCCTGGGGAGCCTTTTTTGTTTAGGGGTGAGAAATTGTGCATCGTGGATATATTAAGCTATGGCGAAAAGTCTTTGAATCAAATGTATGGAAAAATAAAAACCTCTGGCGTTTTTGGACTTGGTGTTTATTAAAAGGTTCTCATAAAATCCATAAAATTATGGTTGGATATCAAGAAATAGAATTGAAACCAGGTCAATTTATTTTTGGCAGAAAGAAATGTGCCGAAGAAACCGGACTATCAGAACAAAACATCCGGACCTGTCTACGAATTTTAAATGACACAGAATTAACCATCAAACCAACCAACAAGTTTAGTATTGGAACTATAATAAATTGGAAGGATTATCAGATATCACAAAACGAAACTAACCAACAAGTAACCATCAAACAACCAGCAAGTAACCAACAAGTAACCACAAACAAGAATGTTAATAATGAAAAGAATGTTAATAAAAAGAAATATAGCGAGCAGTTTTTAAAATTCTATTCTGCTTACCCACTTAAAAAATCAAAGGCAAAGGCATTTGAAGCATGGGAAAAACATCGACCAGACATTGGCGTTTGTCTTGCAGCAATTCAAAGCCAAGAAATTGAAAAATCATTTTTAAAGGCTGAAGGTCAGTTTTGCCCTGAGTGGAAATATCCAGCAACATGGATTAATCAACAATGCTGGGAAGATGAAACAGAAAAAAAACCAAAAAAAATAAAGGAGTATATCAGCATGCCAAATGAATGCAAAGCGGGGCCGTGTATGAACAAGGTTGATGATTCTAAAGATTATTGTGAATCATGCCAAGAGGTTTTAGATGAAGCTGGTTGTAAAACATATGATGATTGGCAAAGATCAGGAATTGGTCAACGAAATTTAGGCAAAATATTAGGAGCGATCGGCACTAAAATATAAAATCATAGGCCGCGGGAAATGGGAACGGGACAAGGCTGAATGAAACCCTATACCCCACCATCAAAGATGAACAAGACAGAGCAACGCTATGCCGGCCAGCTTGAAATGATGAAGCGGTCTGGTCAGATACTTGACTATTGCTTTGAGTCTATGAAGTTCCAGGTTGGGGATGGTGCATGGTATAAGCCTGACTTTTTGGTTGTCTTTACGGATCGTTTCGAGCTACATGAGATCAAGGGTGGTTTTATCAGGACACCGGCAATGGTGCGATTCAAGATTGCTATGATGTTATATCCTTGGTTCAAGTGGCGCATGGTTCAATGGAAAGATAATAAATGGACGGTGATTAAGGAAAATTGAAAGGGGGAAGTGTGAAAATACACTTATTATTTGAACCACGCGATATGTGGATAGGTTTGTTTTGGGACTGGAAAATACTTACACCACCAAATCTACCCTATACTCATGGACACCAATCACTCCATGTCTATATTTGCCTAATTCCAATGTTTCCAATAAGAATTATATTTTAAATGAAAACCTTTGACCAAGCATACGAAAAAGGCCATAGCGACTGCAAGCGCGACATTCTTTATTTGCTCAGGCTGAAATGGCAGAAATTACAACCGGTCTTTAGCTTTGAGAAGATTAAGGCTATTAAGGCTTGTATCAAGGAAATCGAGCGCAACACCAAGATATAGTGCTGTCGTGTGGCCCAGATACACCCGGTGAGTCCCGCAGCTCGTTTTTAAGGTATGTAAAATGATTTATGAAGGGTATGGTAAGGGGTGAATGGTCAGGATGTAGGAAAGCCCCTTGCCGGTGACTTGACTTGGCAAAGGGCTTTGGGTGGGAATTAGATTGTAGCGTGATCTGGATGTTTTGTTGCTAATGGTCGGTAATCGTCACCTGCTATTTTCCCGCATTTTTGACATATTTTTGCGGGAATTACCACATGATGAAAATTTGCATCGTCATAACCTGACCCGTTTACCTCTGCTCCGCAATGTTCACATTCATAAATACACCAAAAGTCACGCCTAATTTGGTTTGTAACTTTCTTTATTTTCATAATCCCTCACTTTCCAGGCTATTCGCCCGATTTATTAATTAACGTATCAAACCGGAGTCTTCCACTGTAAATAAATGTTTTTGAAGACAGACGCGGCCGCTGTGCATCCGGTCAATAGCATATATGTGATCTACCGTTGCTCCTGTCATAGTTTCGGTTTCGTGGATCTCAATTTTAAGATTCATTTTGCGGAGGTTACCAATGCCCCGCTTAACATCATTTAAAGCCCTTTTAAGTTTCTTGTCAGAACTCATAATCCACCAGCCTTTCAATTTTTCGATTAATTATTAAATAACCCGCGCCAACATTTCACTTGCCTCTAACCCTTTGCATCCGTCACATACCGAAATATTTACATCCATGTCCCGATGTTTCAGCCTGACTCTCCACGTTGAAATGCTGTCCTCGTCGTGACAGACAAAACAGGTTAGCCGTTGCGCTGAAAACTTCCAGACCAACGGCTCAATTTTTAGGATCTTCAATTTATTTGCCTCCTTTTGCTTTTGCGATTGCTTGTTCCCATTGTTTCCAAGGGAGAGCATCGTAATCCATTGACCTATCTTGGCCTGAGAAATCGAGCGTTTCAAGTACGCCCATCATTTCTTTGCAAGCCTCCAGCAAGTCCGGCGCGGCTGCGATTAACCGGGCGTTGGCCTGAGCCTCTTTGATCTTGCGGGGATTGTAAATTTGCGACCCTGCCGTAATGTCAGTTGACTTTTGTACATTGCACGTTTGGCAACATTCAAACAGATAGTTATAGTTGACTTTCATGTTTATCGGTTCAATAAACAGGTTTTTGCTGCCGGTAACTTCCCACAGCCCCGGCGTATGTTTATTTTCCATGATTCAATCCTTTCCCGGCATTTCTGCCAGCACTTTGTCTTTACACGGCTTACATATCCCATGAGATATGCGCCCGTCTTTGTCTGTGCCGCCTTGCCTGATTAATAAGCCGCACCAGGCACATCGACAACGTATATTTTCAGTCATTTTGTCCTTTCCGGGCAGCCGGAGCCGCCCGATTCGTGGTTAGTAAATCGCTTTGTAGCCGTGCAGCAACTCTTTGCCGGGTCGCACGATGTAAGTCCATCCTCCGGTCAAGGGTTTCAACAGCATCCAGTAAAGCCACAATGACCAAGCTTTTAGTCGGCTCTTGGTTTGCACGAAACACTTAATATCACGATCAGCAGCATCCCAGTAGTCCGGGGTTATGGTCAACAGGGCGTGTCCGATCCTGCCGCCGTTCCAGTTTCTTGTTTTGATTCTATACATGGCTACATCTCCTTATTCTGGCCGTGCGTCATAATATTTAGTGACCTGGCCGGTTAATGAAATAGCCGTGAAAGCAGGCGGCGGATCCCCGTAAAATTCTGCCATGCTTGCGAGTTCGGCTTTGTAACTTTCAGTCGTGGGGCAGATAGTAAGGCCAAGATCCCCCTCGGCATAGGTGAATATATGCCGCTTTTTAGGGTGAACCCAAACGCCGAAGTACCAGGCGTCCTCTTTTGTGTCATACTGTACCCACCCACGCTCGGCGCTGCAATTCCCAAGGTCGTATTTATAACGATCACCAGCCGGATCAAAGTTTCTAACAACAACATTGCCTCTTGCGTTTGTTTCACGTTTCTTGCTGCCCATGCTAAATACCTCCTTTTTTGTTGACATTGTTTAGTGTAAATGATACTTATTATTAGTTCTTTGACAATTTGGTTAATATTCCCTTTCGTTTCTCAGGTATGATTTCCACCACTTTTTGCAGAGTGTAGCAAAAACAGCGTCATCATCCCCCCGATAACCAATCGTTGAACCCATCATTTTTCCACCATCACAAATCTGATTGCCGAGCGTTCCGGGCTTGCCGTTTAAATCGACATAAACATAAAAATTGCCTGGCCTGCTAAAGTTCACCATTTCACCTAATTTCCGGCTGTTAATTGAATAATACATTATAAATCCTCCCATTTTATAGATTAACTCCAAAACTCCCCGCGCCGGTCACAGAATGACCGGCCAAGGGCGGGCTGGAATTAAAAATGGTGTGCGTTGTATGGCTCTGTGGCTATCGCTTCGGCTTGCCTTTCCTCAATTATTTCTGTCAAGTCTTTAACTGCCCGGCTGAATTCGCCCTTGTAATATTTCATGGTTCCCAAGTTCTCACCATCAACCTTAACCGTTACCTCTAATTTGTCCATTTTCCACCGCCTTTCTTTTAAGGGTTAATTGAATTACTCTTCTGGAAAAGTATCGTGCATCGCTGATACTATCTCAGGTAAACCGTTATCAGCTTTAAGGCATGAAATATGCGATTGTATTACTTCGCCGTCGTCATATCTTATATTGACTTCACCGGTATCAACGTTTGCTGCAATAATTTCAACTTCGCTACCATATTGCGTATAAATTGCCATTTCAGCCCCCTGTTTTATGGTATGTTATCGGTTAATATCACACTATATCCCCTAAGTTGTTAGAGGATATGATTTGATATTAAGCGGCCAGTACGTTTGTCAATAATCTTGCGTCAGATTCTTTGAAATAGCTGAACCAGTGTTGAGCGAAGGGTGAGTAACCGTCCTTAGAGCCCCGCGCGGCTTCTGCATCAAGCTTGATTACCTTTCGCAAGGTTTTGTATGCACGGATTTCGTGAGCTGTTAAAACTCGTCCATAACGGGTTTTGATGTGCAAGTGCTGGCTTAATAGCATTCTTGCTTCTTGTCTTTGTTTTGCCATTTCACACCTCCATTTAAAAGTTAATGTTTGCTTATTTAGCAAAGTCAAGGCCAGTATTGCAATCAGTACACTTGGGATTATCATCGTGGACTGACACAGTGTGAACCTTGCCGCACTTTGGGCATATCATTTTGAATTTTGGCATATCGTCACCTTTTGGTTATGGTTAATATTAACATCACACTAAACCCCTTGACTTATGCCAAGGGATTTGATTTGATGTTAATTGTTCAACAGTTCTTTGATATGAGACTCAAAGGCCCACTGCTTGTCAAGCTCTGCTTTCGTGTCTATGAGCTCCAGTTCCAGGTCCTGGATCCGGTTGTAAAGTTTTGCAGTTTCGATTGACATGGTATCATTGTCCTTTTTGAGCTCTCTGTTTAGCGATTGCAAGGCTTTGATGGTTGCTTTCACTTCGGTTTTTTCAGATTCAAACTCTGCTTTTTCAATGGTCAAGGCATCGCGCAAGGTGTCAAGTTCCTTGCCTTCAGTATCTTCATATTCGTTAATATATGTTTCTGAAGTATGGCGTGAATAAGCATGAACAAACTGCAGCATGGTTTCAGCCCCCATGCACTTATTGATTGCAAATATTGACAAGTGTTTGTCACTTTTAGACTGGTCAAGAAACATGCACTTTAGTTCTGTTAAGTTAGACCGTGCGAAAACGTCTTGTAAATCACATTGCTGCGTGGCATGATTGACTGATTTATTCCAATTTTCAAAGTCAAGATTGTTTACAATTTTCATTTGTCACCCCCATTTATGTTATCGGTTATAATCAAATAAACTTTAGCTTGAATGCATAATAAATTATTGATATAACGAACACAACCCCGGCATAGCCGAGCGACAGGCAACTACGGACGGTTACAAGCAAATAAGCACTAAATTAAACTAAGTTCATAGCTAAATGGATATTTGCTCTCATTTTCAACGATTATTAGCTTGACTTTGAGATAAGCATGAAATAAATAGATAGATTAATGAATTCAATCAGCAAGACAGTTAAAGCTTCAAGGCTTGCAAACGATACGGACACAATAACTCATCATTGTAGATCACACAAAGCCAAACGACTAAAAAGAGACGCGAGCAAGAAAAGGCGCAGGATATTAAAAACAGGCACACCATACCATTAACCACCCCAAGAAGTCACGAGACAAGGGCATCTGAAGGGCAGGAAATCAGCAAATCACCATGAAAGCTCGAAAACACACCAACAACAAGGGATTAAGACAAATCCGCATGGGCGCGACACATCACCAAGTCAAGGCAATCGCTAAAAAGCTAAAACTGCCATTTATCTATAAACACCAGAAGCCTAAATTTAAATCAAACACAGCTCCCAGGGTGACAGGGATCCGGGGATAACCAGCCAAGAGGTCGATTAATGGCCGAAAGCACTGAAACAGACGAGCGCAGCACAGTACAGAGACTTCTATGCCCTATACTTCCAACAGGCTTAATCAAAGCCCTTGAAGAACATGAAAAATTTATACGAGAAGAAGGGTTTGACCTTATTAGCCCTTTCTCCAAAGGCATTGCGAGAAAATGACCGAAACCAGCCAAAGCGCGGAAATAGCCGAGCGTAATGCACTAATCATAGCAGCGTGTAAAACCGGAGCCAACCTAACCCACCTCGCAGAAAAATACGAACTATCAACCATAGATATCGCAAAGATAATCTACGCCGACCCAAACCGGCCAAGACCAGCCCACCGACCACCCAAGTACGAAACCCCAGAAGAAATGCAAGCACTGATAGAGCTATTCTTCGACCAGTGCCAAAACATCCTGATAATTAAGCAAGTAGTCCAAAAAGGTGAAATCATACTCGTACCAACTCCAACACCGCCAACCATGGCAGGACTCGCTTTCGCACTAAATATCAACAGGCAGAACCTCAACGAGTACAAGGGTAAGCCTGAGTTTCAAGACATCATTGCTCGCGCACGGGAGAGGATTGAGGCCAATAATGTAGCCATGGGGTTGACCGGCGTATATGAAAGCCGGATCAACAATCTCAACTTAGTCAGTAACTTCGGCTATACACAGCGATCTGAGGTCGATGTCAATATCAAAGGTGGACACAAGCAGCTAACCAACGAAGAGCGCGAGTTATTACAGGCCGAGACCCTCAAGGAGATCGGGCAGGCCAAGCGGATTACAGGGGGATAGTGGGTATGTAGATGTACTGTTGGTAGGGGTCGGGTCTTATAATCAATTGGTGTTTTGTCAATGGTAATGATTACAGCATGATACAACGGCATAAAGTTTACGGAATGTATTTACTGAGACATACATAGTGTCAACTACACCAGGATGGAGACCTTGTCCCCATAGAGACCGGGCCACCGATCAGGCCCAGGCCGACTACCAGGAACCCCAAGCAGTCCCAGAGAAAGGTGTGTCACTCGGTGGGGGTGCTTCATATATAGGATTCCTTAGTTAGCTTGTCTACGCCCTACAGATTCCCCCAGATGCTTTAGGGGGGCATGTTTTGTGTTTAGTATCTTTTCAAATAATATAGAAATTAGCCATTTATTATGTTGACTTCTTGAAAACCATAGTGTAACCTTCTTTTAAATGAGGGGAGTGGCGAAATGGTATCCGCATTGTTTGTGTGCCAGGGTGTGGTAGTGGAAAGCATGCTATAGGCGGTTCGAATCCGTCAAACACAAACAAACACCCATGCAGGTTCGAATCCTGCCTCCCCTCTCTTTTAAAGAGGGCACGTTATGTATAATCGAATTGATAGCAGGGCAATTGATCTTTGGAATAAGTTGTATAGTTTACAGATGATTGCGGATGTTTATGGTGTTACTCGTCAGGCAGTTAAAAAACATCTTAATAAACGAGGAATATCGACCCATAAGCGGAAGTGGCCGGTTAAATGTGATCAGTGCGGTAAAATTTTTAAGAGAACCCGTTGTAATATTAGGAAAAATCGGTTTAATTATCACAATCAGGCGTGTTATATCAAAAGTATGGAAAACCCTGATTACAATGAAAATCGCCAGGGCCAGAGGATTGCCAGAGCAACGGTAAGTCGGCTGTTTCCATTAGAGCCTGAGCATGTAGTGCATCACAAGGACGGTGATACAACGAACAATGATCCACCCAATCAGATGGTGTTTCGGAATCACAGTGACCATATGCGCTGGCATCGTGGAGATCGTTCTTTGGTGAAGCCGTTGTGGGATGGTGCCGGTAAAAACAGGGGTGCCTAATACATTCAGGGACTCATATTTAAAATAATAACAGGAGGATATAATGAAAGATAGCGATTTGCGAGCGATTGCGCTAAACAAGGCGGTTAATATAGGTGGTTCTCGCCCGAAAAGCGCTGAAGTATTGACAGACGCCAAGCTGTTTTACGAGTTTTTAAAGGGTGATACGAAAGATGAGGACAAGGAGCCGAAGAAAGATTCAGCCGCCCCTGGTTCTACTTAGGGACTCCTTTTAAAATACCAGAAAGTTCTTTTAAGGCTTGACACCAATTATATAATGTATTACCTTTACACACAGTAAATAATTTACACAAGGGGAATACATTATGAAGCGTGTTAATATCTATGTTGATGAAGGTGTTTGGGAGAGCGTGAGAGAGGTTGCTCACTCCATATCGACCGCCCAAAAAAAGATTTCTATGGGTGCATATTTGACAGGATTACACGCTGACAATTTACTAAAAATTGATGGTCAAAAAATGCTTGATGCCCAAAATTCTGCCAAGCCGAAGGTCGAGATTGACGAGCAGGGCGATATAGTTACCACGGATGGCGAGAAAATCGAGAACCTTGAGGAAAAGGAAAAAACCGACCCTGCCCAGAAGGCGCAAAATGATTTGGATGAATTGACCAAGAATGATGAATCTCAGCCCGAGAAAAAGCCAAAAAAGGAGCCCAAGCGCACGAAGCACGGTAATTGTGTAGATTGCGGTGCGCTTCATGGTCATCGTGCTGATTGTCCGGGGGTGGTGAAATGAACATATATTTAATAGTGGGCTGTATAATGTTTGGTTTTACCCTTGGTGTGCTTGCTGAGGCTGAGAGAAAATTCAACAGCAAGTTGTTTGACGGAATTTTTGATGGATGTTTGGCTTTGGCCGCCGGAGCCCTATGGCCTTTGGTTTTTGTTGGGGTGATCCTACTCAACGTAAAGTTTTATTTTAAGGACAAGCCGAAGAAGGGTAAATGAATTGCCTGGGGGGTTTATATGAAAAGGTTAAAGTTTCAGGCTGATTTTATCGAGAAGCATGGCGTTGTTAAATACGCCCATATGGTGGTTTCAAGCCATGAAAAAACGGCTTGTCGTCCTGGCAATTTCAAGGGTCGAGGAAAGGTTATCCGGGACAGCTTGGATGGTTGTGAGATTGAGGAACGTCATCGGCCTGCTTGTTCGGGAAGGGTAAATAATGGCTAACATCACTCGAATTGGTCTGATTGTTTTGCTTGTCTTTTTTGTCGGGTGTGCGTCAGCGCCTCCCCGCAGTTATAATTCGCCACCGGAGGTTATGAGCAAGATGAACAGGGCTATAAAGGATACGCTTGAATGTATTAAGCCTGAAGATTCGGTAAGGTTTTATGTTTCAAGCGCTTCTGGTGTTCGCGCTTGGATACGAAAAGACAGGATCTTTGTTACTGAATCAGGGATACGGAAATTTAGCGACAATACGCTTAAATTTGTTTTGGCGCACGAGATAGCTCACAGCAAGCTAAAGCATATCCAAAAAAAAGTTGCGGCAAGTTATGTCGTTACGGGCGTTATGACGGTAGTGAATGTTTTTATACCCGGTGCCGGGTGGTTGAATTACGCTATTAATCCTGCGGTTGTGAATAATTTTAGTAAATTTCAGGAGTACGATGCCGACAAGGAGGCTGCCAAGGTGGGTGAATGTCTTGGCATGTCGCCAGCGCATGTGATAGAAGCAATGGAAGAAACAAGATCGTTTACCGGCAAGGGTGGTAGTTTTTGGTCTCAACATCCGGCATGGAACGATAGAATTGAGAATATTAGAAATCAATAGCTACTTACTTGTTCAGAGAGGGTGAAATAATGACGCAACCCATGAAGGGAACTGACATAATTAGGCTTGAGCGAGAGTTCAAAAAGTACGCTTCAAAAAAAGTGGTTCTACTCGAGGGAATACGGACACCACTACCTTTCTCTGGTTAAGGACCAACAGCCGGGCAAGGAGGGTAAATGACCACAGAAATATTATGCGACAATCAGGATTGTGATTTTAACAAATCCGAACACTGCCAAAAGGAACATATTATCCTTTCCAACATTACGACTGTATCGCAACACTTTTGGTTTGCGTGTTTGGATTATAGCGGCACAAGGGCGATCCCCGTTGAAGGTTCTGTCGTTCCGGAAGGGTGAAATGACTGACACCTTAGCAATTGTGCTTTGGATATCGTTTGTTTTGGTGGCAATGGTTTTTGCACATAGGATTCATCGTATTTATGATGAGCTCGTGAAAATAAGGGAGTTATTGACGTGCAAGAAGGCGAAGAAATGAGTCAACGAGAAAAATTAGCGGAACTGGCACACAGCCAATGGTCTGGTTGGATGCGATATTTATTCTCGAAAGGCAGGTTCAACGAGGATGGTACATGGACAATGCCATCTTGGGCGGTTAGTCGTTGGAAAAAACAAATGGAAACGCCATATTCCGAATTGTCTGAAAGTGAGCAAGAAAGCGACAGGAATGAGGCGGATAGGTTTTTAGAGGTAATTGAGGCGAAGAAATGAAATTAGACCAAACGGCTGAGAGAATAATGGCTGACAACTTTACGGCACTTCCTTTGCCCCTTCGGAGAAAGTACAAGGTGCTATTAATAAAAGAGCTTAAAATTCGTTACACAAAAGAGAGGGCAGGGGAGAAGGTGAAAAAATGATTAAACGACTTGTTTTATATGCGATTATCGTGATAGGATTTTCTTCGTGCGCTGCTATGCAAAAGGGTGACTTTTTGAACCACGACTCGATGTACAAAAACTGGGATCACCTGGTATTCAGCATCCTGGGTTCTGATAACCTTGCCACCACCCACGAACAGTCGGAAAGTGAGGATTGGTGGGGGATACCGCAGAAAGTGGAATAATGCCTGATGAGATTGTTGTAGAAGAATATGAAGATGGAACATGGTCTGTCGGGGCGCCGGGTAGAATTACAACTCACTGGACTCCATTCAGGCCGAAGGAGGATTGGATTAAAGTAAGCGATGAACTTCCAAAACCATTTACGAGCGTTCTTTTATGGGATAAATGGAGAGATTTTAAAATAGGGTATTGGGATGGGCAAATGGAGGTATGGCGCATTCATGGATTGGATTTTTGTCCTCAGTGTTTAGGATATAGAAAGTGTTGCGGGGAAAGCGCGAGGATAGCTACTTCAACCAAAGTATATCCTCCTGAATACTGGATGGATTTACCAGGGCGACCCCATGTCAAACCTTGACGACCTAAAATTTAGACGTCTACGCGAGATTGCGCTAAGAAGTCCTGTAGATTTCGCTAAATGGTGCTCTACGAAGGATGAGCATGATTTTGAACAGCCTGTAAAGCGGTTTCCCGTGAAGGAAAAGCCTCATTTGGGGATTCTGCTGACCTATATGGCTGAAGGCGATATTTTATTTATTCCCAAAAGTCGCCAAGTTATGATGACCTGGACCGTCTGTATATACGTTTTATGGTTATCCAAGCGGTATGATTATAGATTATCGTTTGTTCAGAGCAAGAAGGAGGAAGATGCCGGGGTTTTGGTGTTTTCCGGGGGCAAGACTCAAAACTGGGATACTGCGCGGATTAGTTTTCTTGAGTCTCATTTACCGGAATGGTTGAGAGATGACGTTCAGGCGAGTTCAAAGCCTTCGAGGTTGGTATTTCCTAACGGGTCTATCATAGAGGGTATCCCGGAGGGTGGGGACATGATACGGTCAAAGACGCCTTCTCTGGTGTTTTCGGATGAAGCTGCGTTTCAGCCCGAGTTTTCGGATGCGTACACTGCCATGCTTCCATTGGTGAAGCACGGCGGGCAGTTAATTGCCCTGAGTAGTGCTAATCCGGGCTTTTTCGGGGAGGTTGCCGGTCGGGGCGTGGAGTTTGCGGAGGTGGGGCAGGCCAATGGTTGAAAAACTTGAGGACAGAACTTTTGTTGTTCAAAGAAAAACAGGAAAGGTTTTGGGAACAACAACCGCACCTTGTTTTGGGAAATATCTCACCGTTCCGTATATGACAGAACGGGCGCTAACAAACATGAAATATCGTTATAGATATATAGGAACCAGTGATGGCGTAAAGCCGGTTATTATAGCGCATGGATGCAGAGATGCTTCAATGCTTCCGGGCTTTGAAGGGTTGGGGCAAGCGTAATTATTAACACCGCTACAGGCGGTATAAAAGGAGAACGACATGAAAAAGCAATTAGAAAAATGGTTAAGTGAAATTTCAAGATTTTGTAATCCTAAAGATTTCGTTAACTGGACAGGTGGTGAGTGCGACGGAAAGGAGGTCGTGGAGAGGTTTAAGCTTTATACCCGCGACCACGCCTACGCAATAGTCGCAAAGCAGAGCGACAAAAAGAGCTATCTCGGTTGTGTCGCAAGTGCTCGAAAACCAAGAGCTGGGGAAGACTGGACTCGCGGCAGGGATTTAGCTGATGGTGATTTTTCTCAAGAAACTTGGAATAAGATAAAAAACGATATCCTTTCATTTGAGCTTGTTAAAATTGCTAAAAAACAAAGAATCGAGAGTATACCAGAAGTTACCGGGCCTTCTATAGAACCCGATGCGAGTGCAGATGGCTAAAAAGTGGCACATTGGTTCGTGGAAACAGCCAACAAACCAAGAGATTAAAGTGTGTTGGATTGGAGACCGCGCAATGGCTAAGGAAGACAAAGTTGTTGTTAAGGAATATAAGGATGAACCAAGACCTGTCGGAGCAAATGGTCGCAATAGAATGTTTTGCACTACCTGCGGTTGGATAGGTGATTTTGGTGAACTGAAAAGCGCCATGGGGTATGACGTAATGTGTCCTTTTTGTGGATCATTTAGCGATGATATGCATGGATACCTTCCTGAAGGTGGGAATCAGCTTAAACCATGGAGGAAAGGCACAACCTTTGTTGTTCAGAAAAAAACGGGCAAGATTTTAGGAACAACATCACAGAGGTTTCCCGGCGGATTGTACTG
>SDBV01008468.1_pt1 | contig 13869 bp, 10 predicted proteins | sample 2277081 | NCBI WGS metagenome assembly SDBV01 (sample SAMN10402039, study PRJNA504765) | marine sediment metagenome | isolation source: marine sediment core GS10_PC15, 223 cmbsf | place: Arctic Ocean: Southern Knipovich Ridge | collected 2010 | reverse complement strand
CAGCATTTGGTTACGCTTCTCGAAAACCACCCCTATCAATATGAACCATACCTTTTTGAACGTCTTGCTGAATGCTACAAATACTTGCGTCCATTGGAAGAAAACGATTTCCTCTTTCGTGATAAAGTCGTTACGATGTTCGGGCATTATGATTTTAAATGGATACGGTGTGTTTTATCGAAATTCAGAGAGATGTGTGAATCTGATAAAGTCCCCACTGAGCTTCCTATGTTGGTCAAAAAAATTATAGAGGTGGAGACTCAGCGCATTTATTTTGCTTCTGAAACAGAGCTCGAAAACTACGTGAATCGAGTCAACGAACTCGCGATGGAAATTTGGGGTTTGACCGGGCAGGTGGAGCAATTGTCCATGCAAAAAAGATTACCTTCCACAACTCCCATGCATTCCAAATTCACTTATGCACAGATTAAATCAATAAGTGAAGTGATTCATACGCTGCAAAAAGAATTAGAACAAACAAAAAGTCATTCACTTCCTTGTCTTTTACGGGCTAGCGAGCATCGAGATAGTGAGGATCCGGAGATTCGTGCCTTGGCTTCAGAAGCACACGAAAAAGTTGAGGCTTATCGTCAAGAGATTTTAGCGGTTCTCAAAAAATCTGGAGCCGATATGTCTCGAGAAGATCTTCTGAGTTGTCTTGTTGGTCCAAGTGCCTATTTGTTTGATTACTATGGGCTATATATTAATAACGAAACAACTGATCCCCGTTTTCCTTTCAAGGTTAAGGGGTTAATAACAGACTCAGAGGATATCGCATTTGGATATGAACTTCATAATCCCTCACCAGCGAAACTTGAAGAGGAGATACGGACAGATATCGAAAAGCGTGTGGCTCATGAAATTCCACCTCCTATCCTGGAATATGAGGTTGATGCATTCACAACACCTGAAATCGATGAGTTAAGAGAATACTTTCTCCCTAAACTCTCTAAGTGGCTCTTATTAGACAGAGAAGATAAAATAGAAACCAAGAGAAAACTTATTGAGTTTAATAAGTGGGATGGGCTTGGTCTAGTACCGAAACATATTGAAATTGATCAACCGACATGTTGTTTCCCTGAGGAGATTCACGGAAGGATTATGGGATTATCAATTCATTTTAGTACGTTTAATTTTTTGATGTATTTTGAGTTACCTCGAATAGGAATTATCGGGCATGTGGATTCAACGCAAGTCATACACCAAATTTTTTCAGAATTAAATGACCTGATAGATGAGTAAGACATTTCTTGGAGTGCGCAGGCTTGCCCTTACAATTTAACACATCTTTTCCCAAGTCGGATATAAAAAATCACCACAGAGATCACAGAGCACACAGAGTTGAGAAATTAAATAAGGAGAATTTTACACCATAAATTTTTCGTGAATTTTCCATGATAAATATAAATAATTGACAAACTAAATCACTAACTCTGTGTCCTCTGTGATCTCTGTGGTGATTTTTTGTTGTCAATCAAAAGATGTGTAGAATTGTAAGGGCTTGCCAGCGCACTCCAAGAAGTTCTTTGTACTTGCGTAAAATGTTTCAGATAATTACTTTAGCACAGTAAAAATGGAGGAAGTATGTTTCAAATCAATCAAGTACAAAGACATCAGAATTATTTAAATGTTGCCCTGCCTATTGAAGATGGTGCCAACGAAAAAATTTGGGAAGTCACTTTTTTAAATGGAGGAAAAAAACTCTACAATCAAGATCAACTGAATTTTTGGCCGTTTTTTCAAGGAATATTTGGTGCAATCTATGATGAATCCAAGAAAAATGAAATTAAACTCGATTTGGTTGAAATTGAAATTTTTGAAATTCTTGATGGTCTCTTTAGACGTGAAGAGCATTTGAACATTCTTCTCAAAGGTAGTCCCTATCAATATGACCCCTATCTTTATGAACGTTTTGCTGAAACTTATCACTTCTTGCATCCGGCAAGTGATGATGATGCTTTTTTAAAGGATACTCTCATTCCCATGTTTGAACATTATGATCTCGAATGGTCTTCTCAAATTCTATCAAAATTTAATGAAATTGGTGATTCTAATGATCCTCCTGTTTTGATCCAAAAACTTAAAGAGATTGAATGTCAGCGTATCTATTTTGAGTCTGAAAGTGAGTTTGAATACACTATCAATAAAATCAAAGAATTAGCTTTGGAAATCTGGGCTTTGAAAAAGCAAAAGAAAAAATTTGAATCAAAACTTTCAAAGGGTGATTCAAGTTACATGCAAGGCAGGTTTCTTGAAATACAAATGTTATCGATTGGAAAAGTGATTAGATTATTAAACAAAGAACAATCGGAAAAATCAACTCATTCCATGAAACAATTATTCCGTGCCAGTCAATATATTAAAAGTGAAGATCTGGGAATTAAAACACTGGTAATCTCAGCCGTAGAGAAAGTTGAGGCCTATCGGAGCGAAATTTTAGTTGCGCTTAAAAAGTCTGGTGCGGATATGACACGCAGCGACCTTTTGGAATGTCTTGTAGGGCCGAAGGCCTTTTTGTATGACTATTATGGACTCTATGCAACAGATACAGGAAGAACAGAGTTTCCTTTCCGGGTTAAAGGAGCATCTGAAGAAAGACTTTTTGGCTATCAGTTGACTAATTCCTCTCCAGCAGATATTGAAAATGAAATACGAACCGATATTGAAAGGTGGGTGAGTCACACACTACCCGATTCTATTCTTGATGATGAGGTAGAAGTCGCGATGATTACTCCCGAAGCAAAAGAATTACGAGAGTATTTTTTCCCCATCTTTTCTAAATGGCGTGTTGTAGATGACAAGATCAAAGAGGAAGCGATCACAAAAATCATTCAGATCAATGAATGGGAGCGATTTAATTTACAACCGAACCAGTTTGAAATTGAACAGCCCACAACAGCTGAACCTGGTGAAATATTCGGGGAAATTCGTCTAGAACGAGGGGTTGTGAGATTTCATCTCAGAACTTATAAGTTTGAGATTCATCTCGTTGATGTTGATGGTGGATTTCTGACTAGTTCTGACTCGACATCGAGAATGCAGAGATTATTATTGAGCATGCGGAGAGGTTTTGGTCTATACGAAGATTAATATTAAATCGTTAAAACCATCGGGATGGTCCTAGAACTTTGATACTCGGGGCGGACAAGACGATTCACTTCTTCTGGTTTTGTGACTTCTTTAAAACCAAATTGAGTAAAGAGGTTGAGTGCCCGTTCGAATCCGCCTTTACGTCTTGAAGTTAAAAAGACTTCGTTATGACCAATCTCTTTTGAAAAACATAACATGCGAGATAACAGATATTTCCCAAGTCCAATTTTATCCGAGTCTTTTTCTCGTCTCAGTTCTTGGGCTAAGTAAAAATTAGATAATTCAAGAAGGCCATTATCACAAAGTAATAGTGATATTGTCCCTAAAATTTCACCAGACTTCTCGTCTGTGACAAGGAGAAAATCATTGTGTTCAGGGTCCTTGAGTACTTTTTTAAAATCACGTTTGAGTGATTCTGGGCGATAATAGGCCATCCTGGATCCTTGGTGTCCGTAACCTTCATCGGCATAGATTTCAGATGCGTGATTAATTTCCTTGTGGATGGGCATCAGAAAAATGAGAAATTCTCCAATCAGTTGTTGAAATTTGGAATGAGATTCATCAGAATCCAAATCTAAAATCTCAGTCAGATTTTTGATGACAATTTTACGATTTATTTTTGGTAAAATATCATGAACATTCATGGCTGCAATTTCTGAGAAATTTAATTTGGGTGTTTCAGGAAAAGAAACATCACTTGGTGTCATTCTTGAAGTCATAGAAACGTTCATATTTCCTCCGTTGTTAATGAAATCATACTATTTATTTTTTCCAATTGTGACAAGAGTAAAATTTAACTGCGAAGCGAGCCAGTCCTCATGGACCCCTATCGGGAAATAACCACATCCTGTCCATCCTTACAATCCTTTTATCCTGTTTTTTTTAGCACAGGATAACAGGATAAAAAGGATTGTAAGGATGGACAGGATTTTTTATGGATTTGTTATTTAGGAGATCGCGGTTAAATTTTAATACCGCGGTTTATCCCCACCCAGAGTAAAATAAACCGTGAACCTGTTTTCTCCTTCTCTTTTCTGGTAACTAAGGCGCGCAGCCCAGGAGGCTCTTAAGAACAAGATAAGGTCACATTCATACTCCGTGTAACTGGGTTCATTCAAACGATTCCATCCATGGCGGATGATAAATTGTGTGGCCCAGTTGGGTTCTAGTCGCGCATAAAGATGAGCTAAGACTGTATTTCTCTGATCGGAAACTAAGGAATTTCGCAGCTGCTGTTCTGTGCGGAAAGAATCCAAGATGAAATTGTCATAGCGTACTTTTCTCCACCAATACGAACTTCGTTGCCGATACTCACAACTAAAAGCGATGGTATCGCTCAAGGTGGCTTCGATCCGGTAATTGATATAGTTCAACGCATTCCGTTCATTATCCCATGCGGTTGTTAGCTTGTGTTTGAAGTAATAGCTGGGATGCCATTCGAAATCCGCATAGATTTTAGGAATGGCTTTTGGAATTGTGGGAGTGTTAGTAAAGGCATAGGAATAAAGATCAAAAACGAGGTAAGGGGAGACGTAACAGTCGTTGGGTTTCACGTAAACCAATTGTCTGGCACCAAACCGAAGGGCATTCAAATCAAACCATCCATCAGTGATGTCAAAGATAAAGTGTTCGTTAGGATCGATTGTGGGGTCACTGAGGAAGTTGTAAGAGATATAAGGTTCCACAACGTGTTTTAAACATTTGAAGCATCGGTAAATACTCGTTTTGGCTTCTCCGCCCAAACGGCCCAGAAGTAACCATTTGACATCCTGTTGCGGGCTGCTTCCGTAAAGAATGGCAATGCCTTCAGCTTGGGGTGTCACTGTGATTTGGTTCAGTTGAATCGGTCGATAAATGCGGTTAAAGAATTGACATCTCCAAGCGTGGAAGTTTGCGACATCTTCATCATTGGCATATTTGAAATCGAAATATCCCATCTTGAATTTGTTGTCTGAAATGATCCCAGTACACCCTAGCGTTAACGGATGAAAAATTGTGGTGATGGACGGAAGCTCTTGCTTGATCGTCTGGAATTCATTAATACGCACTCGTGTAAAAAAGTTGGCCACGACGAGTTGATCTTCTTGTCGACGGAAATTTAGCTGAGTTCTTTGGGCGGCGTCGATATGGAGTCCATTGTCGTCATAATCTGTGGGCATTTCTTTGTCGCTGAGGAAATCATAAGAAAAATCCATTCCCGTGTGTCCACAATCCCATTCATTATGGTAGGCTCCTTCCAGTCGGTATCGAGTCCGTTCGGAGGGATCGTCGATGGAGGAATCATTGGCAATGTAATTGATCGTGTGGAACCAGTGATTTTTGTATGGGGATTCATAATGCGTTTCGATGCCTCCACCCGGCCCCCTTTGGATCCGATAGTCAAATCGCAAAAATGTTTTAAAACTGTTCCAGTCGAAGACTTCGTAAATCATCCCAAATCTCAACCCCTGCTTTCCTCCCCACCGAATCCGATAACGAATGGGGGAATCGAAGAGGGAATCGAGGTTGATTTTAAACTTGGGCAGCCAAAAGAGTGGCCACCGGAAAAAATGAAATTCAACTCCCCATGCCGTCATCACATGTTCGCAGGTAATGATGGTGGTGTTTGTTCTGATGGCCCAGTCGGGATCATCACTTTCCGATGTCGTGACATAACCATTGTCAATTCGGATTTTATCTTGTCCATAAAGGTAGATTTTTTCTCCACCAAAATACCAAGGCTCAATGGCACTTCGTCCATTAAACACAACACCCTCTTCTGAAACAAAATCGTATTCGAGACGGTCCCCTGTAAAGATGTATTGACCAAAGGAAACAATGATCTGATCTTCTGCGATCACGCTGAGAACATTTTCTTCTTCTTCTTTTCTTTGAGTAAAACAGATTCTCTGCGCCTGAATCCGAATTTTTGGCGCCTCGATGACTCCGCCCTCCTCCGTACAGAGAACTCCGTCCGTATAAACCGGATTGCGAAGATTGACGGTGATGCCTTCAGTATTGAGTCCTTCGAGAATCTCTTCTTTGAGTCCTCCTTGAAGAGAACAACAAAGAAAAATGAAGCCCAGTGTTATGTAAAGTCTGATCACTGTAAAGCCCTCATCAATAACCCTGCAAGAGCATAGCGGTTTTTAGGATTTCCTTTTTCCATAGCCTCGAGCAACATCTTCACATCATTTTCTCCTTGCGATTTTGTTAAAGCTTCTAAAGCTTCGACATAAAGAGTGGAAGACTGGCTAGGTGTGAGCTGATACGAAGGCTCTTCGAGCCGCAATTCAAGGGGCATAAACGGAGTAAACTGTATCATTTCAATGTGATACTGATCTCGTACCAATGTTCTGAGATTTTGTTCGTAAGGTCCGGGTTCTCGGATGCGAAACAGAGCTAAATTACAATAATTACGAACGAGGGGGGCTCCGATTTTTTGCTGATATTTCTTCAGAAGTGCGATGCTTTTGGGCGAATGAATATTTTCCAGCAAACGGACAAGGTGGGGCACTAACTCATTTTGCTTAGAATCCAATATGGCATCTGCAATCTCTAAAAAATCCGAGTCAGGAAGGTTCATCGCTTCCTCAAGAATTTTTGTCTTAATCGACCGTGAGACCTCTGGAACCACAGCAGCCTTTTGTTCGTCTAGTGATTCTGGTGAAACATATTTCAAAAACATTAAAGAGCGGCCAGGAGAATATGCTTTGACAACCAGTTTTCGGGATCGGTTGACAAGGACCTGTTTTAGAGACTTGAGGCAACGGGGATCTCGATGAGCCAATAACGCGATTGTGGCATTCAGTCGAATATCGGGGTTGGCAGAATAGCATAAAGTTTCCAACTGATTTTTCGCTTCCTTCACATCTTTTAAAAGATAAACTCCAAACGGAAACTTCGCCTCGGCAGCTTCCTGAAGAATCCCTCGATACTCTTTTCTTCCTAGCTGATACAAAGCATGCGCTGCAGCAACTGTCACATAAGGAGAAGTTGATTGAGCTAGTTGTTCCAAACGTGACACCGACTTTTCATCGCGAAAATGTCCTAACGCCATAGCACAAGCTTCTTGTTGCAAAGGGTGGGTCTGCTTTGAGAGACGTCGGATTTGAGGGAGAAAATCATCCCGATCAAACTCGACAGCTGTTAAGATCGATTCCACCCTCACCTTCTCGTTCGAATCATTCATCAATTGACGAAGAATACTGTTGGCTCTGGGAGTCCCTATGCAGGAAAAAATCGTTGGAAAAACCACTTTGATTTGATCGGGAAATTTCGCCATTAAAGCTTCTGTTTGCGCAAGGGCATGAGGATGTTTTTTCTTGGCTAGGCAAAATGCTGCCTCTAGCTGAATAACGGGATTAGGGGTCCGAAACAACAGCTTAATCGTGTGATCGGCCCGTTCGTGATGCACTTGCGAAAGAAAATTGAGGCATACAATTTGCAACTGGGGGTTGTGGCTCATCAGACCCGATTCGAGAATAGGAACCGCATGTTCGTTGGAGCTGATACCTGCTCCAAAATAGGTTAAAAGATTAATCTCCGGATCATCGGAACGAGATCCCTCTCCCAAAACAACGAGGCATAGTTGATTCAGCAAGTCATAATCATCTTCACCCGTGATCGCACAATATTGGTGATAAAGCCCAATTGATTCGGCAATATTCCCCGAATGAGTCACGTACAAAATGTGATTGCGAATTTTCGAAAGCTCAGCATTCTCATTAAATCCTATAATCGGAGCAAAGCCGAGACATAATATAATCCTTATAGTTACACGATATAATTCCATAAATCGATATCGATTAATTAAATGCATGTTAACTCACAAAAACCTGAGGAAAGACATAAAACTTTAAAGGGAACTGTTTGATTTTAGGGCAGTGGAAAAAGAGTTGTTTTTTTATTTTATCTTCAATATCTCGCAGTTCAGTTAATGATAAAAACAAGGAATCCAGGTATTTCCCTACATATTCTTTATTCTGAAAAGAGATCACCTCTAATCCGCTATCTTGAGATTTCCAGGCAATTTGGGCCATGTGCCACTTGTCGCTGGTAAACATTTCTCTTTTCATGTCAGGATTGTTGATGAATCCTGCGAAAAGCTTGACTTTGACTCGACTACCAAGGGAAGATTTCATGGTACACTCCAATAGTGGCAAGAGTACCATAGGTTGTTTTTTCGAGCAAAGACACCTTATGAAATTTTAACGCAAAGGGGCAAAGACACAAAGACGCAAAGACGCAAAGAATTGATTCACCTGGCTTGGACCAATGGTCCATGCGCTTTTTAGGCGACGCGCCGATTAAGAACATCCAAGAAGCCCTCAGGCATTAACTCCTGAACGTGAACCTTCTTTCCTTCATATTCGAAATCGTCATCAGATAAATTTTCTATGGCAACCACGACCTTCTTGAGCTCTTCTTTCGATGTAGGAATGAATTTAATGGGATCCTGCAAACTTTTGTGATACCTCAACATATGCTGATAAACATGGGCTAACATACTGACATCTGCCACGGTCTCATCTGTTACCTTTCCATGTGTCAGTTGCATGATAAGTATAGAGATCTTCTTCAAAAGCTCTTTTTCAGGCCATAAAAATAAAATGACCTCTTCCCGCTCAATTCCATGAAAAGCTATGGGCCGATAACTTTCAGTGACATGAGCGGGGAGAAGATCCATTTTGAAAAGCTTATGATAGATAGAATAAATAAAAAGCTTGATGGCAAAACTGATGTAGGGCACCTCAAAATTATGGTTTTCCCTAAAAGTCCCGTCGGGAAGGGTTCCTTCATGAACGACCTCATTTTTGATGGCATAAAAACCATCAATCCATTTCCAAATGATTTCCAGCGGTTTCCCAAATTTGAGGTGAATGATTGGGCGAAGCTTCTGCTTAAAATCAGAATTTGGAATCTCTGGGTTGATATTAAAGAGTGTCTCAAAAGCAGTGACAAGAAATAAAAAGTCTTCCGGCTCGAAATGTTTGTGGCCCATAAGAAAACCAGATCCAAGCAAATCCCTAAACTTGTCATGAAAACAATGAATAAAATAACGAATCGAACGAATGATGCGTCGACATTCAACCTGATCCAGTTTATGATCCTCAAGAAATGCCCCGTTTAAAACTTCTCCCATAGCCTTTAACATCACATCATCCTGGATGGAAATCTCCAGGATGTGACTTTCCTTAAGATCCAAAGATTTAAGAGATTCCCGATTGGCTGGATTCTTGACCACAGACTCTGATGCCGGAACAATTTGGGTCAAAGGTCCAAACCTGGGAGGCTCATAGTTGTGATACAACTTTTCATATGTGGCTGCAAAATAGAGAACGTAAACCGCATCAATCAATAATTCCGGAATGCTCTCTTCCCTTATATCAGGGTGAACACAAATACTCGTCCCCTTGTTTATGCTCGGTGACTCTCTCAAGTATTCCTCGATCTCCTTTTGCTCATCCTGACTCACATAGTCATCAAACTTGGACGAGGGGTAAAACCGGATAGGACCTAATCCCAAGGGATTTTCTTCGGTCAGATAAAGGTAGGGTAGACATATATACATTTTATAAGGATCGTTTTGCATCTGATGCCTCCTGGTTAACAAAATTAAAGCAAATTACATGCCAATAAAACTAACCAAAGTAAAAAATATCAATAATATAAGATTTGTTTGAAATTATTCCCTTTTTATTCATTTTTTTAACTAAAACGACTTTGGGGATTTGGAGGCTCTTTCCTTAAAAAAATTAGGTTTGCGAGTTTGGAGTCAGATTTTTTTCCTTCTGATGGATTTTTCAACCATCTCTCTTCTAGTAACTTATAAAATCAACCTAAAAAAAAAATGAATTTTATGAAAAAACTTGTGGATGAATTATTTCTTAACCCTTATTTAGAAAGGGTAAAACCCCCTTTAGAATGTTGTTGTAGGAACGCAAAAACGAGACTTTAAGGAAGGGGGAGGAGAGGTTGTTTTAGATCTTAAAATCAGTTCCAACCAAACAAAACATAGGAGTTTGTTATGAAAAAGGCACTAACATTCGTATCTTCACTAGTAGCATTAGGTGCAGTTGCGGTTATGTTGACAGGTTGTGGATGCTGCGATCCTTGTGATCCTTGTTGTCCTCCAAAGTGTTGTCCGCAGCCATGTCCGAAGCCATGTCCACCATGTCCTCAGCCATGCTGCCCAGAGCCATGCTGCCCAAAGCCATGTCCTGACCCATGCTGCCCAAGACCTTGCTGCTAAGGTAGAGGATTTACCATTGCTGACAGGAGTTATCCTGTCAGCAAATTGAGACGAAACCGACCGTAGGAGAAGCAAATGAAAAGATACATGAGACAAGTGAAGAGTTCATTCCTTATAGGAGTGATTGCTTTGTTAGTCGCAGGTTGCGGGTCCGCTGTGGACAATTGCTGCAATCCTTGTTGTGATCCTTGCAATCCTTGCAGTCAAACACAGTGTTGTCCAGGACCGGTGAATTGTTGCCCAAGGCCATGTAACCCTTGTGCAACGAATAATTCCTGTTGTGGACCATGTTGCTGTCCACAACCAAGGTATTGTGGATATCAACCATTTGACTATTGTACGCCAGGATGGTATTTATATTTTGACCCGAGTTAATGGGTTTAGGGTGGGGGATTTCAATGGAGGAATCTCACAAGTAAAATAGCCAATTTGTCGTTCTCTCTGATCGCTTTTGTAAGCGAATCAAAAGAGATGAGAAAGAGTGACAATCTAGCTTAGTTGCGAGAAGTCATAACATACTTAATTAGAAGTGTTTAAATAAAGGAGACACGAATGAAGAAACATCTGGGACTCATGACCTCTTTGATTGTGATATTTGCCACAGCATTATGCTGGGCTGGTTGTTCCAATTACGGTGGGAATGATTATTGTCCTGATCAATGTGTTCAGAACACATGTGATCCATGTCCGTGTCCTTCACCATGTGACCCATGCCCAAAACCATGTGCATATGGTAACCAAGGACAAATTTGCTGCGATGGTGTGACAGTGACTGCTACACAACCAAAGCTATGTATACTGGGTGACAACTATGCATTGGACGTCTGCATTAAGGCGTGCATTGATGTTTGTCACGTAGAAGTGAACGCAATGCTACCTGAAGGGGTGACACTTGTAAGAAGTGAGCCACCAGGAGCGACAGAAAGTGATGGAATGATCACTTGGACATTCGATCGTATGATGAAGGGCGACTGCCATGCCAGCCGTGTGATCATGCGTGCTGACAGAGAAGGAAACCTTTGTATTTGCTTCTGTGTCACAGCGATACCTGTTCAGTTCTGTGCGGCGCTTTGTGCGAAACCAATTCTTGAATGTAGCAAGTGTGGACCTGAAGAGGTAACCCCATGCGATCCTGTTCATTACACAATTACTGTAACGAACACAGGAACATGCCCAGCTGAAGATGTTGTGGTTGTAGATAATGTTCCGGATGGATTGGAGCATAGCAGCGGCCAGCGTCGTTTGACCTGGGATCTAGGGACAATTTGCCCTTGCGAATCTAAGTGTATCAATGTTTGCTTCACAGCGACAAAGAGAGGCCAGGTTTGCAATACCATTAATGTGACCGCTTGTAATGCTCACCCAACCAGCTGTCAGTTCTGCACGAATGTAGTTCTTTGTCAGGCTGAGATTGATAAGGTGGGACCAAAAGAGAGAAAGATTGGAGAAAGTGCTGACTATACAATCACTGTGACCAATACTGGTGACAAGACATTAACTCAAGTGATTGTTTGTGATATGGCACCTTCTGCAACATCAATTGTTGAAGCTCCAGGAGCTGTTGTTAATTGCAACCAAGCTGTATGGAGATTTGACGAGTTGAATCCAGGCGAGCAACAAACAATGGGCTTAACACTGACAACATGTACTCCAGGGTACTTTGTGAACAGAGTTTCTGTTGACAACTGTCAGCGTTGCCGTGATTGTGCTGAGTTTGGAACACGTTGGAGAGGAACTCCAGCGCTTAACGGATGTTTCCAAGATACAAAAGATCCGATTTGCGTGGGAGACTTCAACAGCTACATGTTGAGAGTGACTAACCAAGGTTCTGAAGAAGATACAAACCTACGAGTGGTTGTACGCTTCCCACCAGAGCTTGTGCCAGTCACAACACATGGAGATTCTCCAGCGACAATTTCTGGTCAAACTGTAACATTCGATCCAATTGCGATAGCAGGATCAAGAGAATCGTTCCAGTTCAGAATTGATGCACAAGCAAAAGATCGTGGAGATGCTCGAATCAAGGCTGAGATCAGCTCTGATACGATCCAAACTCCGATCACTCTCGAAGAGAGCACGATCATCAACTAAGACAACTGAAAAGTTGTGTACTCAAGCGGCCTCCGGGCCGCTTTTTTTTTGAATTATGAATTATGAATCTTGATTCACAAGACTCATCCAAGTCAGATTTAGAATTTAAAATTAATCTTTAGAATCCATTTTGTCTAGGTCTCGAATGATGAATGAATAAAAGAAGCAGAGGGTGACACCCATGGTCGCTGTCAGACTAAAACATTTCAATGACAGGTCCAGGGGTTCTTCAAAAATAATGTTTGCCAATATAGCAGAGGCTAAATTCGATACCACTACGGCAAGGGCCAGTATTTTGAAGTTGATTTGAACATTTTTCGGCATATTGAACTGCCGGGATACATCAGAACGTGTAACTTTCATATCTGTTAATCTCCATTTCTACAGATATTACAGATTTTAAAATATTTTATAGATTTAATCGACCCTCAAATAAGGTCATTCCGAAGACTTTGAAACGTCCTTCCCAAGATAATGATTTTTCGGTGGGATCGAGTTCCTTTGTGATGAGATAGGAAACATAGGAGACTCCAGACCAGATGGTGAAAGTGAGTAGCGCAATAAGTCCATCTGGGACAAGCACGCATGGGATGGCAAGAGCTGCGAAGACTCCCAATGCCACTGCAGATGTGAGTTCCACCGCGCGAACGACAGCAAAGATCAATCCAACTGTGTCGATATTTCTTCTAGACCTTGTAAAGTTTTCATCTTTTACAACGAAATTAATGAACTCGCTTCTTATAGTGTCAGAAATTCCAGTGACGACTCGGTTCAAATCCATAAAGACTCCTTTTACTAAATGAAAATTAGCATCCTATTCGAGTCAGACAATAAAGTGAATATAAAAATGAGCTGAGAGTTCTCTCAGCTCAATATTGAATGGTATTATTATCTAAAAAACCTAAACCCGTATCTAAACACCTGGTCTACAATATTTTCAGAAGGATCCATTTCCTTGGTGATGATAAATGCAGCTACGGAAAGTGCCGAATAGGTAGCTAGTGTAAATACTGCAATAGCACCGCCTTCTACAAATAAGCAGGGTAGTGTTAAAGTTGCTAAGATTCCAAATGCGACAGCAGCGACAATTTCTGTGACACGAGCTACTGCAAAAATTGCTCCTGAGACAGCATAAGGTACTTCATCAAAATTGGCGAGTTTAGTAAGTTTATAATGCAAATTATTGACTTCATGTTCAACTGTGTTGACAAAGCCAGTTGCTAAATTATTGATTTTCATAGTGACTCCTTATTTTTGGGTTTCAGAAGATATAATAGTATAAAAATATTAATGTTTTATTAAGATCCTAAATCAAAATGGAAATTTTTTTAGTGAGTCACATAAAATTTTTAATATATGTTTACCAACCACTTTCCCTGAAAAAACAGCAATTCCCGCTGGAAAATTTGTTGATAAAATATAATTTCACCACAGAGGTCGCAGAGAACACAGAG
>SDBV01008467.1_pt1 | contig 13869 bp, 18 predicted proteins | sample 2277081 | NCBI WGS metagenome assembly SDBV01 (sample SAMN10402039, study PRJNA504765) | marine sediment metagenome | isolation source: marine sediment core GS10_PC15, 223 cmbsf | place: Arctic Ocean: Southern Knipovich Ridge | collected 2010 | reverse complement strand
GCCGAGGGGCGTTACTTCAAAACTGTCTCGACAGGGGCAACCACAAAAGCGCGGGCACGAGAAGCTGCCGACGATATGCTTAAACGAGGGATTGTCGGTAGCGATCAAGACCCTGAGTTAATTCCATATCTTAAAAGTTTCTGGCTGGCTGATTCGGATTATGCCCGAACAAAGCGACTAAGAGGCAAGCCACTTTCGCCCCGTTATCTTGAGCTGAACCAAAATACGATAAAGAATTGCATTGAACCTTATGATAAATTTCATCATCTTAGAGTTTCTCAAATAACATTGGATATTGCTGATAAGTGGATTCTCTGGCTTGATGAAAATGGTAAAGGCCCGCGTACTATTAATATCGCGCTGCAGGCTCTCCGCGTTGCAGGCCGGCGCTGGGCGAGAGGTAAAAGACTGCCTGATCCTCTCGCGGGCATAGAGAAGTTAGAAGAACGGACAAAAGAGCGAGGTGTACTCTCGGTTAATGAAATAGACGAGCTGACAGAAGTACGCGAAGGCATAGATCCGCGAGCTCGCGCGGCTGTCATATTGGGTTTATGGTGTGCGCTCCGGCTCGGTGAATGCCGGGGTCTTAAATGGAAAAGAGAAATCGACGAGGACAATGGAATAAAATATGACCATGATATCAACGAAGAAAAAAGTCTTATCCATGTACAAAGCGCGGTACCGGCAAACAGCCGCGAACCTGGGCGCCCAAAAGGCGGATCATTCGGCGAGGTTCCTTTGCCAGGTTTTGTACTTGAAGAGATTAAGAATCTTGCCGATCAGTCGCCATCCGGTAAAAATGGATACGTGCTTTATTCATCCGAGTTCAATAAACCCATGTCAGAATCGACAATTGTTACTGGGTTTAAAAAAATGTTAAAGGCGATCAAAATTAACGAGGTAGAACGAAAACGCCGGAGTTTATCTTTTCACTCACTTCGACACACTTATGTTTCACTGAGTCGTTATTTAGGTGTCCAGGATTTCTTAATACAATACAACGTTCGGCATAAAACAGCAGCGATGACAGAATTATATACCCATGGCAAAATAGTTGACCTGTCTGAAGCTCGAAAAAAACTCGAGGCATTTAAGAAGAACGGCGCAAAAAAAGGAAAGGTCGCCGAAGAAGGAAGATCAATATAAGACGATGTAAATAAAACCCGGATAGGCTGGCCGCCGACAAGCCGCTTCCCTGGCGGTTTCCGGGTTTCATTTATTACAGGAATGAACACCATGAGGGAGGGTGTCATGGAAACAGAAGATAAATATTCATCATTTGATTTTAACTTTAAAAAGATTTGGGAGCATATAAAAACGCTTCCGGATTACGAATTCGCAGTAGAATATCTGGGTCATGTCGAAGCGCAGTTCGAGCATAATCATTGTATTTTCATTATGCATATTTTCGGAGAAATGGGATTGGAAAAATATCTCTCTTTAACGAAAGGCTTTCGTGATTGTGATGAGCCATTGCCGGACAGGACGAAGGGTGGTGAGGAAATACTAGAAATAGCTGCACGCTTTGCAATGTCAGAACTTGGTTTCAATAACATGAAACCCTTATATGATGAAAAAGAAATCGTCGAAATAACCAAAAATAATATCGCCAAGAAGTGGATTGCTTATGATGAAGAAACTAAAGCCTGGCACTTTCTTTTGCCAGCGGTTGCAGAATCAATCCGATCAGAATTCAAAGCAGTACGAAGCGCAGTGGATCAGCTCATGCATCGCGGAAGATTGCTCCGAAGAAAGGAATCCGGCCGTGTACCAATATCAGAAGAAAATACAGAAATAGAATCAAATGAAAGCTCAAATCCTGTTCCACGGCCATGGGAAGACTTCGCCGCTCGTTTGGGGCTGTTCCTGGAAAAGAGAATAGTTTTAGATTTGTTTCAATTTATTCACCGACGCGGTTTTATAGAATCACTCAATTTTATTGATGGAAAATTGAAATCGAAAAAAACAGTACAACTGCTAAAAGGTTTTCTTATATTTCTAAGAGATGAAATGGGAGTGCTCGACCCTGATGGTATGGTAGATAACGCTTGTAATTGTTTTCTACAGAAAAATGGAAATCCTCTAAATAAGGGTACTATGACTAAAAAAGAGACTCCCTTTCCTGCAGCCTTTAAAGATGGAATAAAAAAGATTGTCTCTCAAAACCGGGTATTAGTGAATCGTAATTTTCACGAGAGATAAAGATAAATGACTGTTTTCTAATTTTAAATCCTAATACAACCCAATTCCAACCCAAAAACAACTAATCCACAACCCGAATCCAACTGTGAACGTTGAAAACCCATGCTACTATTCTGATAGGAGGGTTAAAGGATGAATACCAAAAGCAAATTGACAGGAGATGAACTAGTCACACTTAATCAAAAACCTCTCCTCTCCGTAGAGGAACTGGCCCAGCTTCTTTCCTGTTCTCCGATGACAATTTATAGGCGTGTTGGCGACGGTTCATTGTCGCATATTAGAATCGGGTCAATTATCAGGATACCCCGCCGCGCCCTGGATGATCTTGTCGAGGTTGGCCGGAGCCATAGCGATGGCTGAGGATACAAAAAAAGCCCCGGCCGGAGCCAGGGCGAGGCCAGTCCCGGATGAGCCGGAATCGGCAACACCGACAAGCGACTCACGTTTTCAAGATATACCACTCGTTCTGAAAAATCAAGCTGGCTGCCTCCTCTTCGGGGGATGTCCGTGACGATCTTTGAAGAAGCCCGCCAGGCTATCTGCTGCTCTCTGATCGAGGGCATGTTCTCAACGCCCGGTGCATACTGGAAGGATTCTGAATTTTGGACATTATCGCCGCTCCGGGTGGATAAAAAAATCGGTTCATTTTCAATTAACGTATCTGGTGCTTTTCATGATTTTGCTACTGGTGATGATGGCGATTTTATCGACCTGGTAGCAAAATCGAAAAATCTGAGCACGCGGGAAGCGGCCGAGGAAATTACAGGACAGAATGGCGATATACCTGCAGAAAAGCCGAAGGGCGAGAAATACAAAAAGCCCAAACCGGTGATCCCGATACCGGCGGGGGCGGGAGTGCGTCTCAACGAAAAACTGAAAACCGGGAAAATCTATGACGAAAAGACAGAAGACTGGGTACTCATAAGCGAGAAATACGGGCTTGCTGTCCAGGGCTGGAAATACCATACCGCCGAGGGTGGCTGGGCATTCTCGATAGTGCGCCACGAGAAGGACGGCAAGAAGGATACCCTTCCCTACTACGACGGCGAGGATAACAAGTGGCACCAGGGCCAGCCCTATAAAACCGGGAGGCCCCTCTACCGGCTGCCAGAGCTCATCAAATCAAAACTTCCCGTGCTGGTGGTAGAGGGAGAAAAATCTGCCGACATCCAGGTCCCGGGCTATATTCTCACGACCTGGGCGGGAGGGTCCTCTGCCGTAACCAAGACCGACTGGGCGCCGCTCGCTAAACGAGATGTGCTTATCTGGCCGGACGCCGACGATGCCGGTATCAAGGCCGCTGCAGCGATCCGGAACCGCCTGCCGCATGCGAAAATACTACAGATCGAGGACAAGCCGAAGGGCTGGGATATTTACGACGCAGTGGCCGAAGACCTTGATCCCGTACAATTCATAAAGAGCTGCCCTCTGCTTTCAGAGGAGGAAATTGAGAGTATCCTTCCTTCGAGGCGGTATAAACCGGCAGATCAGGAAGACGATGATAGCTTCTTTTGGGCTCCCAGCCACGGTCTGGCATCTGACATCCTCCTGGCTGAGTTCGCCGATACCTGGATATTCGAACGGTTTGATCCTTCTGGGCGGGGTGAGTTCTTCTCCCGGATAAACTGCTATTACCAGCCCATACTGGACGCGAAGCACCGTGCCCGTGATGTACTGGAGCAGAAAATCACATCGAGCTTTGAGAGACTTCGCAAAAACACTGATGCTGAGGAAATCCAGAAGGTCTACTCCGCCGCTGGCAAGGCAATCAAAAAAGTTAGGACGAAGGATTTTCTTAACGGCACATTGTCTCTGTTCGCTGAGCGCGTTACCGTGCTTGATATTCCTTGGAATATAACGCCGGAGGTGATAGTTACACTTTCAAACGTGCTCGATTTCAGCGGAGAGGAGCCCCTGGAAAGATCTGTACGACAAAATGAATACTTCAAAGACCCAGTACCCCTTAAGGCTGCGAATATCCTCGGGGCGGGAAACTGCTCTGTCTTTAATCAGTTTATCGCGACTCTATTTCCAGACGCACACACACAGGTCTCTGCACTTCATTGCTTTAGCGCGTGTTTGGCGAACAAGGCTCAAAAGACATTTCAAGTCTGGACTAATGAAGAGGGAGACGGCGGGAAAGATACTGCGAAGGATACGATACATCGCCTCTTACCTGGTCGCACTGTGACTCTGAAGGGAGCATTAATCTTGTATAAGGGGGATAAGAGCGAACGGCGATTCGGCGAGATCGAGCTAAGGGGTAGAACAGCAGGTTTTTTCGATGAGGTGGGTGGGTATTTCGATATAGCGGCAATAAAACGGTATACAGGTTTATCGAAGGTCCGGGGAGAGTTCAAAGGCCGTGATAGTATCGAATTTCAGCAGACTTGGGCTCTTATCGCTCTATGTAATGAGCTCCCCAGGTTTTTCCCCGCCACTGACTCGGCTTTCCTGGGCAGGCTTTTCGTTTTACCTTTCGGTAGTGTTTTTTATGCAAACGACGAAGCACGATTAAGGCATATTGACCTGGGCGTCAATCCTGCCCGTTTACACCAAGCAAAGGATAAAGAAAAACTTATCGACAGTTTAATGACTGAACATGCGGCGATCCTCCGAACACTAATTCAAGCTTATATCGATATGCGCAGGAATCATCAGGGTAAGCCATTTGAGAGTGAAATTTGCCTCAGGGCGCGTGAAGCTTATCGAGCGAGCAATGACACGGTTGAAAAGTTCTTCCACGAGCACCTGGAGCGCGATGACACCGGCAGGATATCCTATGAGGACCTGCGGAATGCGTGGATTGAGTTCTCAGGAGACCAAAAAACAACAACAAGGGAAGTGGTCGGAAAAATCACGAAGCGCTTTAAATGGACAAAGGCCAAACAATCCCATGGCATACGTTCTGTATGCGGCATAACCCTCAAGGTCGCCGATGATGGTTCACAGCCCGCACCGAAAGAGGAGGATTTTCAAAATGATATACAGTTCTAAGGCGCTTTGGGGCGGTGCGGGTAACAGAGGTTACAGAAAACTCTGTTTCTGGCTTCTAGTAAGTTTAACTCGTTTTTCTCTTCTCGTAGTCAAAAGACGAGAAGTCTGTTACCTCTGTTACCCGGGGAGAAATTGACATGCTGTATGCAAATGTGAACGGAGTAAAACGCATAGCCTGGCCCGGGGGACATGCTACTTGTCCCTGCTGCCTTGACGAATTAATCGCAAGGTGCGGGGAAATCAACGCCTGGCATTGGAGTCACCTCGCCGCCTTTGACTGTGATCGCTGGTTTGAACCTGAATCCCATTGGCATCTCGAATGGAAGCGCCGCGTTCCTGCTTCACAGTGCGAAGTTGTAATGGGGCCACACAGGGCAGATATTGTATCCTCAACTGGTCTGATTACGGAATTGCAATACGGCTCCCTCTCCCCGGAGCAGGTAAGGGAACGTGAGAAGTTTTATGGAAATATGCTCTGGCTTATATTTGCGCAGGATTTTGCGGAGAACGTGGATCTGAGAGACCATGATGATTATGTCTCCTTCCGGTGGAAGTGGCCCCGCCAGTGGATTTTTACCATCACTGAACGGTTGATCTTGGACTTCGGGGAACCGGATTATTGGAGAGAAGAGCGGTTTTTTGAAGTGAAGAAATTATATGCCAATATCCCCTGCGGGGGATGGGGGCGCATGATCAGCGAGGATCAGCTTTTGCAGGATATAACCGGGAACCGTTTACTGGCTTTATCGGCCAGGGCGGTATAAAAAAAATTAGAAGAAGGAGGTCTTTATGACCCAGGAAATAATCAAAGAGTCTATTCCGGTTATGATCGGCAAGAGCGAACACCCGCAAGTCCCTGGCTTCCCGGATGATCCTTTCTCGGAGACAGCCCGTGTTCTTTGCCCTTACTGTGGTTTAATCCACACCCACGGCAGGAGTCCGGGCAATCGGGTGCCTCATTGTTGGGGGAAGCAAAATCTCCCAGAATACTGCATCACTCTCGTGGATATCCTTCTGCCCGATGAGGGGTTAAAAATTCACAGGGAAGCAAAGCGCTTGCACAAGATATTAAGGAGCCGCCGAAGCGCCTCCTGCAGAAATAAATTACCGAAAAAACCGGATCTAGCGTACGAGCAGGAGATCGCCGACCTGGCTGTCGCGGCCCGTGAACTGAATTGCCGGGTCTTGGCCGGCGAACCGCTCGAAGAATAAACAGGCACCCGCAGCGGAACCTGATTACATGCCCCGTAAAGATTGGATGAGAGGGGGGAGGGAAGGATGACTGAAGAGGTTGGAAGTATTCTTTTGAAGCTTGTCTGCGATTTAGTTGATTGTGAAAATTTTAGTGACTTCGAGGAAGTTCGAGGAGATTGCTTCAGGGCGCTATTGATGGCCGGGTTTTATGACAAGTTCTACGAGCGTGAGGAAGTATTGTTTGCTTTAGTGGATACGGGCTTGATTCAGAATCGAGGCTTGAGGCTGGAAGGTATACAGGAATAAAAAATCACCCCGGCGTTGCCGGAGGAAAGCCGCTGAGGCGGCGAAAATATAGTTCAGGGGGTGATCTATGATACTTTAGATGAAGTCGCTCGTTTAACGAACGTCAGGACGAGCGGGCTAAAGGCTTTGATTGTGAGCGGGGAATTGCCAGCCTCACGATCAGGACCGGAGGACGAGCCGGTATTGACCCTGCAGGCTCTGGTTAAACTTCAGGATATGAAAACCCGGTGTGTTCGTGAGATGGCGCGAGCCTTTGACCGACCCACGGCGGGGATGTTTCGCCTCGTAAAGTCCAACAGCTATATCTTCGACGTTGAGGATAATCGTGTCATTCTCGATGAAGAATCGCAAGCACACCTAGTGCAGGAGCTGTTGAAGGCAAAAAAAGGAGGAGGTTCATCATGAACCGCACAAGATCAAAACCGCTCCGTTGGGGCGGAAAAATTTTTAAATGAGGAGATACTCGATGAATATTCTCAAGAATAAGTCCGGCTTTGTCGGATTCAAAAGTAAATACCCGGATCTCCACGAGGAGGCCTACCAGGCCGGCGTCAAGGCGGAGCGGGCCCGTGTGGCGGAGCTTCTGAGTCTTCAGAGACGGGTTCCCAGGAGCAACGAAGTTGTGATGGAGGCAATCATCTCCGGCAAGGATGTTTCGGACATCGAACCAAAGTTGACGGGAAAAGCGCTTCGTGATGGCACGTATGGCGCCGACGACGAGGAAGACGCGAGCCCGGAACGTGTCGCCGAGTTCGTTGCTCGCATGCCCAAAATATAAGGAGGTAGATCATGGATGTTGCAAAATTTAACCTTAGACTTCCGGTTATCGAAAGTGAATTTCGAATTGGTAAAAACCGTTTCGAGTTCTTATCTTCGGAGTTTCACCCTGGACAAAGGCTTGACGATTCTGTAGTGCACTTTCTAATCGAAAAAAATATGCTCGATAGCTTGGTTGAGAAAGGCACCATTGTGGCTTTCTCGCTTGACGAGCCCTCGGCCCGTTATCGTGTAGTTGGAGGGATTATTTTTCAACCACTGGAGGATTTAGGCTCCCAATTCACTGGTGGCAAGGTGCTCCCTGTCGGAATTGTTCGGTACTTGATAGCTACAGGTCGCCTGAGGCGCTTTGTAACCGACGGGGTGCTTGAGGAAATCAGTACCAAGGATTCAGCCGATATCCAGCCCCTGCGGGGACCGGCTTAATCCTATTATAACCCTGCCTCCGCCATGACCCCTGGGGGCGGGGCTATTATAAGAAGGAAAGTGAATGGCAAAACGAAAAATAACACAACTTGAGGCCGCTAAACGCTTTCGGTGGCGTATAGACAAGAAAACCGGCTGTTGGATTTGTGAATCTGGCTATACACTTGTGATAACCGGGCCTGCATTAACCCTAACCATCTTGTGGCTGGTACGAAGCGGGATAATACTCAGGACATGCTAAACCGCGGACGGGCCTCGGACTGGAAGGATAGAAGATTATTACCGGAGGACGGGAGGCGGAAGCTTACCACACGGCAGATCGATAAGATTAGGCGCAGGAGGGAGAGTTCTTATAAATTGTCGAAGGTCTACGGAGTGAGTGCCACTCAGATCAGGCGCATTCGTAGCGGCACTAGGTGCACCGGCCTGCGACCGCAAGGAACTATCACTATGATATTAAGGTACTGCAGGCGGATCGTGAGGATAAGCGGGTTAGCATCAGCATCACTGAACTCGCGGACTGATAACTTTTTTTTTCGAGTTGACAAGGTTGACAAAGTTGACAAATAGGTCAATTAGAAGGCAGCTATTAGCATACAGAAGGTATAAGTTGCGTATGATGAAAGTGCGTTTCAGTGGAGATCAACCGTTTCTGGTTCAACCCAGGGCACACCCTAGCCTTATATTGGGACCTTCAGAGTCCCCGCTCAGGGCGATAACGGCGAGTCCGGTTCGCAAGCTACTCGGCAAAATCGATGTGCAGCAACTTGCCCGTGATATAACCGAAATATTGCACTCGGACGTTCAGAAAATCATGAGGGAAGTTGCCGATGTTGAACACGCTTGACGAGAGGGAGAAATAACTGTGTTCTCTGTAAAAACCGACGTAAAAGCCTGGACTCGAAAGATGGACAAGGTCAATAAGGAGCTGTTGCCTCGTGCCCAGGTAAAAATGCTAAATCGTGCCTGTAAAGCAGCGCATGATCAAAGTATAAAAAATATCAAAAAGGATTTCACGATCAGGAATACGTATACTGTACGGTCGATAAGATTCTCTCCTGCTAAAGTCCGTAGCTCCGGGGTAGCCGGGTATGCTGTTACAGGCTCGATCTCGCCCTATCTCCCGATCCAGGAGAAAGGCGGGATCGTCCGACCCAAAAGAAAGCAAATAGTCGGGCCTACTAAAAAGGCCAGAGGCGGACAGTGGGGCAAACCGGTAAAGCCGAAATATCGGCTATCTCAAATGGGAAAAATTGGAACACGTAAAGGTGGTGGGCGGATGCAACCTGCCGGGGCAAAGTTTTTCATCCTTCATCCTGGCAGTGCTTCGAGCGGCTTAAACGTAAGACATACTTTAAAAAGATACAAGAAAATCAAGCGAGGCCGAAAATATTGGAAATACAGATTAATGCAACCTGCCATCTTCACCCGTGAAGGCGGGAAGCTCGTAAAAGTCAGATATATCAGGAAGAGTTCTTATCGCCTCAAAGCCACCCACTGGCATACTAATGCCGTGAAGAAGTTCGGCAATAAGCGGGTCATGGGTCGGATATTCGTCCAGGAGGCTAAGAAGCAGCTGGGGAAGGTGGGTTAAATGGAAGGACGCATATTTTTGGCCTATCACGAGGCGGGGCATGCCGAGATAGCATGGCACACTCTGCCGCGCGAAATCATCGGGCACGTGGAGATCGTCGAAGCCCCATCTAAGGAGACTGGACATTCCGTTCTCCTTGTTGGTATTTCGCCAGAGAGTATAAAAGCCTGCTTTACTCCTCAGCCAACTTTTAAACAACGACTCAAGCTTGTTGAGGGCCAAGCGCAGGCATATTTAGCCGGTAGCGTAGCAGAAAGGATTTACACAGATAAGAAGAACCCGATATTTGATTTTAAAGCCTGTTTGGGGTCAGGCGCCGGTATGGACTATTATGAAGCCATACAATTAACAGAGTTGTTTTTTGCGAGATGGGCCCTCAGCAAGCGGTATGATTGGTTACGGCGAAATCACATTATAGCGGTCAAGCTTTGCAGGAGGTGGTGGGATCAAATTGAAGTTATTGCTTCAGCTCTCCTGGAGAAGGCCCACCTTGAGAAAGATCACCTTGTCGACCTGCTTGGTAACGAACCAAGTATTTGGGAAAGATAGCGCAGAGAAATGACGCGGTATTGCTTTGTGCGTCAAGAAAATAAATAGCTGAGGTAATTCGGCTAAATATATGGAGGATACAATGGAAAAAGAAAAAATCTGCAGGGAGGCTGCCGAGGAGGAGGTCAAAGGTTGGGAGAGCAATTTCGATGTGATTTTGAGCCCCGAAATAAGTTCGAGGTTAACCCGCGCCGTAATGACTGGCAGGCTTACATTCGACGAGGTGAAAGTTTCTTTCACGTTAAAACTGCGCCGTCCTCTTGAAATGGAAAGCGGCGGAACAGTCGACTCGTTGACGATCCGGGAGCCCAGGACTGCGGAAAGGCAAAAAGTCGGGAAAAAGGGAGGTGGGGTGGAAATGATGTCCGGCCTACTATCCGCCGTGACAGGACACCCAGCGAGCGTATTACGTCGACTGCCCCTTAAGGACTTCATGATTCTGGGTGAATTATTTTCTTTTTTTACATAAATCGGACAAATGATCCGGGGAAGGTCATCTGGGTGTTTGACGCGAGGGCGGCTAGAAAGTTATTTTAAACAAGGAGTTAAACGATGGCAAATAAATTCACGATTTCTACCACATTCAAGGCCCACGACAGAATGACCAAAGTGGTCAAGGGGATGAACAAGAGCATGGCCGGATTTTCTAAGACGCTCCGGCTGCTCAAGGTCGCTGTTGCCGGAGGTATCATATTCAAGGGATTTCAATTTTTCATTAAAGAGGCTTCAAGGATTGAGGATGCTACGGCAGCATTCACTCCACTTATGGGTGGAGTAGAAAAAGCAAACAAATTAGTTGATGCCCTAAATAAAACGGCTGCCACTACTCCATTTCAATTTGAAAATATTTCAAAAGCTGCGATGCAACTACTCCCGGTTATGAATCAGGATATCGAAAAAACAATCGGAACATTCAGAATGCTTGGCGATACTGCCGGTGGAAATGCGCAGAAATTAGATTCTATTACTCGTGGATTCACGAAATCCATGCTCAAGGGAAAAGTCGATATGGAATCCCTTAATATGATTGCAGAAGCGGGCGTCCCGATATTTTCCGAGATGGCGAAATCTATGGGAATATCGAAAGAAAAATTATTTGATATGAGCAAGGCGGGAAAACTCACTACCAATGCTCTCATAAAAACATTCCAGGATATGACAAAAAAAGGCGGGATATTTTTTGAAGGAATGGAAATTGCGAGCAAAACACTCAGTGGGAAACTGTCAACGCTGAAAGATAATATCAAACTCGTTGCGGCTAGAATTGGGAATTCCTTATTGCCGTTTTTAAAGCCAATTATTGATAAGTTAACCTTGATAGCTGTTAGGGTCGGCGACTGGTTTGAAGCAAATCGGTTATTAATAAATATGAGATTGTCATTGTTTCTCAAAAAATTAAAAGACGGATTTGAAAGACTAGTTCCTATACTTCAAAAAGTATGGAAACTATTCCGGGACCTTTGGTCAATTATGAAAAAGGTATGGGATTTCGTCTCAAAACTTACTGGGGCTTTTGCCGGTGGATTTCTTGACGCCATTGAAGGCATTGAGGAACCGCTGGGTGGCGTTTTTGAGAGCCTCGGTAAAATATTCGATCTGATGTCGGGCGGCACTGGTGCGGTCGCTGATTTAACTAAAATGTTTCGTGGACTCGGCATGATTGTCGGAGGTACGTTGGTAGCATCCTTGCAGATGTTTAATTATCTGCTCTCCGAGGCTGTTTACCTAATGACCGCAGCAGATATTGTCGCACAAACATTGAAAGCTTGGAAAGTCGGCGATATGGCAACCATAGCTGAAAAAAAAGTAGAGATAACTTCACTTCGACAGCAGCAGCAACGTTACCGCCAACAGCAGGACATTGCCTTTCGACAGTTTAGAGAAAACTGGGGTCGAAAGTATAACAAAATGATAACGCCTGAATCCGGAGGCGCTAGCGCTGGCTGGGGTGAGCCTTCTGCGGGTGGAGGTGGAGGACGGGATATTTTAGGAGCGGGTGCCAGCGTGGGCTGGGGCACGGGTCGGATAGAAGTGGATGTTGCTATTACTAAAGTACCCGCTGGCGTTGCGGCACAGGTAGGCGTGAAAAGTAAGTCGCCTAATATTGACCTGCCGAGGGGTCGAGCAGGGGCTAGTGGACAATGGTAGGCTACCGGCTAAAAGCGTGCTGAAGGAGTTAACCGGCGCCCACCGGGTTCATACCGATCCGAAGCAAACAGCCTGTATGCCTCGAGCCAGATATCGCAGGCTGCCGGCAGCCTTGGTTTGCTGCCCTGGATGTGGCAAGCGGATCGGAAAAAAGAAGCGGAAGCGGTAGTTGGGGAAGATAAGATGAAAACCTTGGGTGATGTTAAGATCGGTCTTTATGCGGCCTTTTTTCAGTCCTTTTTGATTTTTTGTTTAGATCTCGTTTATATTGATCTGATGTGATCATATAATCCATTTTGCTGTTTAGAAGACTATCTTTGTAAGCATCAATACCTTTTGTGTCTTTTATGGATTTCATAAATGTCCTCCTAATTATATTATCGTACTTTCTATTTCTTTTTTCCAGTCTTCGTCTTTTCTGAGCCATTTTTCATATATTGGCGGCAATTTGTCAATCGCCTCTTCTGAAATATTTGTGATTTTTTTGTCGTTGATAATTGTGAAGTTGCTTTTATGTCCGACTCCCGGAGCTCTTTCGGCCATTTTCTTTGCTTCGTATACAATCATAAATACTTCTTTCAAAGGTAAATCTTGATGGCATATACGTGCGGTGAGGGTATTTATTGCGTGAGGAGATCCAGATCCTATCGTGTGAAATCCTATAGAATCATAGCATTGTGAAGTTCCAGGATCTACAATACTGTAAACTTGCGCCTGATCATTACTGATACCTGCCGTGATGATTGATAATTCATAATCATAACTATTAATCTCGAATTGGATTTTCATGGATATATCAGACTGCATTATTCTTTGTGCTTGCCAGAATTCCTCAAAACTATCGAAACCTTTAGGTTTTAAGATTCTTTCACAGATTTCACGTTTTCTAATTTCTTGATAGCATTCCTTAATCTTTTCGACGATTTGAGAAACAGGCGGTGACTTTAGAACTTCAATACTGCATTGTACAGAATTGAACAATTCGGTATGAGCGAGAGCGTTGCCTGCCGTCATAGCGATACAATGACTGCCTAATTCAGTCATTTTCTTGGTTGGTTGTTCGAATTCAAGCATCGGGCTTGTTAACATACTATCCGAAGCAAGGACTAGAGTTTTGTAATTATCACAGATCGCAGCTATTCAGATTGTCATTGGGTTTTCTCCAGTGATTATATTTTAGTCTGCTTCTAGCTTCTATTGGTGAAAATTAAATAGGGCCATTTCGGGCTTTGATTGATTCTTTAAGCTTTTTCATTGCTGCTGCCATGTCTTTGCGGATTGCATTGGCATCTTGCATCAAAGCTCGAACATCTGCTTTTTCTGTGGTTTCACTGTAATTGTATCTGTTAGCTGGCCAAACATATCAATAGAACGGGCCATACCTGTGAGAAAAGAAGGTTGAGCGACTAAAAAATCGCTATTTCCCATTTAACTCTCCTTAATATTGTTTTCTACTGTAAACTATACACCAGTATAACGATGATGTCACATGTTTTTTTATGTTTTTTTTAATTTCATCCACTTAGAGGGGGTGCATTCTCATTCGATGCTATCTCCCCTTTTTTGTATATCTATTCACCTTCTGCATAAATCTTCCCCGGAATAGTTCGACCTGCTCCTGATCCGGGCCCGATCCTGACGGGTTTTCGTCAAATCGGGGCGTTTAGCCTTATATT
>SDBV01008466.1_pt1 | contig 13869 bp, 12 predicted proteins | sample 2277081 | NCBI WGS metagenome assembly SDBV01 (sample SAMN10402039, study PRJNA504765) | marine sediment metagenome | isolation source: marine sediment core GS10_PC15, 223 cmbsf | place: Arctic Ocean: Southern Knipovich Ridge | collected 2010 | reverse complement strand
ACACTGGGCGAAGGTCGTTGGCCCCTTGCATCCTACAGCTCCACCCAAGGAGCTATGGGTGCAGTGGCAGCAAAAGTGGGACTCGGGATTCATCTTTACGTGGGCCGTGGTCCCGCCACCAACTTGTCCGTGGAATAACAAGAAGATGACGTTCATCATGGCAACGGACGCGACGACGCACCTTTCGTTTGGGACACAGGGGCAAACCGATTTCCTTCCGAAGTTCGCAGGATCACCTGGAAGCCCCAACCTCTGGCAGAATCGAGGTACGCATCTTAACCCCTCCGACCTGGCCGACGACACATTTCATCGGTTCACGATCTTTCTGGACGCGGGGAGTGCGCCGAATGCTGGTGATGGCGTACTCAGAATCTGGATTGACGGGGTACTCACCCACGAGTACCCCGGCCAGACTTTCAACGCCGCTAGCTGGGACCATTTCACTTGGCCGGTCACGTTCAACGGGGGAGCGGCGGCGACGGAGTCCGAGTGGTTGGACGATCTGCGGATCTGGGCGAGGCGGTGAGCCAGGGGCGGGAACGGAGATCGTGCGAACGGGACGGACGGCGGACACGACCTGACGTGACGTGCGAATAGATCCAAGGTGGCCGCGACTGCGCGTGTGCTCGTGAAAGTCGAGGATGCGGCGGGCGCTGCGGCTTAGCGCCTGCCGCGCGCCCTAGTGTTGTGACTACGTGGCCGGCTGCCACCTTTGTCGCCAGGCCTCGAACATGAGAATGGCCCAGAGAGCTGGTCCGGCATCGCGGCGGCCAGAGCGGTGCTCCGCCCACAGCCGCTGAACGGCGTCGGAATTGAGGACGTGGCCGTCGTTGATCTGGGACGGAGCCAGTAGCGCTGAGGCCCAATCGGCGAGCGGACCGCGGAGCCACTGCGAGATCGGCACTTCGAATCCCATCTTGGGCCGGTCGAACATCTCACGGGGTACGTAATCTGCCAGTACTTGCTTCAGCAGCAACTTGGTGCGCCCGCGCGATACCTTGAGCCGAAGAGGTAGGCTCCACGCGAACTCCACCAGTCGATGGTCCAAGAGTGGCACCCGACTCTCGAGACTAACCGCCATGGAGGCCCGGTCTAGTTTTGCGAGAAGGTCGTCCGGCAGATACACCGTCATATCCGCTAGCATCAGTTGCTCCACGAGTTCACCGATCCGACCGCGAGCCAGAGAACGCGGGGTGTGTTCCCGCAGATCTCCGCTGAGCAACATTAGCTCACTCGGTTCCCGGACAGCAGAGACCAGACAGCGATAAACGTCATCTGGCACGACTGCTTCGGCTATCTCGGCTAGTTTCTCGAGCCTCCCTTGGGTTCCTGGTCGCTCTAGTAGACGGTCGAGCAGTCGTGGCGCGAGAGTGGGCGCCGAGGCGCGGATCGTTCGGGCGGCCACTCGCCGCACGCGAATGGGTATTCGCGACAGGACGTGCCAAATCGTCCGCGTGCGCTGATACCTAGCATAGCCGGCAAAGAGCTCATCGCCCCCGTCACCGGAGAGGGCCACCGTTACGTCGCTACGCGCCAGCGCTGACACGAGGTATGTAGGGATTTGTGTGGTGTCCGCAAACGGTTCGTCATACATGTCTGCGAGCCTCGGAATGACTGCTCTCGACTCGGCCGGCGACAGGGTCAATGAAGTGTGTTCGGTGCCGAGGTGTCTTGCGACGGCAGCGGCGAACGGTGATTCGTCGTACGAGGCTTCCTGGAATCCGATGGAGAAGGTACGGACTGGACTCGTACGCTGTTCCTGCATCAGGGCCACCACCATGGAGGAGTCGACACCGCCTGAGATGAAGCCACCCAACGGCACGTCAGCGACCATGCGCAGGCTTACGGCTTCGCGCAGCTGGCGGGTCAGTTCGTTCTTTGCCTCGCGGTAGTCCCCCGCGAATGGATTAGCGAGAGCCTTGCGCGCGACGGCCTCCAACGACCAGTACGGCACCGAGGCGTCGAGGGGGTCGGTGGGCGAGGTCAACGAGAGGATGTGTCCGGGCAGTAGCTTGACGGCGTCACGGTAGATGCCCATCGGGGCCGGTACATAGCCGGACGCTAGGTAAGCGCTCACGGCGGACAGATCGAGCTGCCGGTCGAATGCCGGGTGGGCGACGAGCGCCTTGAGCTCTGAGCCAAACACCAAGTCCCCCGTTTGCGTGTGGCCGACATACATGGGCTTGATCCCCAGGCGATCTCGGACCAGGTGAAGCCCCCGGTTTTCACGGTCCCACAGCGCAAAAGCGAACATACCGACGCACCGGGCCAAAGCCTCGCGCAGACCCCACTGGACCACGCTCGCCAGCAGGACCTCGGTGTCCGATCCCCCTCGGAATTCGTGTCCCAGGCCTTCGAGAATTCGTCGGATGTGCCGAAAGTTGTAGATCTCTCCGTTGTAACAAATAACGAAGCGGCCGTCGGCGCTCAGCATCGGTTGGTGTCCCTCGCGGCTGAGGTCCAGGATGGCGAGGCGCCGGTGACCGAATGCTATGCAGCCTTCCCTCCAGTAGCCGAGGTCATCAGGGCCCCGATGGGCGAGGGTGTCGCGCATCGCTTCGACCCGCGAGCGGAGGCAGTCGGCCGAGCTGCCGATGTTGCTCCACAAGCCCACAACACCGCACATATTACGGTCTACCCGAGATGCCGGAGTGAGGAAAACAAGGGCTTTGAAGGACTGGGACCAGGAAGCTGGGGCCCACAGTGTTGCGTGGATGCAACACACATCATCAGGGGCTTCAGCACGCTACCCATCAGCAGAAGAAGCCGGCTCCGCGCAGCCGAAAGCCGTGAGACGAGAGTCCACGAGGAACGTTCACCCGCGGCAGGCAATACCGATCGGCCGGCATAGAGGCCACCCAGCCGCCGCTGATGCCGAGGGCGGCGGCGTAACCGGCATCCGCGGCCGCCAGAGCTACGGTGGGCGAGGAAAGCCCGTAGGGGTAGGAAATCCACGGGATGACCCGATCAAACCGCTGGCGAAGCCACTCGAGCGGCCGCACCAATTCCTGGCGGAGTTGCTCTGGTTCGAGACGATTCAGGTTGGGGTGGCTCCAGCTGTGGGAACCCAGGGTGATTCCCGGGACCGTCGTCGCGGAGCGCAATTCGTCCTCGCTGGCAGACTGCGATGGCTGTGGAACTCGATATGTAGGGGTGCCGGTTTGGCTGGCCCATTCCCGGATCGCACGATGTTGGCCTTTGAGCACGGCAAGCGCTCGTTCCCGGAGCGCCGCGTCCAGTCCCTCCGTTCCTGGTCGCGTCAAAGCGTCCCACCAGAAATCCTGCCCGCCCACGAATTCCGGTGCCACAAAGATTGTCGCTGGAACGCCACGCCTCGACACCTCTGCGATGCCGATCGTAACCGCACCGCGGTAGGCATCGTCGAAGGTGATGGCGGCCCGGGGGCGGGTTCCGTCACCGCTGGGTTGAAGCACTTCGGTTAGCGGTACGATCTCATGCGTCGATAGCAACATCTCGAGCTGCCTCGCAAATGCGGTGCATGACAGGTGCAGGGACCGGTCACCTGGCGCTGCGAGGTCATCTGGGACGACGTTATGGTACGCCAGCACCAGGGTTCGATGTCGCATCGCCGCCCGCCTGATCGCGGCCGCGCCGCTTCTGACGAGGAGGGATTCGACGGTGTGCTTCAGGACAGAGCGCACTCTCAGCGCTCCAGGCTGGATGGGGTGTGCAGAGGAGCGGTTCAATAAACGTGCTTTTCTCTGACCAATCCTGACGGTTTACGGGGCCTGTCACAGCAAGAGCAGTGCCGCTGATCCTGGTCGGATGCTCTCGGTAGCGGAGGTGTGCAACACCGATGGTATCGTTGAGCGCCGACCGGACTTTCCTCACCGGGACGGCATCCTGAGGTCCAATTTTTGCTTGTAGTGCTCACGCGATGGTCTAAAGCGATTAACCACTGCGCGGGTCCGGCCTGCCCTCGAGGGACAATTTGAACGACTGATGAACGTGCTTTACGTTTACGATGGGGATTGGCCTCAGAACGCCACCAGGATCGCCAAACAGACGCGAAGTCTGGCGGAGGCGGGTCATCGTGTTCGCCTGATCTCACGCAACCGAATCCGCGGCCCCCGTCGCGAAGAGAATGCTTGGATGACCGTGGAGCGGCTCCCGTGCATTTCTTGGCCGCGTATCAACCGTTGGATCAATTATCCGGTGTTCGTCAACCCCGTTTGGGTTTGGTCTCTTTGGCGATCCGCACGGGCCGCTCGGGCCCACTGCATCATTGTCCGAGATCTGGCCCTCGCGCCGGCGGCGTGGCTGGTGGCTCGAGTCCTGGGGATTCCGTTCCACTACGACATGGCGGAAGTGTACCCGATCGCCATTCGTTCGAGGTTTCCACAGGACACCGGACTTTTCTGGCAACTCGTCCGATTTTGTCGCCTTGCCGAAGTGGTCGAGCGTTTCATCCTGCACCGGGCGGCGACGACCTTCGTGGTGTCAGAAGAATCCCGTGCACGGTGTCTGGTTCTGGGCGTTGAGCCCGAAAGTGTCGTGCTCGTGGGGAACACGCCGGCCAACGTCGACGCCCTCCAGACTGTCCCCCCGCTCCCAGCTGACCTGGTACCCTGGGCGGGGCGGCCCTTGATTCTCTTCGTCGGCAACCTCTTTGCGGATCGCGGTCTGACACACGCGGTGGACGCGATGGGGATCGTCGCGCGGGAGATCCACGACGCGGCCTTGGTGATCGTCGGAGACGGCCCGGAACGTCTGCGGATTGAGCAGCAGGTGGACGAACTGCGGTTGCACGACCACGTCGTGATGCTGGGATGGAAGCCGCACGAACTCCACCCGGCCTACTATCCGCGGGTGCAGCTCGGACTCCTTCCGTTCGTTGCCACTGGCCACATCTGTATCACGCTGGCGAACAAACTGTTCGACTACATGGGCGCGGGGATACCGGTGATCGCTTCCGATGTCCCGCCGATGCGGCGGATATTGAGCGAAACTCGGGGCGGCATCGTTTTCCCATCGGGGAACCCCAATGCTCTCGCCGCGGCAATTGTGGAAATGTTTCGGGATCAACCCCGCCGAGTCGAGCTAGGACGCAACGGCCGTCGTGCCGCATTGAGTCGGTACCGATGGAGTGTGGATGTGCAGGGGTTTGTGAGCGCGATCGAACGCTCATGCCGCCGGCGGTGCGAGAAGACTCCGCATCGCAGCTCTGAGAAGCACGGAGCATTGAGGTGACCACTCCGACGTTGCGGGCCGCGCGTGGCGTTTGCGTGCGGACGACGACAAGAGCGCGAGGGGTGTTGGCCACGCTCGACCCCCTGCGGATCGCCCTCTTCTTGCTCATGGTTGTGACCATCAGTCGCATTCACCAACATCTTGGATTGTTGGGGGCCGTTCGGCCGGCGCTGATCCTCGCGGGGGTTGCTTTCGTCTATGCTCTGGTCAAACCGAGTGCGGTTGCTGGAATCCGGTGGCTTCGCCACTGGCCTGCTCGTGTGATCGTAGCACTGGGCGTCTTGGCGTGCCTCTCTGGTCCTTTCGGCATATCGCTGGGCAACTCGGCGAAGTACATCATCGAGAACTACTCCAAGACTCTCATCTTTGCTGTTCTCCTGATGGTGGCCATCCGAGATGCCCGTGACCTGCGTACGCTCGTGTGGGGATATGTTGTTGGAACCGCGGTACTCGTGTGGATGTCGGTGTTCGTATTCGAGATGTCTAGTGGCGCTCTGGGCCCGATGCGGCTCAATAACCTCCAAACGTGGGATGCGAACGACCTCGGTTTGATTCTGCTCATAGGGCTCGCACTGACCATGCTCACCTTCCAGACCTCAACCGGCGGATGGAAGTGGCTGAGCGGGGCGCTCCTTGGCGCGATCGGCGTGAGTCTTGCGAGGAGTGGTTCTCGTGGTGCGTTCCTCGGGTTCATGGCGGTGGGACTCATGTTCGTCTTGTCGGAGAAGAGTCTGTCCTGGATCAAGCGAGTGACAATGATTGGGATAACGGGCGCCGCCCTTCTTGTGGCGGCGCCACCCGGATATTGGTCGCAGATGAACACGCTTGCCGATGTAACCGAGGACTACAACTGGGATTCGTGGGGCGGGCGTAGGAAGACGGCGCTTCGAGGTCTCGGCTACATGCTGGACCGCCCACTATTCGGGATCGGGATCAACAATTTTGGGCGGGCGGAGGGGACGATTTCGGATCGGGCCCAGGACGCCCAGCCGGACGACCCATGGGTTCCGTGGCGCGCGGCCCACAACTCGTACGTTCAGATAGGAGCGGAGCTGGGACTCCCCGGCATGATTCTCTGGACGTGGCTCGTAGTAGGCTGCGTCATCGGTACCCATCGCTTCCGGCGCCGATTGCCATCGACTTGGAGGCGCGGGGATCCAGATGAGCGCTTCTTATATGCCGCTTCATACTACCTGCCCCTTGCGATGGTGGGATTCGGGGTGTCTGCGGCATTCCTGTCCTTCGCGTACCTCGACCCAGTCTACATTCTGGCCGCATTCACCGTTGGACTCTACGTGTCGGTGGAGGTCAAGCTCCGGGGACGCCCGGTGAGGAGCGCCTCGAGAGGCAGGCGGCGTGCGCGAATGGCTTGACTCCCATGCTCGACAAGGCCACAGCCGTTGAGCTGAGACACGCTGGACCCCCTGAGCCAAGAGTGATTGGTCATCGAAGCAGGGCAGCGCGGCTCTCGATCCTGGTCACAGACGGCGACCAGCGCTCCACGTTAGCGCTCGTGCGCGCCCTCGGACGCACCGGCCATCGGCTCTATGTTTGCTCGGTGCGCGGTCGCTCGGTCGCGGGAGCCTCCCGGTACGTCGCCGGGGAAGAGGAGGTGCCCGATCCGTTGACGGACACCAGCGGATTCATCATTGCCGTTGAGCGTCTGGTTGCTCGGTGGTCTATTGGAGTGCTGATCCCGGTAACGGACGCATCGATCATAGCCGTGCTCGCGGCACGGGAGCACCTGCGTGATGTGAGGATTCCGTTCCCCGGCTCTGATGTGTTCCATCGCGTGTCGGACAAAGCTCGTATTGCGGAGACCGCCGCCGAGATTGGAATCTGTGTCCCCGAACAACATGTACTCGTCGAGCCACATGAGCGGCAAAGCATCGACCGTGAATCGCTCCCGTTTCCGTTAGCGATCAAGCCTACACGGTCAGTCAGCGATGGGCCCGGCACCCGTGTAAAACTTGGGGTAAGCTACGCTCGGGACCGAGCGGAATTAGCCACGGTGCTTGATAGCATGGGTCCCGAGGCGTACCCGCTCCTGTTGCAGCGTAGAATCGCGGGTGAGGGACGAGGGATGTTTCTGTTGCTGTGGGACGGCAAACTGGTAGCCGCTTTTTCCCACAGACGCATTCGGGAGAAGCCGCCGTCCGGCGGGGTCAGCGTGTGTTGTGAGAGCGTCCCCTTGGAACCGGATATGCTCCGGTCCTCTAGGGAGTTGTTGGACCGATGCGGGTGGCAAGGTGTGGCCATGGTGGAGTACAAGCGTGATGCTGCGACGGGGATTGATTACCTGATGGAAGTCAACGGCCGTTTTTGGGGCTCGCTCCAGCTGGCGATCGATGCCGGTGTGGACTTCCCGTCTCTCCTTGTTGAGGCCGCACTCGGCCGCGATCCAGCCCCCGTACTCACCTACCAGGTGGGTGTAAGGAATCACTGGTGGTGGGGTGAAGTGGACCATTTATGGGCACAGTTGCGACAGTCGCGCCGCGCTGGTATGCGTGCAAAACCCGAGCAACGATGGAGGGTCGTTGGCGACTTCCTTCGGTCTTGGCGTGCCCGCGACCGATACGCCATCCTGCGATTGGCCGACCCGCAACCGTTCGTACGTGAGACCATTGATTGGTTTCTCAGACGATGACGCTCGGCGGGTGTCCGAATGATAATGTTCAGCCACCGCTCGCCGATGTTAGCTAAGGGGCCATTGGGGACCGGCGCGCCGCCACTGTGAGGATACTCCACGTGGTTGCACCGGCCAAGATCGGTGGTCTAGAGCGCGTGGTGTGTGGCCTGGCGGCCGGGCACGCCGCTCGGGGCCACGAGACCCATGTCGTGGCCGTTTTTACCGAGAGCTTTGAGAGACATCCGTTTGTGCAGCTCTGTCAGGATTTGGGCGTGCGGCTGGTACCGATGCAAGTTGGACGACGTCGCTACTTTCGCGAGCGAAGGCAGGTCGCGCAGATCCTCATGAAACTACAACCGGACGTGGTCCATTCGCACAGCTACCGTCCAGACGTGATAGACGCTCCCGTAGCACGGAGACTCGGAATCCCGACCGTAACAACCGTTCACGGCTTTACCGGCGGGCCGTGGAAGAACCGGGTTTACGAATCAGTGGCGCAACGAGCGTTTCGGAAATTCGATGCCGTTGTCGTCGTAGCGGCACCGATCGCCGAGCGCCTGGTAGCGGGCGGGGTCGGAGCCGAGCGAATCCATGTTGTGCGTAATGCGTGGGTGAGAACTGTGAAGCCGCTCGACCGAGCGGCGGCCCGGCGCGCCCTTGGCGTAGGCCCCGGGGAATTTCACATCGGCTGGGTGGGTAGGATGGGGCGTGAAAAAGGAGCGGACATATTCATCGAGGCCCTCTCGAAGTTGGAGCACATTCCGTTCACCGCTTCATTGGTTGGAGACGGTCCGGAGCGGCCGCGGCTGCAAAGAATGGCGAAGCGAGGAAAGGTCGCTGGGCGCATTCACTGGCATGGACGATTGGATGATGCCGGTCGGCTGTTTGCCGCATTCGATGTTTTTGTTCTGAGCTCGCGCACCGAGGGGACGCCGATGGCACTCTTCGAGGCAATGTCATGTGGCGTGCCCGTAGTAGCGACGCGTGCTGGTGGTGTTCCCGACGTCGTGTCGGAAAACGAGGCGTTGCTTGTGCCAAGCGAAGACCCAACCGCCCTCGCTCGAGCTATTGGTAGCGTGCGGGCGGACGGAGCAGCGGCATCGTCGCGCGCCATTGCCGCACGGTGCCGGCTTGAAAGCGAATTTGCGGTGGCCCCATGGCTGGCCGCATACGAAAGGATCTATTCGTCCGTGCACGAAGGCTTGGCGTGTATACGCCGTTGCATGTCCTGAGGGCTCAGGAGTGAACGGCACCAAGGTGGAGATTCGGCCGTTTCAGGAGACAGACCAGGAGAGCGTATTTACGCTCTTTGGCCGCGTTTTTGGCGAGCACTCGCTGAGCCTCTGGAAGCAGCGGTGGCGTTGGCAGTTCTACAGTAACCCGGCGGCGCGCAGTGCTCCCTCGCGAATGTGGGTAGGGGAGCAAGATGGTGCCATCGTGGGGTATTTGGCGGCGTTTCCGTTGTGGGTGAAGCTGCTCGCCACGGAAACTGTGGTGTATTTCCCCTGCGATTTGATGGTAGCGCCCGAGGCACGGGGCCAGAGGCTCGGAGAGAGGCTGATCAGGTCGTACCTCGAGTGTCCCAATCTCTTGGCCAACGCCTTGGCGTATAGTCCAGCCGCGGGACGAATATACGAGCGTCTCGGGTACGTGCCCGTCCCGGTGGAGCCCATCTATCTGAGACCCTACAACGTCGGCTCGATCATCAGGTTCCTAGTCGACTCCCAGCGGCTTCCCGGATTTCTCGCGCGCCGCCCATGGTCGTGGTGCGTGGGCATCGCGGGGAGGGGAATCGGACTAGTGCAGGCCGTGCTGAACTCCCTCAAGAAGCCGGCTCGCTCTCACGAGTACAAGGTCACAGAATGCTCGGTGATTGATGCCAGCTTCGATGACCTGTGGCAGCAGTTGGCGCCCCACTTTCCCATAGCCGTTGTCCGCGATCAGCAGTTTCTCAAATGGCGCTTGCTTGACGACCCTACCCTCGAGCACACCCTCTTTGTCGGTCGAGATGGTAGCGGGTCTTGTTCCGGATACATAGTGGTCTCGATCGCGCGAAGGCGCCGGCTGACCATTGGGCGTGTCACGGATATCTTCTGTCCACCAACTGCAGATACACTCGTCCGTTCGTTGTTGGGGGCAGGGCTGCACTTCCTCCAAGAGCAGCGCGTAGACGTTGTGTCCTGCTTGGGATTGCATCCCGGCATCCGGAAGATCGTGCGACGGTACCTCTATTTGTCACCATCCGTGTTTCAGTTACCAGCGATGGTACTGTGGAAGGGCGCACCGGACAGTGCGGCCGAGATCTATCGCCCTGAGAACTGGCATCTTAGTTACATAGACGGTGATGAATGGTTCACCTAGCGTGATTCAGGTCCGATTGGCGCCAAATGCGCAGGAAGCTGGCGCGGGGGCGACGGTGTAGAATGACAATAGTTGCTGCTTTGGCGGAGTCGGTCCTCAAGTGGTGTGGCATGGGTCTTTATTGGCTACGGCTCCACCCTGTGGTCATTTGGCTCAACCGTCGGTCACCTCGGGTTCTGCTCTACCACCGTTGCGATGAGCGTGAGAATGACTTTACGGAGGGCATTGTCCGCAACACTACTCCGGGAGTGTTTCGCAGACATCTCGAATTCCTCTGTCGCTACTACAAGGTGATTTCAGTAGCTGCGTTAGAAAGCGGGGATGTCCCGGACCGTGCGGTCGTGATTACGTTCGATGACGGATACCGATCGGTATACGAGAACGCGTTTCCGGTGCTGAGGGAGAAGGGCCTGCCGGCGACAGTGTACGTTGTGACAGATGTGGTAGACAATCGAGCGATGGTTTGGGTCCATGAGCTCAACTGGTTCATGCGTAATCACGGCGAGATTGCCACACCGGTGCTACGGAGGTTCCTGGAATCCCCTTGCCCTAGTGGCGTCAATGAGTGCCTTGGAAGAGTCCGAGCCTCGTATGAACGGGGTTTGGTGGAGGATCTTCTGAACGCCCTCCGGGCGGCCGTCGCTGTGGACACACAAACACTGTACACGGAAGCACGGCTGTACTTGCGTTCAGAGGAGATTGCCGACATGGCGCAGCACGGAATCACGTTTGGCAGTCACACGGCCACGCATCCGATTCTGACCCGGCTGAGTCCGAAGGAGCAATGCGAGGAGTTCGTGAGGGCCCGAGGCGCTCTGGCCGAGTGGCCGGGAGCATCCGGATCGTTGGCCTATCCGTTCGGTGATTTCGACGAGGTGACGCGAGAGCTGGTGACGCAGACAGGGCACAGCTCAGCCGCCAAGGTTGGTGGAGTCAATCGACCGTTGGACATCATGAGTGTCGCGCGGGTGCCCGTGCGGGCATCGAGCAAGGCGTCGTTATTCGCTGAACTTGAGGTCGTTGCCCCCACCAAAGCGTGGGCGAAGCGAATCCTGGGGTGAGGGGCTGGTTGGGAGCGCGTGTGTCATGTTCGTTAGTCTGCCAAGCTGATCGTCAGGATTCCCACGGGACGGCACACTCGTGTCCAACCTTTGAGATCACCCATCGGAATTTTCCTGACGGTTCAGGAGGTATGTCATCGACGATCTCGATGTCAATCATCATTGACTCCCCGACACGTTGTCGAAGACCCGATGCAAGGGTATCCCTGTCCTCTGCCGAGAACGACGCTGTCGTCACAAGCTTGATTTGGAGGTGATCGATCGCATCCTGGATGATTTGTGATTTTACAATCTGATCCAGGGGTTTGAATGGATGCGTCAGCACCGATGGAGAGATGAGGTGGCCATTGGCGTTTACGACGATGTCCTCTGCCTTCGTCGTGACATCGGCAATACGGCGCAATCCGCGTCCGCAGGCGCACGGCCCGGCGATCCAGGCCGACATGTCTGTCGTCCGATACCGGATCAGGGGCATGGTCTCGTTCCAAAGACTCGTACCTACCAGCCACCCTCGGGCTCCCGGTGGCAGGGGCTTGCCTTCGCGGTCCACGATCTCGGTCACCCCAAACTCGTCGAAAGTGTGTTTGCCGGTGTGCTGGTCACACTCGCCTGCAAAGATCACCCGTTCGGCGAGCCCGTAGAAATCGTAGATTGGACACTCAAACGCCTCAGTAATCGTGTCCCGCTGCACCTCATGCAGTGTCTCAGAGGAGGTGAATACGCTGTGGAGCGGCACAGTGGTACCTTTCCTTGTCATATAGCGCGCCAGAATGAATAGCGTCGAAGGGTAACCCTCCAAGAAACGTAACCCCCTCCGGCGTATCTCCCGCACGTAAGCCTCGAGGTTCTCTTCATTCATGTGGAACGAAGAAAACCATAGTTGCTTGTGTAGGTAGTTCGCCCTCCAAAACGGGGGCTTGCTTTGGGCGGGAGGCACGACGACACGTCCGAGCAGGAGTCCACACCAATCCGCCCGGGTCATCCCACCCCATCGCTTCTGTCTCCAGTCAGCAGCGTTGTTCGCTACGCAGGTATTCCGATCGTACCAGATTCCAAGGGGGGATCCGGTGGTTCCGCTGGTATGTCCGTGAACGGTGCGTGTGTTGCGTCCCTGCGCTAGCAGCGCGTTGCCGGATCGACGGACGTCGTCTCGCGTCAAGACGGGAAGCTGGTGCAGATCCTCTACCCCACTGATCTTCCTGGGGTCGATACCATACTCGTCGAACCGCTCGCGGTAGAAGGGGACCTTTTCGTAGGCGGAGCCGATGATCTCGCGGAGCCTCGCGTCTTGAAAGTCTCGGAGCCGCTCTTCGTCCCACCACTGGCTGACCTCCCACGTCGACATCAACCTGCGGAACGGGGAGCCGTAGCGCTCGAAGTGGATCCGCAGAGCGTACGCGTTGACGGCAGCCGTTTGCAGCCACACGGGCGCTCGGTGATAAAGCCTCTCAGCTGACATGTGTGGCCCTTTCGGTGTTGGCGAACAGCCTTCGATGACACCTTTGCAAGGTTAACGCCCGCACTTGGCAGGAGCGGCGAGCGACGAAGGCACCGATATAGGCCAGTTCTGACCGGGAGAGAGGATTGGCTATGTACGCTGGGCCATGCGAGGCGGTGTTGCGACAACGCAACACTGCTCGATGGGCCGGGGGTTTACGCGACCGCGATGTCCCGACACGAGCAAGCTCGGCCGGGAGAGTAGGGCATGAACGTTCACTCCGCCGGACGGAAGCGTGGAGGACGACCGGCGATACTCTGAGGCTCAAGAGCCTCGTCAAGGCCGCGGCGTGATATTGCGCAAGGTTTCCTTGGCAATATCACAACGCGAAGGCCAACAGGGATTTCGGGCCGAACACTTCAGTGTGGAGCAACCCAACCAAGCGGTCGAGCCCCGGATGGCGCGCAAACCTCGACCAACCGAGGCCAGTCCGGTTGTTAGTACGTTCCTCCTTGTCCGCTCCATGGTCTCGCCCACCAACTCGTCGAGTCGATCTGCCGAAGGCGTTTCCGCGATGCACCGGACCACTACGGGGTTCTTGTCCGCCGCTTTGATATTCTGTCTCGCCGTACGATGGATAGACGCGAAGACCTCGGATTTAGTACGGCGGAGATCCAGGGCAACCGTCCGGGTGTGGGAGCGGCAGCGCTCGGGGTGACGAAATCCAAGCCGTTCGACCGCTTTCCCGATCTGCGATCGCACCTCGCGGTCGCGGCTGAACATCTCGACATCCGCAAGCAGAACCCTGGGACGCTTACGAGCCAGCTCAGGCAGCCCCAGCCCGGCACATTGTGCCACTTCGCTTCCCGATCGGGCCGGGGACCAGGTGTCCGGGGGGTGGAGCCCCTGTAGAGACCAGGAGGTGGTTGTTCCGATCGGGAATTCCCGCGCCCAGCGAGGTGTACTTTGGGTGGGTGGATCGATATTTCTGGAGCCAGACAAGTATATCTGTAGTGTAGCGATAACCTTCTTGGAAACCTTTTCGCGAGAGTGTGCTAATCTTAGTTGAAATTTGAGGCGGCCCCCAACCTCTGGTAGACTTCAAGTAAGCGATGGAAGAAGAGACACCAGAGAAAGGAGGCCACCAATGTCAAGGATGCCACACGTTG
>SDBV01008465.1_pt1 | contig 13871 bp, 5 predicted proteins | sample 2277081 | NCBI WGS metagenome assembly SDBV01 (sample SAMN10402039, study PRJNA504765) | marine sediment metagenome | isolation source: marine sediment core GS10_PC15, 223 cmbsf | place: Arctic Ocean: Southern Knipovich Ridge | collected 2010 | reverse complement strand
GCCCCGGTGGTGATCGAAGCCTATCCGAAGGAGCGTCCGATACTCAGCGGCGGTCGAGTCATCCGCGGGTTTCGCGAGAAAGGCCCCTTGTGGGAAGCAGTGATTCCCGGAGTCAAGGCGGGACGTTGGTACTTCCGGCAGTTGTTCGTCGACGGCCGGCGACGGCAGCGTGCCCGCGGCCCCAACACGGGCTATCACCGCATCGCCCGGTTGCTGCCCGGCCCAAAGGATGCCCACGGCAAGGCAATCGCGCGGGATAAGTTCGTGTTCGCCCCCGGGGATATCGAGGCCTGGCCGCGGCTTGGCGACGTCAACGTGATTCTGATGCACTCCTGGGAAACGTCGATTCATCCGCTGCGGTCGGTCGACGCGCAGTCGAATATCGTCGAACTGGCGGCGCCGCTTAAGGAGTGGTGGTGCCTCGGCTATTGGGAGAAGGCACAGCGGTACTACGTCGAGAACGCTTACGAACTGCTCGACCAGCCGGGCGAGTGGTATCTCGATCGCGAGACGGGCGTGCTGAGCTATTGGCCGATGCCCGGCGAAAAGCCGGACAAGACGGAGGTCATCGCCCCGAAGCTGACCGAACTGGTTCGATTGGCGGGCGACGCCGACGCGGGCGTCCACGTCGACCACGTCACACTCCGAGGCCTCGCGTTTCAGCATGCCGGCTGGGTGCTCTCGCCCGAGGGCAACAGCAGCACGCAGGCCGCGGTCGAAGTGCCGGCCGCCATCATGGCCGACGGGGCAAGGCATTGCGCCGTCGAAGGCTGCGAGGTGGCCCACGTGGGGACCTACGGGATCTGGTTTCGCCGGGGCTGCAAGGATTGCCGCATTCAGCGCAACCGCCTGTTCGATCTCGGCGCCGGCGGCGTTCGAGTCGGCGAGGCGAAGATGGCCAAGACCGACGCCGCCGAATCGAGCCGGACCCTGGTCGATAACAACCACATCTTCGACGGCGGCCGCGTCTATCCGGCCGGCATCGGCATTTGGGTGGCGCAGAGCAGCCACAACCGGATTTCCCACAACGACGTCCACGACCTGCTCTACTCCGGGCTCAGTATCGGCTGGAACTGGAACGACGCCGACAACCGGACGCATCACAACGTAATCGAGCTGAACCACGTCCACCATCTCGTACACGGCGTGCTCAGCGACGCCGGGTTGATCTATTGTCTGGGGGTCTCGCCCGGCAGCGTCATCCGCAACAACGTCTTTCACGACATCTGGCCCTACCGGCAACCGCCGTTCGGATGGGGAATCTACCTTGACGCCACCTGCGGCGGCTACCTGGTCGAAAACAACCTCGTCTACAACACGCAAAGCGGCGGCCTGATGTTCAACAACGGGGGCCACGAGCACACGATCCGCAACAACGTCTTCGCCCTGTCCGCCACCCACGCACTGTGGCCGTACTCCGAGAAGCGACCGAGCACGCTACGCCGCAACATCGTTTATCTGACGCAAGGCGAACTGCTTATCCCCTACGGCGAGCGCTCTCTGAACCAGCGCCTGGCCGCCAAGGAGTCGCTCGGTCTATGGGATCAGAATATCTATTGGCATACCGGCGGGACGGACCGGCTGCGATTCTACCGTCGCAGTTTCGCCGAGTGGCAGTTGCTGGGCCTGGACCGTCGTTCACAAATCGCCGATCCGCTGTTCGTCGACGCCGGTCGGGGCGACTTCCGCCTGAAACCGGAATCACCCGCGCTGCGACTCGGTTTCCGCCCCCTGGACGTCAGCCGCGTCGGACTCTATGGCGACCCGGCATGGGTCAATGAAGCTACCCATGCTAAATGCCGCATGGCGCCGTTGCCGCCTCCTCCACCGCCGCCCGAGCCGCTGGAGGAGATAAAGGGGTCGGGAGTCTTTTCCGGAAAGGACTCCTGACCCTTTTCTTCCCCGCCTTCTAGCTCTGAGGAGCCTTGGCCGATGGTCCAACGCTCTGGACATCAATTCGTGCGCTGTGTACACTGAGTTAGCGCGGGCATGTTTGCACGTTAACCTTGCGTCGGTTCACGTCTCCAAAGAGGAGAGCGGCAATGTTGCGACCGCCAAGAATGTCTCGTCACCTGCGACGTCTCTTCACCGCCATCGTCGTGCTGGCGATTCTGCTGGTTGGAGGGGGCCTTGGGCTACTGTTGGGCATCAGGGTTGAGCAAACGCGGACCGCGGCAAGGAAGCTCAATGACAGGCATCTATCATTGGGGCTTGTGCTAATCAACTACCATAACGAGCATGGGTGTTTTCCGCCCACGCGTGTCGTCGACGAAGACGGCAAGCCGATGCACAGTTGGCGGGTACTCTTGCTGCCCTACATCGGCAAGGAGGAGGAGGAGCTATACAACAAGTACGACTTCACGGAGCCTTGGGACGGGCCACATAACAAAGCGCTTGCGGAATCTTTCCGGGATGGAGCTGCACCCCATTTCTATCGTGTTCCCCATGACGAGCCCGAGGACAAATCGTGGACGACGTTTGTCGCGATCGGTGAGGCTGAGGCCGCATGGCCCCGCTGGGGAAGACCATTCGAGGCGTATCAGGTCATCAAGGGTTCCTCGAAATTCCTCTTGGTGGACGTGCCCAATTCCGGGATCCATTGGATGGAACCGAGGGACTGTGACTACCGGGAAGACTTGCCCGTCGATGACCCAGTCACTCTCCCGGAGAAACGGTAGGGAGTCCGTAGGGTGGGCAATGCCCACCAAGAAACATCGGTGATGGCAAGACAATTGGTGGGCAATGCCCACCCTACCGCCTTCTTCCTCGATGGGATCCAGATCGAACGAGACAAGTCAGACGCATCGGGACAGAAGGGACCGGGGAAGAAAAGGGGTCGCGGGCGGGTTGGTTTTGGCGAAAGCGACCTGTTATACTGTTTTCGGATAGCCCAGCGGCAAAGCCGTTCGACGCCCGCAGCGCCGCCAAGAAACCACCAGCAGAAGAATTCCTGGCCCGATCTACCCGGGCAACAGTCACCGGTCGGAAATCGTAATCGAGAAATGGAGACAGACGAATGAGAGGCTGCGGAAAACGTGAGACCGGCCCGGTGAGCCTGGCGTGGTGCTTGATCGTGGCGATTGCCGCCGGTTCGGCCCGGGCGGAGGAACCCCGGACGTTGTCGGGCCGGTCTGTCCTCTGGTACCGTGCGCCCGCACAGGACTGGGAAAAGCAGGCTTTGCCGATCGGCAACGGTCGCCTGGGGGGCATGATCTTCGGAGGAGTGGACAAGGAGCATATTCAGTTCAACGAAGACAGCCTGTGGATCGGCGACGAAAAAGATACCGGCGCGTACCAGACGTTCGGCGATCTGTACATTGAATTCGCGGATGCCGCCGGGGCCCCGTCCGAGCCATACGAGCGGGCCTTGGACATCGGCAGCGCGGTTCATCGGATCCGCTATACTCGCGACCGGACGACTTATCGTCGCACGTACTTCTGCAGCTATCCGGCGGGCGTAATGGTGCTGCGATTCACCGCGGACAAGAAGGGGGCCTACACCGGCCGGATCTCGCTGGCCGACGCGCATCAGGGGAAGGTCGTCGCCCAAGGCGACAAGATCACCTCCTCCGGATCATTGGCAGGGTACGTGTATTCGGGCGGCAGCACCCGCGGACGGACGGCCGGGTACGATATCGCTTTGCAGTACGAAGCCCAACTCCTGGTCCGCAACCAGGGCGGCACGCTCGAAGCCTCCCAAGACGGCATCTCCTTCAAGAATTGCGACGGCTTGACGCTCCTGCTCGCGGCCGACACCGACTATCTGAACCGGCGCGATCGAGGGTGGAAGACAGAGCATCCCCACGACCGCATCACGGCGCAGTTGGCGGCCGCCTCGGGCAAGTCCTTCGAATCGCTGCACGCCGAACACGTCCGGGACTATCGGGATCTGTTTGACCGTTGCTCTTTGGACGTGGGGCAGACGCCCGAAGCGACCCGCCGGCTGCCCACCGACCAGCGGATCGAGGCTTACCGCAACGGAACGAAAGACCCGGACCTGGAAGAACTGGTGTTCCAGTACGCCCGATACTTGATGATCAGCAGCTCGCGGCCGGGCGCCCTGCCGGCGAACCTGCAGGGCCTCTGGAACCGCAGCAACCGGCCGCCTTGGCGAAGCGACTACCATACCGACGTCAACATCCAGATGAATTACTGGTTTGTGGATGCGGCCAATCTGCCGGAGTGCTTCGCCCCGCTGGCCGAGTGGGTGCATTCCGTACGGCCGGTCCGGCGCGACGAGACGAAGCAGGCGTTCAAGACCCGGGGCTGGATCTCGCACGCGGAGAACGGGGTGTTCGGCGGTTCCACCTGGAAATGGTCCAAGGGCGACGCGGCATGGGTGGCCCAGAACCTGTGGGATCATTACGCTTTTACCCAGGATAAACAGTACCTGCGCCAGCGCGCCTATCCCGTTATCAAGGAACTGTGCGAGTTCTGGGAGGATCATCTGAAGGAGCTTCCTGACGGGACGCTGGTTTCTCCGGACGGTTTTTCGCCCGAGCACGGCCCCCATGAAGACGGCGTTTCATTCGACCAACAACTGGTGTGGGATCTGTTCACCAATTACATCGAAGCATCGGAAGCACTGGCCGTGGATGAGCCGTTTCGCAAGAAGGTCGCTTCCATGCGCGAGCGTCTGCTGGGCCCCCGGATCGGCCGCTGGGGCCAATTGCAGGAATGGATGGTCGATCGTGACGATCCCAAGGACCGGCATCGCCACCTCTCCCACTTGATCGCGGTACATCCGGGTCGCCAGATCTCGCCGCTGAAAACACCCCAACTCGCCGAGGCCGCCAGAGTATCGATGAACGCCCGAGGCGACGGCGCCACGGGCTGGAGCAGGGCGTGGAAGATCAGCATCTGGGCCCGCCTTCACGACGGCAACCGCACGTACAGCATTCTCAACAGCATGCTCGGGAGCATGATCCACAGCAACCTTTTCAACACGCATCCGCCTTTCCAGATCGACGGCAACTTCGGTTACGCTGCCGGAGTGTGCGAGATGCTGCTGCAGTCGCACGCGGGAGAAATCCACCTCCTGCCCGCTTTACCCGACGCATGGCCCACCGGCAGTGTTCGCGGCATGCGGGCCCGCGGCGGTCTGGAAATCGACCTAAAGTGGCACAACGGCCGGGCAACGGCGGCTGCCATAAGAGCCAAGGTCGACGGCAAACACGTTATCCGAGCACCTGAAGGTCAACAGATTGACGGCCCCAACACGCTTCAACTGAAAGCGGGGCAAATCTGCGAGGTTCAGTTCAACGACACCCCATCGTGAGTCGTCAGCCATGCAAGAAGGACTCATCAACAGAATCATTGATGCGGCCGGCTCCGTCGGTGACGAAATCTGGATCACCATGATTGGGGCGGCCGTGGCAATCTTGGTCTTGGTGATTGCATGGAGGGTGCTGGCCCGACGAAAGCGCGAAGCACCGCAGCGCGGCCCCGATCTGTCCATCGACCTTTCTGCCCTGAGTGACCAAGGCCCGCCCGCCGGACCGCCGGTCCTGGAACACTACAACGTACCGGTCCGGCTGGCGGCGGTGGTGCTGGCGCCGACCGGCCGGGTGCGCGGGCTGCCGCCGCCGGCGGAGATCCCCGGCCTGATCGACCACCTCGTGCCCGGGCTGGCCCAGGTGACGGCCGCACACAATCCCGCGATCCGCCGCTGGCCGCCGCAGCTTAGCAGCGAGGGCTTCGCCCGTACCTTCTTCGCCCAGGTTCAACTCCCCGGCGATGGCGGCAAGGGGACGCCCTGGTGTTCGGTGGCCGGCCGGTTCAAGGTGCAAGGCCAGGCCCTGATGGCCGGCCTGATTCTGCGGGCCGAGGCGCCGAACAATTTTGGGCAGACGATTATTGAGAAAGAGCACGAGTGGCTTGGCGTGTTGCGGGTGAAGAGTGGGTAGTGGGTGGTGGATAGTAGGTAGTAGGTGGTAGGTAGTGAAGAGTGAAGAGTGATGAGTGAATCGCTGGTGGCGATTCCCGTTCAGCGACAAAACGCCCACGGGCTGCGTCCCGTGGGGTGGCAGTCAGGCATACCGATCAGTGGTTCGCGGAAGAAACGGACTATTCCACGCCACGATCAGAGAAAGGGTCATGCCAGAATATGAGCTAATCGGGAAAGCCAAGCTTCCGAGAGGATTCAGTTACCCACTCAAGCGGGATGCACTAGATGCGTTTCTTGACACCCATGGCATCGATACGATCACAGGCGTGATGTACTGTGGACATTCAGCGGATGGCAAGGTTCTATCTGTGCTCTACTATGGGAAGACACGCAAGCACATCAATCCCGGGGCAAGCCTGGCGATTAACGCAGTCCCGTCACAACACCGAAAGTCGGCCGAGTCGATCTTGCTGGCTGAGGCACTCCCAGTACTGGCTGCGTGGCTAATGCAGTTCAGCGACCAGAGCACCACCCGGAGTCAGACGAATCATGAAATCCGTTTTCTTTTGGAAGGTGATGATCTGAGAGTTGAGGAACAGTAGACCACCTAACGTTGCCGTCGGTCCCCGGTCCAGGTAAGCTGCCTTTACCGAGAACACAGTTCCCAGGAAGCACTCGATGAATCGCACACCCACCGAACTCCGCCGTGACGCCCTGCAAATCTGGCAGGCCGGCGTCGATGCCGTCCGCTCGGAACGACTGCTGCGCGAAGCGCTGCGAATCGACGGCTCTACACTCCTGGTCGGCGACGACCGTCTGCCGCTAGACTCCATCCGCCGGATCGCCGTGGTGGGGGCCGGCAAAGCCGGGGCCGGTATGGCCGCCGCTGTCGAGGACGTGCTCGGGCCAGCGCTGATGCAAGCCAAGCAGTTGGAAGGCTGGGTCAACGTGCCGGCCGATTGCGCTGGCCCTTTGCAGCGCATCAAGCTGCACGCCGCCCGGCCGGCGGGCGTCAACGAGCCCCGGCCCGAGGGCGCCGCCGGCTCGCAGGAAATCCTCCGGCTGGTCGAGTCGCTCGGCCCGGAGGACCTGTGCCTGTGCCTGATCTCCGGCGGCGGTTCGGCGTTGATGCCGGCGCCGGTCGAAGGCATCACCCTGGACGACAAGCTGGCGGTCACCAAGTACCTCAGCGCGGCCGGGGCCAACATCGAGCAGCTCAACACGGTTCGCAAGCAGCTCAGCGCAATCAAAGGCGGCGGCCTGATGCGGCGTTGCCCGGCGGGCCGGCTGGTCTCGCTGATCATCTCCGACGTACTGGGCGACCCGCTGGACGTGATCGCCTCGGGCCCCACCGTCGAAGATACCTCCACGGCCCAGGCCGCCCTGGACGTGTTGGACGCCTTCGCCGCTCGAAACGCTTTGACCAAGAAGACCAAGAAGATCCGCCCGGAGGTGTTCGAGTATTTGCAGCAGAAACAACAGATCGAGCAGCCCGGGCCGACCTGTCACGTCACCAACTTGATCATCGGCAACAACGCCACCGCCGTCGACGCGGCGGGCATGGAAGCCGAGCGGCTGGGTTACTCGCACGCGATGCAAAGTGCCGAGAAGTCGGAGGGCCCGGCCGAGCAGATCGGCCGCCACCTGGCGGCGATGGCCCTGAAAATGCGCAGCCAGGACGGCCCCAACTGTCTGATCAGCGGCGGCGAGCCGGTGGTCACGCTGGTCGAGGAGTCGCGTCGCGGCCTTGGCGGGCGGAGCCAGCAGTTGGTGCTGGCGGCGCTAGAGCGGCTGGCCGACGAGGGGGCCGAGGGCCTGGCCCTGCTCTCCGGCGGCACCGACGGCGAAGACGGGCTCACCGACGCGGCCGGCGCGTTGCTCGATGCCGACGTGTTGTCGGCCGCTGCCCGGCAGAATCTCGATCCGGCCGACTACCTCGCCCGCAACGACGCCTACCACTTCTTCGGCCCCCTGGACGCCCTGATCAAGACCGGGCCAACCCACACCAACGTGTGCGACATCCGCGTGGTGGTGGTCGATCGGGTTTCTTAAGGCCGGCCGAAAGACAACTTCCGCAAGAATGGTAGCCGTCTCGCTGGAGCGAGACGAAGCCTCATCTCGCTCCAGCGAGACGGCTACTTGCGGGTGTCCGGGAATTCCGTAGGCCAGGGCTTGCCCTGACGGCACGAAGTGGAAACGCGCGACCCGGGATGCGTCAGGGCAAGCCCTGACCTACGGGGATTTCTGCTTTCCGAATTCTCGGATATATGTTCACTGGTGAGAAATCTAGGATGGAATGTTACCGTCCGCACGATGTACCTATATATTGTGGAATAGGTTTGCAAGGAAGACGGGGGGTTGCCCGAAAGAGCCGCAAAACAGGTACCTTGGAGCCTTGCCTTTTCCGCATTTTCGATTAGGCTATAGGTGGAATGAAGTGGTTTGGGTTGCAGCGATTCTATCGCTTAATCCGTTGCGTAGCGTTGTGGTGATTTCATTTCGGAACATTCTCGGCCCGGACATGCATGAACAACGTCTGTCGCCCGGGGCAGTTTAGGCGTTTGGTTTGTTTGGCTCGTCGGGTTTACTTGTTCTTCGCCTTTTTTTGGGAGTGGCGCAATGAGAAAGTTGACAGTACTCGTGGCGGTGGGGCTCTTGTTGGCCCTGGGTTTGGCGGCCCAGGCCCTGGCTCACGAATGGCAGGACTTCGCCACTGAGGCCGGCGCGATCGCCGCCGGTTGGACCGAGTTCGGCAGCCGCGGCGACGGATTGGTCAAGTTCCAGGACTATGGCTACAGCGGCACGGACAACATCAACCCGGGAACCACCGGCGAGGGCGGAGGAATTATCGCCCGCACCGACATGGTCACGTACTACGCGGACACCGATCTCGGCGGCACGTTCGACTTGACCGCCGATTCGCTGACCGCCACCGGTAAGATCCTCATGAACAACAGCGAGGATACCGACGATGCAGATCCCTATGACGGCGAGTTTTTCGTCGGCTTCTTCAGTTCGGCCGAAGTCGGCGTCGACCCCCTCGCCGCCGCCATGCCGAGCTTCGTGGGCATGAGTATCCGCGATCCGCAAAACAGCAACACCCCGCCCGATAATTGGAGGATCAGGTCTCAGATCCGGGGACCGGGCGACTCGGCCAACAGCGCGGGTAATCAAACCAATTCCGCCTTCAACGGCGCGGTGCTCGATTTCTCGATCAATTGGGACGCGCCGAGCAGCACGATCACGATTGACTGGACCGACGGCATCAATAACTGGACCGCCTCCGAAACCGACGCCGGCCGGGCCGCCGGCGCGTTGCCGATCGACGCCTTCGGCCTGTTCACCAACGACAATTCGGATACCGTAGAGCAGGCCCGCGTTTTCTTGGATGAACTGGTGTACAAGGTCGTCGTGCCCACGCTGACTTGGAACGGCGGCAACGGCACCTTCAACTCCGCAAATTGGAGCGGCTCGGTCGCCCCTCCGCCCGCGACCGGCTATGCCGGCGGGCTGGTCACGACCGCGTTGCCGGGCACGATCACCGTCGACGCCGCTTCCTCGGCCGACTTCCTCACCGTCGAGACGGGCAGCGAGATCGCGATCAACTCCGGTTTCGCGCTTACGGTCGATCATGCTGCGAAGATTGAAGCCGGCAGCACGTTGACGCTGGCCAACAATGCCACCTTCAGCGCCGGCAGCGGTTCGATTGACGCCATCCACGCCGCCGGCGACGCTACGCTCGGCGTGACTGCCGGTACGCTGAGCGTGGGCAGCCTCACGTTCGGAGCCAACACGCTGACCAAGTCGGGCGGCGGCACGCTCGCGTTGGGCGGCGATAAGCCGCTGGATGCCGCCGAAAAACTGGTGCTCCAAGGCGGCACGTTCGCTTTCGACGGCAGCTTCACTGCTCCTACTACGCCTACCGCCGGCGAGATCGTCCACTGGACCTTTGACGATGAGTTGAACTTAGGCGACGACGGCGTCGCCGTGTTGTCCCTCGACCTGGCCCAAAACGGCGCCGAATTCGAGGCTGCCGGCCGGATCGGCGGTGCGGCCAGATTCGACAGCGACGACATTGCCGACCCGATGCAGGTCGACGCCTCGGGAGATATCGGTGGGCAGACTGCCTTGTCGGTGGCGATGTGGATCAAGTCCGACGCCATCGGCGTGGACCGGGCCTTCTTCTCGCTGAACGACGTTTCCAGCCGCAGCGGCGACAACAACGGGGGCATCCGCTACGACTCGTCAGGTTCCGAAGGCGGCGGGACCAACGTGTTCAAGTTCTCCGTGGACACCGACGACGGAAACAACAACTACGAGACGGAAAGTAACCTGCAGACCACCGATTGGCAGCACGTGGCCCTGGTTTACGACGCCGGCACCACGCCCATCCTCTACGTCAACGGCAAGCCGGTCGGCTACACCGAGGACGACGGCGCCCAAACCGGCGCCGTGGACTCGGCGTCCAATCTGCTCATCGGCGGCGGGCCGAAGGACGAGTGGCGAGGCCTGGTCGACGACGTCTACGTCTATCCGTTCGCGCTTAGCGAGGCGGAGGTCAACGACACGCTGGGCACCCTGGTTCCGCCGGACATGTCCTCCGTCGCCGTGCTGGTGAAAGCCGACTCGGCGCTCAAATCGCGGACCGCAGGGGCCACCGACTTCAAAAGCCTGACGCTGGAAAACGGCAACTTGACGACCTCGGGTTCCGGCCCGATCAACTTCACCGGCGGCACCAGCATCGTCAACACCGGTTCCCCCAGCGCCGTGGGCCTCGATCCCCAGGTGGCGACCGGCTACGGCACCATCGACGGCAGCGGGGCCGACGTGGTGTTGTCGAAAGTCGGCCGCGGCACGCTGACCCTGGATACGCCCAACGTCGGTCTGGAAAACGCCACCATGCGCGTCGAGGACGGGACGTTCAGGATCGTCGACGCAGATGCTTGGGGTGGGTCCAAGAAGATCGAGCTGGCCGGCGGCACCTTCGACGTAGCGGTCACTATCTCGCCGGCCGCCGGCGGCCCGGTCGACGGCCTGGCCGCTTACTTCAACTTCGACGAAACCAGCGGCGACGTCGCCACCGACGGCTCGCCCAACGGACGCAACGGCTCCCTGACCGGCTTCGACGGCTCGCAGTGGGTCACCGGCAGGATCGGCGGCGCGCTGGCGTTGGACGGCGTCGACGACTGGGTGGAGTTGTTCGGATACAAGGGCATCGGCGGCGCGGGCGCCAGGACCGTCGCGGCCTGGGTCAAGAGCGACGACAACGACGGCACGATCGCGGTGTGGGGAAGAACCGACGACATCGTGGACGGGACAAGGTGGGTTACCCGGCTCGACGGCGGACGTTTCCGAAGCGATGTCCAAGGCGGCTGGCACCGCACCGCTGACAACAATATCTTTACGGACGCCTCGGTGTGGCATCACGTGGCCGTGGTGCTGCCCGACGGCGGAACCACCATGGACGATCTGCGGATGTACGTCGACGGCATGCTGGTGCCCAGCAACGACGACACCGGCCAAGTGATCGACACCGACGTGCTGAATCCGTTGAGCGTCAACGTGCTGATCGGGATGAATGACCGTGGTACCCAGCTATTCACCGGGCAGATCGACGACTGGCACCTGTACGAGCGGGGGCTTACCGCCGACGAGATTGGCGCCATGGCCGGCCTGGCGGATCTGGCCGACTACCGCACCTTCGACGTGGCGGTGACCGGCGATGCCACGCTGCGGGTATCCGGGGTGGTCAATGCCACCTTCGGTCCCTTGACGATCTCCGATGGCGGCATCCTCACTACCGCCGGCGGCGGAATCAGCTTCGATGGCGGCGCCAAGGACGGCGACACCACCGTTGGGGCCGGGGCGGCGGTGGGCGTCAATCCGGGTCGCGGCGGGCTGGACCTCGGCGTGATCCACGGCGGCGGCGCCGGCTCGGTGATCAGCAAGCTCGGCCCGAACGAGTTGCTGCTGGACCAGGACAACCACGACCTGACCGGCTCGACCTTCGACGCCCAGCAGGGCGTCCTGAAGTTCGGCCAACCGGGGGCCGCGGCGGACGCCGCGATCCGGATCAGCGGCGGCCAGGTGGTGCTCACCGGCGGCGCCAAGGCCGTCTACGACAACCCGGTGGAAGTGGTGGCCAGGGGCACCTTGGCCGCCGAGGGCGGCGACGTGACCCTCGGCAGTGCGGCCAAGGCCAACGGGCTCACACTCACCAGCGGGATCGTGAAGCTCGACGGCGGCGGCAACACGCTGACGTTGGCCGGTCCCGTTAGCGGTGCGGGTGGTTTTGAGGTCTCGGCCGCGGCCGGCTCCGTGGTCATCAGCGGCCCGGTCGACGTCGGTTCCGCGCTGGTCGACGGCGGCAACCTGACCACGTTCCAGGGCGCCACGATCGCGCGGCTGGAGATGGCCAGCGGGACGTTCACCACCGGCGGCGACCTGAACGTCACCGACGGCGTCGTCACCGGCGGCACGTTTTCCGGCGTCGCGGCCGGCGAAAACGACATCGTCGTTAGCAACAGCCTGGCGATCGGCAACATCACCTACAGCTCCGGTACCGGATTGAAGGCCAACGGCTCCGACCTGACGGCCAACGCCGAGCTGACATTCAGCGGCGGGGTCCTCGCCGCGCTGGGCACTACCGGCGGACCATACGTGCTCGACCCCGAGACCACCTACAAGGTGCTGATCATCACCAGGCGACCCCGACCCGACGGCGAGGACCTCGAGCCCGCGGAAGAGGCGATCAAGCAGCAGTTGCTCGCCCGGGATGCCGATCCGAACGACGGGATGTTCGAACTGCATTACGTCGAGGACGATGAACCGATGCCGGCCGACTATGACACCTTCCATCTGGCGATCGCCACCAACCGGGTCAACAACGAGGAGGATTTGGAAAAGTACCACATCTTCGTCGCCGGCAATCCCGACGACACCCCGGCCTTCATCGACACGGAGCACAACGCCTGGGACATCGAGGCGGACTTCTCCACGGGTCGATCCAACAGGGACGGGGGAACCCTCACGATCGTCGATGAGAATAAGACTCACCCCATGGCGGCCGGCCTTGAGGGCGAGGTTCCCGTGTATGCTCTGGGCGGCAGCTTCGACCGGAGATCGGCCGACGGCCTCAGCACAAATGCGACCGTCATCGCCACGGTGGATGGCGAGGAGGACAGGCCCGCCATCTTCGTGTTCGATAAGGGAGATGAAGTGCTCGACGGACGGATACTTGCGGCCAAGCAAATCGGCTTGTGGTTCGGCGGCGACGCTCACGAGTTCGGCGACCCGGACCCGAACGTCGACGGCAGCTACGGCTGGGTGTTGTTCGACGCGGCGGTCAACTACGCGATGGGCGTCCCGCCGCCCGGGCAGGTCGACCAGGATACCACCAACATCCTGGTCACCGCCGACGTCGGCCCCACCTCGACCATCGACATCGGCGACAGTGAGGCCAAGCTGGGCAACCTGACCATCGCCGAGGACGTGACCCAGTTGACGCTCACGGGCGAGGAGTTCAGCTTCGGCAACGTGACCACCCCCACGGCAACCACGATCGTCGGTGAGTGGCTGTTGCGGGGCGCCCTGAACGTCGGCGGCAGCCCCGGAGTGCTGACCCTCGACGCGGGGTCGGGCGGCTGGGTCGAGTTCGACGTGGTCAGCGGAAATCCGAGTTACCACGTCGAGATCGCCGCCTGGGACGAGGACAGCCACCCCGACCCCTGGGACCCCATCCCGCCGACCGGAGCGGTCAACGACCTGATCGTGGTCGCCGCCGGTACGCTCAGCGTGGAAGGCGAACTGGACGGCGCGCGGAAGCAGGGCATTCTGAATCTGACCGCGACCAGCCAACTCAGACCTGATTCCTCCTGGGCCGGCACGCAAACCCGGACGATCATCCGCAAGGGTGTGGACAATAACAATGAGGACGCCATCGACGGCGAATTCGAGGAAGTGCCCGTGGGCAAGCACTTGGGCT
>SDBV01008464.1_pt1 | contig 13872 bp, 5 predicted proteins | sample 2277081 | NCBI WGS metagenome assembly SDBV01 (sample SAMN10402039, study PRJNA504765) | marine sediment metagenome | isolation source: marine sediment core GS10_PC15, 223 cmbsf | place: Arctic Ocean: Southern Knipovich Ridge | collected 2010 | reverse complement strand
TCATTAGTAAAAATATTTTCAGAAATTTGTTTCTCAAATTTTTGTTTGTAATTATAATAATCTTGCCATCGTTGGTGCGGGGCATCTTGCAGCGATTTCGGGCCAAAATTCGAATCGAGATAATTTTCTTGAACTTGCTGCAAAATCTCTTCTTTAAAAAAAGGAGGAGTACCTGCATTAATGACACCTAACAAGTGTTTTTCATAAGCCAGTGCATATTCTAAAGTAATAAAACCATAACATGAATGCCCAAGAACGATGATTTTCGAATATCTTTCACCATACAATTCCTCTAGTTGTTGCCTAACACCTTCAACATCCTCAACCATATTTTTCAATGTTAGGCTATTTACACAACTTTCTTCATAGGATTGATCAGTCCAATATAAATCCATCAAAATTAGCTGATAATGCAAACGAAATTTAGGTGAGAATTTATTGTAATAATGACTCGATAGACCTAGAATCAAACAAGGAACTCGAGTTTCATCACCTTCATGTATTAGAATCGATGTTTTCTTACCCCTGACGGTAATAAATATTTCTCGATATTGATTTTCTTCTTTCACCTTATTTTCTCATCAAAGTCCAATTAGTACTAAACATATTCTTCAGAGTAAATCTTTAATAAGAGATCTTGTTGTAAGAATTTTGCCAAACTATTTACATTCGATTTGATCAATATAGTCTCATGACTCCCAGGAATTATATTAGCTTTAACCCCTATTGAAGTATATTGATTCCAATGATTATATTTGTCTTCAATACTAACATACTGTGGCAAAAGCTCAAAAGCCTTATACAAATGAATCTTGAGATCTAAAGACTGAGGACGATATCTCTCAAGTAATCGCATCCGAGATAACTGGCATGGTAGTAACGATTTAAAATCAGATAACCCAGCTTTTTCAAGAGTTGATTTAAAATGATTCAACTGACGTCTCATTGTGACTTCAAAACTACTTTTATTATAGTAAAAGTCACTAAAAATAGCCCAACTATCAATCAGCCCCAAGTATTGAACTGGATAGTCACTAGCATGAAGCTGACGCGCAATTTCAAATGCAATAGTACCCCCTAACGAAAAACCCGCTAACAAGTAAGGGCCATTAGGATACAGTTTTTGTATCCTTGTTAAATAGAAAGCCGCCATTTCCTCTAACGTTGGAAATTGATAATTCTTCGAAGTCAGGCCGGGATCTTGTATTGCATATATAGCACCCTCATATTTAAGCTGATTAACTAAATCCATATAGCAGAATATTGTCCCTCCAACCGGATGAATTAAAAATAACGGGGGGCCGTCACCTTCTATTTTCATCGGAATTAAAAATGAGCTTGAGAATTTATTTGTTTTTTTACTGATAATTAAGTCATATAAATCCGATAACCGTCTCGCTTTATAAATATCAGGGATAGATAAGGCAACATTAAAAGATTGTCTAATTTCTTCAAGTAATTGCAAAGCTACTAAGGAATGCCCACCCAGCTCAAAAAAATCCTCTTCCATATTTACAAATTTAACCCCTAATATGTTCTTAATAATAGAAGTAAAACAATCCAGAGTTGTTTTTGAACTGCTCAATATATCTTTGTTAATGCCTTTCGAAGGAGATTTTATAATCTCTCTGGCTTTAGAGAATAGTTGATTTTTATAATCACTTAGATTCATTTTCGAAATAATTAAATGATTTTCACGAGAACTAAACGCTTTAAATAACAATTCACATCCTTGTTCTGCTGAAATTGAATTATTGTCGATAACCGCTTGGTATAGCGCTGGAAGATTAGCATTTTTTATAAATTTATCAGGGAAATTAGTCATGCCAGTATCACGCCATTTATTCCAGTTAAGGACCATAACTCGTGTATTTTTATGAAAAAGATTAGTTTCAGGCAGGGAATCCAAACAAGCATTCGCAGCACAATAGTCTATTTGACCTATACCCCCCGTTATAGAGGTAATCGATGAAAAAAACATTATAAAATCAAGCGGAATTTTTCGAAACAATTCCGATAATACATAAGCACCTTGAAGCTTACTAGCCAACGTATCCTCGACCATGGACCTCGATTTGTTTAAAATTAGCCCCGCACCAGGAATACCCGCCGCATGTATTACACCACGTATTGCTCCAATTTTTTTAGAAATTGTCTCAACTGCTTTTTTCATTGAAACAGCTGAACTCACATCGGCGTCTAGAATGTTGAAGTTTTCACCTCTTGATTGTATTGAATACAAACGCTCAATCAATTTATAATATTCATCGTTTGAGGTGTGATTCTGCAACCAATCTCCCCACAACTCTTTTTGTGGGAGTTTTTTACGAGATAGTAAAACCACATTAAGCTTATAATTAACAATAAATCTCTCAGCAATCTCTAATCCAATACCTCCTAGACCTCCAACAATGACATAAACACCTTTTCTTTTTAAGAAATTGTCTTTTTGACTGTGCGAAAGTTTGGTTTTGATGAAACTCCTGACCCAACGATAACCCTGTCGATAGGCAATATCGTTCTGATCATAAACATTCATCGAGGAATTTGTTTCGTAAATAATTTGGTTAGATATTTCCATTAAATCCGATGTCGAAATTACACCAACGTCAACGCATTTTATTTTAATATTAGGTAATTCAAATGGAATAACTTGCGAAGCTCCTAGGATAGCAGCTTTAACAGGACAAACAGTATCTTCTAAAAAAACTGAAAATAATTTGCTGACGACACTAACGACATGTAATTCTTGGCTTGAAGCTATATTAGAAAACCATTTAGATAAATAAAATAAGTGATAAAAACCTTTATTAAGAATAGATTCTAAATTTGTAGAACTTTGGGTTACATCGTAGGACCAAAAATCAAGAATATGGTATTTTTTAAATACTGAGCTCAAAATAGATTTGAGCAAAATATCATAATGCTCTTCTATGCCAGGATTAATGGTATATTCTCGATCAGATTTTCTATGATACTGCTCATCAATAGATACAAGTATCACATTATCTAGAAAATTGTTCAAATATTTAAGAACTTGACTGGATAGCTTTTCATCATAAAAAATAATCCAACAAACGGTGGGATCATCTATGTTTCCATCTAAAGTTGTTAAATTAAGTGGCTCCATGCGTTGCCATGTAGGTTTATAAAACCAATCGTCTATCGTATCAGAATTTTCTGCTGGAACAGTTCGCTTAGCCTGAGAGTCCGGCCAATATCTTTTTCTTTCAAAAGGATAGGTTGGCAGCACTAATCGATAAGCATTTTGGTTAGAAGCAAGGTTTTCCCAGCAAATATTTTTATCAGCTAACCAAATTTTCGCCAATGCCTGATAAGCAATTCTTGCACCGTCTATTTTATTCAACTCATATTCTTTAACAGATCTAATCGTATTAATATAAGAAATCCCAGCATGGCTAGAATGATGAGCATTAACTAAAGAACTTAACTCTCTACTCGGCCCCAATGTCATAAATAATGGGTTTTCTAACGATTCCAGGATCGTCTTAATATTTTTTGAAAATTGAATGGTGCCCACTAGCTGTTCTGCCCAATATTCAGGAGTGGACATATTAGTATGTTGAGAGAATCGACCAGTTACATTACTTACGATTGGAACTTTCGGCTCTTTCATTTCTATTTTTTTAAGAAAATCAACAAAATCAGGAACAATTTCTTGCATCATCTTGGAGTGAAACGCATGTGATGTATTTAGAATCTGCATTTTTCTTTTATCAAGAATATTATCAGACACAAGTCGTTTTTCTAACCACTGTATCCTCTTTTTACTTCCTGAAACGACACATACCGTTGGTGACGAAATACTTGCCAAAGAAAGCTCATCATTAAGAAAAGGCTCAATTCGATTAGAAGGAAGTCCTAGCATTAACATCACACCAGAATCCAGACGATCAATTAACTCCGATCGATAAACGATTAATCTCAAGACATCTTCTAAATTAAAAATGCCAGCTATATAAGCAGCAACATATTCCCCAAAACTATGTCCAATTAAAACCGCAGGTTCGATTCCCCATGATTCCCAGAGTTTTGCTAAAGCATATTCTATGCAAAAAAGAGCGGGTTGAGTATATCGAGTTTGGTTAATAAGATCATTTGATGAAAGCTCGCCCTTTTCCTTTGAAAACAAAATATCCCTGATGTCCATCTTTAAATATCGTAAGAGCGTATCAGCACATTGATCTACAGCCGACTTAAATACTGGTTCTAATTGATAAAGCGAATACCCCATATTTTGATATTGCGAGCCTTGCCCTGGAAAAAAGAAAACGACTTCAGATTCAGGAATAGCAAAATCAGCCTGCTTCTTTTTACTGAGTTTTTCAAGGTTACTTTCCAATTGCTCAATCAACTCAGATAAAGATCGAACGATTAAAGCCTCTCTATACTTAAATTCAGCACGACCAATCTGTAAAGTATAAGCCAGATTGGCCAAAAATTCTGACTCATTATCAATACAGGTTATATCTAAATGAGAAATATACGAATAAAAATTTTTAATTAGCGCTTTCAATGCAGTAAATGATTTAGCTGAGAAAGGTAAGATATAATATTCACTTTTTGTAGTATTTGATCTTGATTTTTTTGTTATGAGAGGCGCTTCTTCTAGAACCAGAAAAGAATTGGTTCCACCCAAACCTAAGGAATTGACTCCTGCTCGCCTAGGTCTATTATTACTAGCCCACGGGAGAACTTTTCTATTAACGTAAAATGCACTATTTTTAAAGTCGATTGAATCGTTCGTATTTTCACAATATAACGTTGGAGGAATAGTTTTATTTTTTATAGCTTGAACTACTTTTATTAAACCTGCCATACCTGATGCCGCATCAGCATGCCCAATATTTGATTTTACAGAACCCACTGCGCAAAATTGCTTTTGATTTGTTGATTTTTGAAAGGCTTTATTAAGTGCCTCAATCTCAATAGGATCCCCTAACTTTGTCCCGGTACCATGCGCCTCTATGTAGTGCAATGTATCCGCACTCACTTTTGCTTTTTTAAGCGCCTCTTCAATACATAGCGCTTGTTGTTTGACACTTGGAGCTGTATATCCAATCTTTTCAGAGCCATCATTATTGATATGGTAACCCTTAATAACAGCCTGTATTGGGTCTCTATCGTGTAATGCATCTTCTAATCGCTTTAACAAAACAACACCGACCCCACCACTAGGGACAGTTCCCGCAGAGCCACTAGAAAATGCACGACAATGGCCATCAGGCGACACTATCCCTTCCGGTTGATATAAATAACCTGTTTTTTGTGGTTGCTTAATAGAAATAGACCCCGCTATAGCCATATCACATTGCTTACTCAGTAATTGATCACAGGCGCTCGCCACAACAACTAATCCTGTTGAACAAGCTGTGTTAATATTCAAACTCGGACCTGTAAGATTAAGCTTATAGGATACCTTGGTGCTTAAAAATCCCATATTATTACCAATAAGCTTTTGAAAATCATTGGTCGTACTCAGATATGAAGCATCACCTCTCAAACTTTTTGAAAGATACCCCGATTCATCCGAACCCGCATACACACCAATGCTTCCCTTATATTTTTTCGGGCTATAACCAGCACTTTCTAAAACAGTCCAAGCATGCTCTATGAAAAGGCGATGCTGTGGATCGGTTAACACTGCTTCATTAGGACTAAAATTAAAAAATTGAGCGTCAAAATATTCCGCCTCTTCAATAACACCTCTGGAACAAACATATCTTGAATCACTAATTTGTTCTGCTGTGATATCACTGCATTTTAACGCCTCACCTGTAAAATGAGTGATTGACTCTTTTCTCTGTATAATATTCTCCCAAAACTGATCAGCTGTTTTTGCTCCTGGAAATTGACCTGAGAACCCTATAATAGCGATATCATTAACATCATTTTGATCATCATTATTTGCAATACTATCTTGTTTTTCAGAAGCTTGGATTGTGATATCTAAATTGAGAAGAAAGTCTGCAATGGCAGTAATCGATGGGTGTTTGAAAAAATCAATAAGCTCTATTTCTTTATTAAATTTTTTTTCTATTTCATTTTTTGCATTAATCAAAAGGAGAGAATTAATGCCCAAATTGAATAAACTTTCATCCAGATTGTGAATCTCTACATTAAGTATATTTTCAAATATTTCCTTCAATTTATTTTTTACCATACTGTTTGATTTTAATAGGATGGGATTATGAGGAAAACTTTCTTTAATTTTTCTTTTAACCACTTGCTTAGATGCATTATCCCTGTTATAAATTTCTTTTTTATACTTATTTTCTAGAAAAATTTCAGAAATAAGCTGATCGGGCTTATTAGATAACATAACCAGTAATTTGGAAAAATAATTGGCCAGATCTTCAATTGATTTCGTTTTATATAAAGAAGAGTCATATTCGATTTTACAAAGAATTACATCTGCATTCTCAACAAAATTAAAATGTAAATTAGCCCTAGAAGACAAAGTGGGTACTTCTATTTTTTCTGCTTTAGCTTCCGGAAACCTGAGCGCACTTTTATCACCCCCATCTTCCCAGGTTACAAGCACTGAAATAATCGTTGAGTTTTTAAATGTGCGCACTGATTTTAGAATATTAGTCAGCTTATCGAATGAAATATCTTTATGATGCAGGGCTGCCAACAACATTTTTTTTATTTGACCCAGCATGCCAATGAAAGAGATGCTCTCAGGAATGCGGTAACGTAAAGGTAATGTATTTATAAAGCATCCCATAGCAAGGTCTAAAGCTTTAAAATTACGGATACTAACGGGTACTCCAATAATCAAATCGCTATTATTTGTATATTTCTGCAGTAATACATAAATAATTGATAAAAAAGTTGAAAATAATGTTGCCTGAGCACTTTGAGAAATATCACGTAGTGCCTTTAACTGTTCTCCTTTAACCTTAAAATCATAACATTTCGCTCGATGAACACTATCTGAGCGCCTTGGATAGTCTACGGGCAAATTTAATGCAGTGCATTCTGATAAAAGATCTCTCCAATAATAAGCAGCGTTTCCATTATTTTTATTTTGTATATACTTTCTTTCCCAACAAGCATAATCGGCATACTGAATTTCCTCTAAAGGATAAGGAATGCTCTTATTAATCGATATCTGAGCATAATATTCAGAGATTTTTTTAACAAATAGATCAAGTGTTTTTTCATCAAAAAGAATATGATGCATATTGACGAGCAATATGTAGTATTGATTTTCCACGCAAAGCACTCTGACTCGTAATGGGGGCTCTTCATCCAATGAAAATAAATATTTATTCTCGTTTTCAATAGTTGAATTCTTCTCTGATTCGTCAATTTCTTCTATTGTTATGTTAATAGGATAAAAATCACATATTTTCTGATAGACCTCACCTTCTTCCTTGACATAGATGGTTCGAAATATTTCATAATGTTCTATAATGGTATTGATAGCCCGCGTTAAATAATCAATATTTATCGCTCCTGTTAACTTCCAGGCTAGAAGAACATTATAACTATCCGCAGAAGTTAGCATTGACAAAAACCAGAATCGCTTTTGTGCGGATGACAAAGGCAAAGGATAAATTCTTTCCTCTTTTTTGATAATATTAGTTCGACTGTTCATTATCAACTTATTCTGTGCTTCTATCCAGGAAGATAATTGACTAATCGTAGGGTGATTAAAAACATCTCGTGCCGAACACTCAATAGCAAATTCTTTTTCTATTATATAAGCAATACGAATTGCCGACAAAGAATCTCCACCCAAAAAAAAGAAATTACTCTCAGAAGCAACATGGCTGACATCTAAACTATCTCGCCATATTTTGGACAATATACTTTCTACCTCAGCCATAAAAGCATTTTGTTTTTCTAACATAGGAACTGCTGTCCTCATTAGCGCTTGACGATCTACTTTACCACTAGAAGTCATAGGTATATTTTCAAGTAAAACAAATCGATTTGGAATAAAATGAATTGGCAGACGTTCTATTAAATAATTACGCAAATCATCTTCAGACAACCCGGCAATCTTATTCTTCAAGGTGTAATAGGCTATTAAGCTATACTGTTCGCTTTGAGTTTCTTTTTTTCTAACGACAATAATTTGATTAATATTAGAATGAGTTAGAATAGCTGATTCAATATCGCCCAATTCAATTCGATTACCGTGATGTTTGATGAGCTGATCACGACGGCCCAGATAAATTAAATTCCCATCAGACATCCATTTGACTAAATCTCCTGTTTTATAGAGCAAGGAGACTGTTTTTTGTTCTCTACCTTTAGAGGCACAGGAGGTTTCCTCTAAAAACGCAGGTTTAATGATAAAACGATCCTCTGTTAAATCATCTCGATTTAAATAACCCAAAGCAACTCCCTGACCTCCTATGTATAATTCCCCGATACAACCGATGGGAACCGGTTGCTGATGATGGTCTAGCACATAAACTTTAGTATTTGCAATCGGCCGACCTATTGGGACCGAGAGTAATGTTTTACTTTTATCTTTAACCAAATACGCCGTTGACCAAATTGTTGTTTCTGTTGGCCCATACATATTCCATACTTGTCTTCCTTTCGACAACAAGTCATCGACTAAAGAGATAGGCAATGCCTCCCCACCACATAATAAAGTCGGTTTTTTTCGCGTATTCCACCCCGTATCAAATAGCAGCCGCCAATTTGTGGGCGTCGTTTGGACAAATTGAATGGGATAATGATCAAGAAGCGCTGATAATAACTCACCATTTTGTGCAACACGCTCTGTTGGAATGACACAACACGACCCAACTAACAAGGGTAAATAAATTTCCAATCCTGAAATGTCGAAAGAATACGGAGTGAGATTAACAAAATAATCATCCGGGCTAACAGCTAAAAGTGTTTTCATCGCATAAAGAAAATTCAGCAATGATCCATGTGATATTTTAACGCCCTTCGGAACCCCTGTAGAACCCGAGGTATATAGCACATAGGCTAAATCATTGGGTTTAATATCCGGTAATGGTTTTACTGCTTCCTTTTTTTCTTCAAAATTTTCAATGAAACATACATCCACTTCTTTTAATTTGGCAATTGTTAAGGCTTTATTGATTTTGCCTAGAAAGTCAGTAGAAGTCATTAATTGTGTTGGTTTACAATCTTCTAAAATGGCTGCTATTCGATGCGGCGGGTAATTAGGATCAATCGGCACATAAGCAAAACCCGATTTAAGAATAGACAACATCGCCACAATACGATCAATTCCTCTTGGCAAAACGATGGGGATCATAGCTGATTGATTTACGGCATGTTGATGCAAATATGAGGCAACCAAGGTAGTACGACTTTCTATTTCACTGTAAGAAAGCGACAGATTCCCAAAGGCCAACGCTGGATTTTCAGGATTTTCTAATGCATGCTCAGCAATAATCGCTGGCAACAATTGAGCTTTAGAAATTTTGGCATCACTGGCATTCCAATCGATTAAAATCTTTTGCTTTTCTTGCTGATTTAATAATGAAAATGTATGAATTTCCTGCTCAGGAGAAGTCAATATGGCACTTAGTGTTTGCTGGAAACCATCTTGAAAATGCGTCATTACACTTTTATCAAAATAATCATCACGATAATTTAAGCGACATTGTATTTTGCCTTCAATAAATTCATATTCCAAGCATAGGTCATAAATCACTTGATTATTTGTTTCAGTGATTGTTGTAACGCTAAGATCATTTAAATTCAACCCCATCGTCTTAACATGGGTTTGCATTAACCCCACACTCAGTGCGGATTGAATATCGGATTCTTGCGTTTTCCGTAATGTTTCAACTATTGCTAAAAAGGGGTAGTGCTGATATTGTTTCTGCTGAGAACGAACTTCAGTCACCTCATTGAACAATTCAGAAAACGTCATTTTATCTTTTAATAGTGCAACAAACGGCAACACATTAATAAAACAACCCAATGCCTTAACGAAATCCTTTGACCGAACATTTGCCGCATAACACACTGTTAGCTGGTTGCACCCTGTTAAACGATGCAGGACGACAAGATAAGCTGTCATCAATAGGCAAAACCAAGAACTTTTAGAATCTTCGATTCGCTGCTGTAATTTTTTTACTAATTTTGCATCTAAATTAAAATAGATAAAATGTCCGCTTTTTTTATTATTAATGCTCTGTTTGCTCTTGATCGTATTAAAATCGTTACCTTGCGGATCAATCATAGCGACTTGCTTCTCCCAAAAACAATGTGAAACAGAATCTTGCACGGATGATCTAATAGAGTCTTTCGCCTTTAGGTAACAACTTAACGACAGGACATGATTGGGTAACGGCTGCTGATTATAGGCTGCCGAGATATAGTTCATAATATACCGTTCTGATGAACCATCTACTATGATATGATGGAAACATAATACGAGAAAATAATGATCATCGTCCGCTTTAATTAAAGCAATTCTAAAAAGAGGCCCTTGTTCTAAGTCAAATTGATGCTGCCTAATTTTTTCAATCTGAACAGCCAATGCGTCTTTAACACTTTCACTCCTTGAGAGATCAACGATTTCAATGGATTTTTCCAGATTATCCAGCAAGTGAACTTTCACACCATCATGATTCTCACAGAAAACAACTCTGAAAATATCATGATTTCCAATCAGAAGAGCAATCGAATCTGTTAGCCGCCTCTCATCCACTGGACCTTTTAACTCATAAGCAAGCGCAACATTGTAGGCCGTAGAATGAGGGTTAAGTCTCCACTCCTGCCAAAAAATATCTCGTTGGTCTGTGAAAATCCTATTGTCTCCTTGCATCGATCACCTTAGTTTTGCAAGATCACTGCCGATCTCTGCCATATAACCTATTCTTTTAAATCATTTTTTTAATAGCCAGATCAATCTAGCATGCAAGTTTCACCATCTGCTAAGCATAAATGGGCTCTATTCTACCAACTTGTTGTTCATAATCAATACAGTTCTTCACCAGGATATCTGCGCACATGTGATGTCACTGCATTAGGTATTCTCCAACAAATGCGACCATTGCCATCCATATGTGGATGAATGTAGGCAAAGAAATAATGTCCTAACACAGCCGCTACAGCCGGGTGTTTTTCTTGATCAAGACAATCGAAAAACGCCTCCATCACATCCATCACGGCTTCTTTTTGGGGTGGAGCATGTCGTGAATTGCGAATACCATGCTGCAGAATTATTTGCCATAGTCTTTCCAATAACTTGGTTTTCGTGTGAAGATTTACTTAGTTTTATTGCAAATGATTACTTGGTTTTGATGTTGCGTCAAGTTGAAAATATGCCGAAAATTTATATCGACCAGAAAGGATGATCAATATCTTATTGATTTTATGCGATATTTTTAAAAATTTATATCTAATAACTTGGTTTTCGTGCTGTCAATTACTTAGTTTTACTGCTCTAGATGACTTGGTTTTTGTGTTCTGTACCGCATAAACCAAAGCAATGCATCGCGCTATGCAGATCACAATGAAAACCATTTATAGTAGCGGAGTAATTCCTATTATTGACCCGCCGTTATTGATATTTTTTATAAGGGCCGAATAAAAAAAGAAAGTGGGCCTTATAATCCGACTTTTCAGAAACAAGAATACCCAGTTTGTTGGTTTAGTTCTTGATAGAAGGTTGGGACAAAAACGATTTTTTATGCAACAATGATATTGATTTACAGAATTAACAAATAAGAGAAAAACTATTATGAGAAATAATGCAAATATTAGACCTGGAGCATGGTATGCCCTTATCCTAACACTTGCTTTCTTTAGTTTATGTGAACTCCAAAATGGTAATATAAACGGCGCTGCAGCATTTTTCTTCTATGCAGCTTCTATGTTTTCAATGTCAAGACTCACTCGCAACCAAGTTAATATTGAAAACATAATGGCTCCTATTACATTATTTGCTATAGCCCAATCATTTAAATCTGGATCATCAACTATACCCAATATCACTGCCACAGTTCCTTAGTTAACGCTCCAATAAAATCATATGCAAAGATTACAAGTCATAGATCACGTAGCTAGCATTCATGGGCTGGTGGCGACCATATCGAGGCAATCAAGCCACCACAATCAACTCCCCACGATACATGCCCATCTGACAAGTAAATTCGAATTGGCCTTTTTTATCCGGTGTGAGTTTGATGTCTACGGCTTTATCTAGTGGCAATTCCAGACTTTGGTCGAAGTCGGGAAATAATACTGTTGCAGCACAAGGTGTTTCGTCTTCTCTTATAAAACGTAACGTCAGTGTTTGCCCAATTCGAGCTTTGATCGCATCCGGTGTATAAATGCCATCGGCGACTTTAATTTCAATCGGTTTTTGATTCGCATTAATAGCTTTTTCTAATTTGCTTGTTTTACCCAACCAAAACCACCAAACCACAAAAATAATTAACGCAATTCCGATTAAATTAAATAAAACAGAAAACATCATGATTTTGCCCCTTTAAAAAATCGTAACCGATTTGCGTTGGCCACTACGGTCACCGAAGATAAAGCCATGGCCGCACCGGCAATTAATGGGCTTAACATCACACCAATTAATGGGTAAAACAAACCCGCAGCAATAGGAATGCCCAGTGAATTATAAATAAATGCGCCGAATAAATTTTGTTTGATGTTTCTCAATGTCGCATTAGAAACAGCAATCGCATTGGCGACACCTAATAGTGAACCGGCCATTAATGTAATATCCGAACTTTCTATCGCAACATCCGTTCCGGTGCCAATGGCAAAACCCACATCAGCTGCAGCTAATGCCGGCGCATCGTTAATGCCATCACCTACCATGGCGACTATTTCGCCTTGCTGTTGGAGTTGAGTCACTTGGCTAGCTTTATCTTCAGGCATCACTTCGGCAATCACTTGATCGACGCCCACTTGTTTTGCGACTGCTTCTGCCGTATTGCGATGGTCACCCGTGATCATGACGACTTTTAAACCTAATTGATGAAGCTTAGCAATCGCCGCTTTGGAATCACTTTTAATGGGATCGGCGACTGAAATAATACCTAACGCTTTGCCTTCTTTTGCAATAAACATGGGCGTTTGACCCAGGTTCGCTAAGGCTTGCGCTTCTGTAGGCAAATTGCCTAAATCAATATGAGCTTGCTGCATTAATTTCTGATTGCCTAACAATAGGGTTTGTCCATTGAATTTTGCAGACACACCGAGACCTGTTATCGCACTAAACTCAGTCACAGGTTTCGCATTTATACCACGCGCGCTAGCCCCTTCGAGTATCGCCTGTGCTAGGGGATGTTCAGAACCCGCTTCAACGCTTGCAGCTGCGGTTAATAATGTATTTTCATCGACCCCTTCCACCGTTTTAATTTCTGCTAACGCTGGGCGACCTTCGGTGACTGTGCCCGTTTTATCTAAAATCACCGCCGTTAATTTTCCAGATTGCTGCAGCGCATCACCATTGCGAATTAATATTCCCATTTCCGCTGCTCTGCCCACTCCGACCATAATTGAAATCGGCGTCGCTAATCCTAGGGCGCAAGGGCATGCAATCACTAATACCGCAATGGTTGCGACCATCACATACGCGGATCGAGGTTGTGGGCCGAAATTAAACCAAACGAGTGCGGTAATGACTGCAACAATTAATACCAGTGGCACAAACACGGAAGAGACTTTATCGACTATCCGCGCAATTTTCGGCTTGGTATTTTGCGCTTGTCGAACCATTTCTACGATGCGCGCCAAAACCGTGTATTTACCCACTCGTGTCGCTTTATAAATAAAAGTCTCCGATTTATTAATCGTACCTGCAACCAATTCTGCCCCTTGAGACTTAGTGACAGGGAAGGCTGCAACAGTTAACTAGGTCACGTTGACTTTGTA
>SDBV01008463.1_pt1 | contig 13873 bp, 6 predicted proteins | sample 2277081 | NCBI WGS metagenome assembly SDBV01 (sample SAMN10402039, study PRJNA504765) | marine sediment metagenome | isolation source: marine sediment core GS10_PC15, 223 cmbsf | place: Arctic Ocean: Southern Knipovich Ridge | collected 2010 | reverse complement strand
GAAAAATTGTTTTTTGATTGCTGTATTAATGTGCCTTGCCGGAAGTGCATCGGCTTATATTGGCAGTAGAGACTTTACCGACAATTTTGACGGACCTGCAATGACCAACTGGGATCAGTACGCCCCCGGTGCATATAACGGAGCAGGGCAATACGTCCTGACCGATGCCGAGGGGATTTTGCGGTATATCGATGAGGGTGCGTATGCCGCGACACTTGACGTAACCGATATTGACCTTGCAACTGGCAATTTCGCCGCAGGCGACGCAGGCTATTTCAGCGTTCTGTTGCATGACGGTGGGTACAGATTGCAGGTCTCTATCGTCAACGCCAACGATGGTACGGGCGACCATATGGCATTCCTGGGCGACAGGGGTGCCGGTTATGAACTGTGGAGCAACCATTCCGTTGGCAATCTTTCATCACTGAGTTTGAAGTACGCATGGGATCCTGCAGCGAACACGATATCTGTATGGGCGGCGGTAAACGGCGGGGCCATGACCCTTTATGTCGATAACCAGATCAGCTATGCCGGTGGCAGTGGAGCTATGCTCGAACAAATCTACGCTGCAGAATATTATACGTCCGGCAACAACACACCAGGTTCGCCTTCCTTTGCACTGGATAACTACAGCATAGCCCTGCCGATGTCACTGCCTGCATCCAATCCCACGCCCGGCGACCAAGAGGTTGTCCTCTCAAATGAAATTACTCTCAGTTGGGATGCCGGCGCCGGAGCGATATCTCATAACATATATTTTGGGACAGATTGTGATAGTGTAAATACGGCAGGCGCCACTTTTTTATCCGGTGACCTGGATGAAAATGGCCAACTCGATCTCAACGATATTTTGATACTTTGTGAGGTATGGCTGCAGGACCCGATAGGCCAACAACCTTCTCCGGATATCAATGGAGATAATACGGTCGATCTGAACGATCTTGCAATCTCCTCTTTGGACTGGCATGAGCAAAGTGAATACAAAGGCAATCAGACTGAAACAAGTTACGGCCCGTTGACGCTGGAACCTGATGATTATTGCTGGAGGGTAGATGAAGTTGATACCGGCGCCGGCGTTGCAAAAGGTCAAGTTTGGGACTTCGCTGTAAAAGAGCGTCCCGAAAATATAAATCTTGCTTCCCAGTGGAAATTCAAGACTGACCCCTCGAATATTGGCACAACTGATTTGTGGTACGGTGTCGGTTATAACGATAGCAGTTGGGCACTATTAAATGTTCCACAAAGCTGGGAAAGCCAGGGGCAATCCCATAACGGTTATGCATGGTACAGGAAGTCAGTCTTTATGCCAGATGAATGGGACGGTGTTACGTGTTATCTGATTTTAGGCGGCGTAGATGATGAATACTACGTTTATATTAATGGACAATATGTGGCCCATCATGGTGGCGGGGGTCAGAGTGTGTACAGAACCCTTACTGCTACAGAAATATCTTCCTACATAACCACTAACAGCAATAATCTTATTGCGATTCGCGTATATGACTGGGGAGGAAATGGTGGAATCGTTCAGTCCCCGGCAATTATCTCGGTAAATGCTAACGATCATTTGAGCCTGAATGGCTTCTTTGCAAGGGGCGATCTTACCTCTGAGGAACAGATATTGAAAGATGTTATATTTTCTGCAAATGTTCCTGTATGGTATAATAATGTTGGTTCTGAAGGCGGCCTCCTTCCCCCTCCTCGAATATTTGGTTTTGTCGCAGATCAGCAGTACTGTCAGCAGTATGCTCCTGTTCTCAGGAACAATGTTAATCATTCCAATCCCGAGGTCAGAGTCGCAGTAGCGCTGCGACTTGCCGAACTGAGAGGTGGCGAAGGATTTGAGGTCCTGCTTGACGCTCTTAAGGCCGAGACAAATCAAAGTGCAAGAGGCAGCGATAAATGGCTTTTCCAATTCCCGGGAATAGCGGACAGGCTTATCGCCATGATTGGTCACCCGGATGGATATGACCCGGCTGGGTCGAAGGAACTTCGCGATGCCGTTATAGAAAAGTGGCGAACCAGATGGAACAACGAGGGTCAATCCTGGCTCCGCGGTTTGCAAAAAGCACAGGACTATTCTCCTGTGGCCGGAACACAAAAGTTGGAGCTTCAAGGTTCAACCGTCAAAACGAAGTCAATGACCGACATGGAAACATTTTTTGCGTTGTCAAGCACGAAGATAACCAATTTTGCGACAATGGACGGCAGGTTCTCGCCGGCAGGCATGCTGCTGGGCGATCTTGCGGGGATATGGTCGCAACCGGTTAAAGTGATGGATGGGTTTGAATTTAATATAAAAGAGAGTGGATACGCAGACTGGAAACTTCTGGATTGTGATGACTTCGTCCAGAAACTTCACAGTTGCGAATTTAATTTCAATAAGAACGGCCTTTCCATTACCCGAACAGACTTCGCCGCAGAAGATGAACCTGGATATTTCACTGTATTGACACTAAACAATGACACCACACAAGCCCGTACGATTGAGGTGGAATTCTCCGGCCGTGTAAATCTTCGCCCGGGCTGGTACTCAGCCTGGTCAAACGATCTGGATATCCTTTCATACGACAGTGCAAATTTTATTATCCAGGCCTATGATAAGGGCAGTCCCGGCTGGGCTACCGTCTTCGGTTCCGATCAAACACCTGTCGCCCACGACATGGCAGCCAACCGCGGCATCCTGACATATTCGTTGGAAATACCTGCTAATGGAAGTTCAGAAATTGCGTTTCTCATTGTAGGAGAACACACTTTGGGCGTGTCAGCCGCAAGACAGAAATTCAACTCACTTAAATCACAACGTTCCGCTCTTTGGACGCAGAGGGAAAATACGTACCAGCGGAAACTGTTCGATGATTTTGCTTTTACCTGCTCTAATGCAGACGTGACCAATGCCTTTGCGTCGGCAAAGGGAACCCTTATGATTATTACTGCCGATTGCAGGCCTTATCAGCCGGGCAAAACTTTCCTCTCGGCATACGCAAGTTACCCAAACCCATATCCTGCGGACATATCGTATGCTGTTTATGGAGCTGCGGCCGGGGGACTTTGGGACGCAGCTAAGGGTAACCTCGAGACAATTGCATATCATGCCCAAAGGCAATCCGGAAGGGTTCCTCATTCTATTAACAACGAAGGTTCCAGGTATGCAGGTTTCGGCAACAGCCAGGAGACACAGTTGTATGTGGCGGCGTGCGGAAGATATTTCGATTGGACGGGTGATGAGCAATTCGCATCTGATTACTACAACCAATTGAAGCAGAGTGTTAACTGGGTGCTAAATAGTATTGATAGTGACGGCGACCATTACCCTGAGGGTTACAGTTGGGTCGAAAGTCTCGGCGTCAACGGGGAAAACATCGATTCGGCCTGCTATTTGTATAAAGCATTTGATGTCATGGCAAATCTCGCAGATTTTCTCGGCAAAACATCCGATGCCTCTATGTACAGCTCTTATGCCGCTGATATGAAAACCAGGTTCAATACCGATTTCTGGAACTCATCACAGCTAATGTGGGCCGACGGCTTACTTCCCGCTCATCAGATGTTAGGCTATTTTGGTGTCAACATGCCCCAGGAAATTGCCATTGCAGATCCCGACAAAGCACTCGTAGTCTTGAACAAACGAGGCGGCCACGCATGGAACGCGTATGATTGCATCGTGGCGATTGGTGCGTATAACTATGGTAATTACAAATTGGGTTGGGACAGGCTAATAAAGGGGGCACTGATTCCAATGAGTAATCTTATGTTAGGAGGATTTGAGAATTTCTATCCGGGGGGTGACGATGGACCATTTGATACAGGTGCCGGTCGTTATATCCAAACCGTAGTTGAAGGGCTTTGTGGCGTGTCACCTGATGCCGTAAATCATAAAGTGGAAATCTTCCCTCAGGCTCCTGCCGTACTGGATGATTTCAGTTTGACCGATTTTTATGTGGGACAGCATAAGCTCGATCTTAACTGGACCAGAGAGCCGGGTGGTGATATTGAGATCGTGGTTCTTCATGAGAGCGGGCCTGTTGCGATGGATGTTAAGTTGAGAGTCAGGTCGCTCGGCCAGACAATCAAACTAAACGGCGGAATTATCAATCCTGCTGACGAAGTGATTAGAGGGATAACTGTGAAGCCGATAGATATTAGCCTTGGCCCTGGGGAAAGCGCGGTTGTTCGCCTGGAATAAAACAGCGTGGATTCGATTTCTTGCTTGCGAAATACCCTCAACAAGACTATTGACTACAGGGCATATAACACATTAATGAGTGATTGGAGAATTGTATTGACATATTACGAAAAGTATAAGTTCCCTTGCCTGTCAGGAAGATGGGCGGAGCTATTAAAGTGAAAGGATGGACTAATGCTTTCGGGAATTGACTATTTAATCATCGTTGCGTATTTTGTTGTGACTATAGGTGTTGGGCTTTATCTATCCAAGAAAGCTTCCGGATCTATAGATGAATATTTTCTTGGAGGCCGGAATATACCTTGGTTTATACTTGGTATTTCGGGAATGGCAACTTTTCTGGATATGTCCGGCACTATGCTGCATGTCTCATATTTTTATCTTTTGGGTGTAAAAGGATACTGGGTTTGCTATCGAGGTGCGATAGGGCTCGCACTTGCGTTTCTCATGATCTTTATTGGGAAATGGATGAATCGCAGCAGGGTAATGACAAATGCAGAGTTGATGGAATTTAGGTTCGGCAGCGGCAGGCAGGGACATCTTGCTCGGGTTTTGTGTGCATTGTCCATATTGATTTTGGGTGTTGCTTTTGTATCGATATTCTTCGTGGGTTCAGGGAAGTTTTTGGCTGAGTATCTCCCGGAAGTTGTTACAGCGAATTACCATAGCTTTATGTCTTCGTATCTCCCAGAGGCCTTTATACCAAGCATTAATAACGCATGCGGGCTTGTATTTTTTGTGATCTTAATGAGCTATACAGTAGCTGCCGGGTTCCATGGCGTTGTATATACGGATGTTCTGCAGGCGGTTCTGATCGTAGCGGTTATTGCTTTGGTTATGTTTAAAGCGATGACGATAGGAGATGTTTCATACTATGCAGAGAATGCGTCCCCGGACTGGTTAAGCATTACACCTTCATGGCAGATAGATATGCCTGCTGGATATGAGCATATGAAATTTTTAGGATTGCTTCTAATTGTATGGGTTGTATCTAATGTTTTTCAGGGCTTTGCATTTCCATTTGATTCATGGACGAGCCAAAGGTTCTACGCAGCAAAGAATGAACGCGAAAGTTCTCTGATGGCATGTCAGTGGATAGTTCTTTTCGGCCTAAGGTTTGTTTTGATGATGGGATTGGGTGTTCTGGCGATAGGAGTTGCACAAAAGATCGCTGAACCAGAGATGGCATTGAACGCGGTAATCGCGAATTTTATACCTGTGGGTATGAAAGGGGTGTTCATAGCGGCTTTGATTGCAGCTGCGATGTCAAGCATTGATTCTATCGTCAATTCGTCATCGGCTTATTTTGTAAAAGATATATATCAGTTGTATCTTAAACCAAAGGCTTCGGCGTCTGGACTTGTTAAGGTCAGCTATATTACGTCTATTGTTGTTGTCGTGCTTGGAATTTTGCTGGCATGGAAACTGCCCAATCTCGATTCGATATACAAATGGGTCTTCATGGGCTTGTTCACTGGAATATTGGTGCCGAATATTCTTAAGTGGTTTTGGTGGCGATTTAATGGCATGGGATATGCTTTTGGTATGGGAGCCGGTATCCTCGGCGCGATTGTCAATCAGTTGATGTTTCCTGATGCAGCAGAGCATCAATCCTTCTTGACGGTTACTGTTATTGCCACTATCGGAACGGTGCTGGGGGTTTATGCAGGAAAACCGACAGATATGGATGTGTTAGTCAAATTCTATAAAAGGATCAGGCCATTCGGTTTCTGGGATCCTGTGCGAAAACAATGTGATCCAGATCTTATAGCAGAGGCCAGAAAAGAGAATAGACGGGACATTTTGCTGCTCGGCCCAACTTGCATTTGGCAGGTTACAATATTCTGGATGATGACTTCTATTGTAGTGAAAAAATGGGACGCATTTTTCAGTTCTTTTGCGGTAGTGGCAGTGCTGTCATTTGTTCTATATAAATATTGGTATAAGAACTTGAAAGCTGAATAAAGGATTGTTGTATTATGATAGATTTTAAAATGAAATCTACGGCTTGTTTATGTCTATCGCTTGTTATGCTGCTTAGTTCAGGTGTGACGTTTGCGGCTATAAAACCGACTCTCTTGGATGGTGTCGATGCACCTGAGGACCCGCAGAATGCTGCAACGGGTAAACTATCTGCGATTTTCGGTTGGGAAGGCGACAGGCACGCGGCTATTGCCATACCGAACGCGTTTCTGATAAAGGACAGGGCGAAACCAATCAGAGTTGGTTTTGGAATACTCGATGATGCAACAACATTCAAGTGGTATAATGCCGAAGGTTACTTGCCTGCTCTGGTTGCCGAGTTTGAGAAGGAAGGCTGCCTTATTAAGATAATCAATTTCGGCGATAAAGTTGTTTTTGATGGAAACGACTATGTCATAGCTTACTCAAGAGTTTCGATTAGAAATAATTCCTCTAAGACTGTTTCACTTTCTCCGCAACCGGAGGGAGAGCTTATTAATCTTAACAATCCGGGCAACACCGTTAAAGCAGGAAAAACTGTCAATCACGATTTCGCTGTTACTCTTGATCGTTTTGGAAACAACTACGAATTTCCATCTTTCGAAAAAATCAAAAAAGCGGGTGGATTTAACGAACATTACGACCATATGAAAAAGTTCTGGAACGATAAGCTTTCGGAAATAGTTCAGATAGATACACCTTATGACGAGTTTGACAATTATTACAGGGCGACGTTTATTTACAATCATATTATAAAGGACGGTCATAAGCCCCATGGCGGGGAGAATGGATATGACCGCATGTTCGATCATGGAATAACCGGGCGTATGGCAGTCTACATGACGCTTGGTTATTACAGTGAGTCGGAAGAACTGTTTAAATACCTGCCACACGGCAGCCAGTATGACGATGCTACGTGGAAGTATTGCTGGCCGTGGTCGCTGTATATTCTTAAGACCGATGACACGGAATTGCCGGGAAAATACTGGGACAAGATAAAGTCAGCCGGCCACAAAATCGTTAACGAAAGAACCGGCCCGCAGCAGACAATGAAAAAGACCCCTGACATTGACAGTTGGGGATACTGGACGATTGATAACTGGTCGGCACTTTTCGGTTTAAGATGCTATGAGTATGTATGTCAGCGCCTTGGCGAACCGGAAGAAGCTGCCTGGGCACAGATGGAATATCGCAGTTTCCTTAAGACCCTAAATGAGGTTCTTGAAAAGAATCTTAAAAAAAACAATCTCAACTACATTCCAGTTTCTCTTATTGAATCCAATGATGCCAACAGGTGCAAGCATGGCGAAGATGCCTGTTGGGTTGCTCATCTATGGTTTGGCAGATGGCCATGGGAGGGTTGGCTTGCCGGGGCAGAGCAGTACGGAGTAAACGTCGATTTAATAGACGCCACTTACGATTACGGATTAGAGCGTTTGAAAAAAGCAGGTGTTCCTGAATACACTTATGGTTGGTTCCCTCCAAACATATATAACCGCCCCGGGCTTTCAACTGTATACAATGCTGCACTTGCGTCATCGACTCTGCGTGGTGAAAAATACCGAACCAGAGCCATTAAGGACTTCCAGTTTATGATCGACTACTGTCAGAGCGGCCCGTTCTGTTTCTGGGAGACTATAGAGGAACTGAAAGATCAGCCCTGGGAGGGTAATCATCCTGTCGGGGGCCACGGCTGTTGTCCGCATCCGTGGGGGCAATCGGCGGCAACGAAAGTCATACTCGAATCTATCCTTGCCGAGTTTTATGACGGCAAGCTTCTTGTAGGAAGAGGCATTTCAAATGACTGGCTCCAGGAAGGTAAATTAGTCAAGGTTACAAATTTTCCAATAAGCCATAACAAAAGAACAGGTGTTAAGATCTGTACCATAGACCAAAAAACAATCGCCCTTGAAGTTCTGGGTGATGAACCTGCCAACTCAATTATATTCAATCTGCCGGTTTTCAAACACAATCTTGAAAGTGCGTCAGCTGGAATTGTTAACAACTTCGAGGGTTGTGTGATCCTTGCCAAGGATACGCGGAAGGTAGAAGTAAAGCTTAAGATGACACCGGGCGAATATGAAGAAATGCTTAAAAGCGGGAAAAAAATAAGCACCAGCAGAGCAAAGAATATTATCGCCAATGGTGTTACTGCCAAACTGATTAAGGATTATGTTCTTGGGTCCGGATCGGAATTGAGCTTAACCGGCGCATATATCGGAACAGAGGGAGCAGAGCAAGATGTTACTTTGACAGTCAACGGCGGGAAAATAACGTATGGATCAGGCGAGCCCTTCTATGTTCAGCATGCAGGCCACAAAAAGGGCAGCTTAGTTATAAACGACGGAGAAGTTTCAACTGGCTATTTACTGATCGGCAATGACAGTGAGGGCAGTGTAGTTGTCAATGGCGGCAAGCTGAATATCTCAGCAGAACATGCATTAATCATACCCTATGCTAATAACACTGAGAATTTAGATGGTTCGGTCAAAGGGAGTTTGACTGTGACAGGCGGCGAAGTTGATTGTGCCGGGTATGTGTTGCTTAGAAATGGAGCTTCGCTGAACATTGAAGGCGGCATTATAACAGTCTCGAAAGTTTTCTCGATTGAAAACGGTGGTGTCGTAAATATGTCAGGCGGAATGCTTGTATTCGAAAATCATGATTATACGCAGCTTTTCAAAGATATGCTCAGAAACGGTTCTCTGAAAGTGTATGGTGTTAACGATCCGAGTATTGTTTATAAAGATGGTAAAACAATAATTAGAGCAGGCAAAAAGTAATTCTAAGGAAAATCAGTCGTGATAGACAAAACTGTGATGTCTAAAGTCTCATACAACCGGGCTGATGTCGCTGAACTAATAAGCGATTCCGACAGGCGTATCTTACGGGAACCCACTGAACGGGTAGCGCAGAATGCCACTGAAAGCTCTCAGAAAGATAAAAGAAAGCTAAGAGCAGGATAAAATGATCTTGACCAGATATGCGCATTTTTTGAAAGCTTGGAGATATACGGCCTATGTCTCAATTTAGTGTAAATCGCAGACACTTTTTGAAGATGTTGGGGGCTGGTGCCGTGTCCTTTCTGACTCCGGGATGTATGGCCGTGATTAACCAGGCCATTGGCAAGGAAAGGCCAAATTTCGTCTTTATGATAGCAGATGACGTAAGCTGGAATGATTTCGGATGTTATGGCAATCCATATATCCGTACGCCTAACATTGATAAACTGGCAAAAAAAGGCGTGTGTTTTACGAATGCTTATTTAACTGCTGCCTCATGCAGTCCGAGCCGCTGCAGCATTATCACGGGACGGTATCCTCATAATAATGGCCCTGCCGCAGAGTTGCATGGACCATTGCCCCATCATCTGGCATTGTTCCCAAAACTACTCAAGGAATCCGGTTACTATACGGCTCACGCGGGTAAATGGCATATCGGCTCAAACAAGGCCTATGTAACTGCGGATATGCCTGCTGTTGAGGCCTTTGATATTTCAGGCGGCGGTTTAAACACGGATGTGCTAACTGCGGCTGAATATGAAAGAATGCTGCAGCGGTTGAAGGATCGACCAAAGGACAAACCCTTCTTTATGTGGTTTGCGCCACACGATGCTCACAGATCTTTTGATGCCGACCACATTGACAATCCGCATAAACCTGAGGAAGTTGTTGTTCCGCCATATCTGGCAGATACGCCGGAAACTCGCAAGGACCTTACCAGTCATTACAATGAGGTATCCAGGTTCGACTTCAATGTCGGCAGGATAATGGAAGAACTGGAGCGTCAGTCAGTTGCCGACAATACGATATTCATGGTGATGTCGGATAATGGCCGTCCTTTCCCGCGATGCAAGACGAGGGTATATGACAGCGGCATGAAAACTCCAATGGTTGTACACTGGCCAGCAGGGATTTCCAAGGCCGGAAGTGTGTGCAATAGTCTTGTCAATGTGATCGACATTGCGCCGACATTTCTTGGACTTGCCGGACTTACTGCTGCCAAAACGATGCAAGGGAGAAGTTTTGCCACACTGCTAAAGAATCCTGATGCTCCTTTCAGGAATTATTCATTTTCCGAACATAACTGGCATGACTCCCAAGCACATTGTCGACAAGTCAGGTGGAAGCGGTATATGTACATACGAAACGCTTGGCCTGACATGCCCATGTTGGAGTCATGGGATACCATATGGGGCACGCCATCCGGCCGTGACTTAATATCGTTACGTAACGAAGGCAAATTAACATCCGCCCAGTCGCCGCTGTTTAAGCTTCCACAGCCTGCTGAGCAACTTTACGATTGTGTCAAGGACCCGCATCAAATCAATGACCTTGCTGAAAACACCAGGTATGCGAACATAGTGAAAAAGCTTCGCGCCATCATGGATCAGTGGACGCAGGAAACCGGTGATACGGTACCGGAGGACCCTATGCGAAACTGGTTCGATACAGAAGCCGCTGATAAGAAAAAACAATATATCCCAACTGCCGACTTTGGAAAATTCAGAACGGCTCCAGGGATTGAACGCAATGCCCAATTCATCAATGTGCCCGGGCCGTTTTAGAAATGCACTACAAGTGAGATTTATAATGACGCAAAACTACGACAACTGGATTATAAAAGAAGATTCGTTCTCAGCTTCTACAGCTAAGGCCTATGAAGGATTGTTCACTCTTGGCAGCAGCATTGTTCATATTCGCGGCTCACTTGAGGAGCATTTGCATGATGCGCCGCAAAACCTTGAATACATGCGGACCCCCGGGAATGTGACTGCCGAGGAGTTTCCGGCAACGAAAGTCAAGTGGGGAACCTATATCCCCTATGTATTCGGCCCGCACCCGACTCTTAAGGTAGAAATGCTGAATTTGCCTTACTTTTCAGATATAGTTCCCTTTGCCGGCGACGAAAAGCTTGACATGGAAAGAAGCAGCATTGAGGGATATTGTCGGCAGCTCGATATGCGCACCGCCACTTTGTCCAGGTCACTGCTCTGGAAGACTGAAAACGGTCAGGATGTTTCTGTAGAATTCGTGCGTTTTGTCAGTGGTGTTCGGCAGCAGCTATGTTTGCAGAAATTGACATTATCTTCTGAAAGCCAGGTACAGATCACGATCAGAACAGGTATCGATGCTGATGTTCGGACGAGTGGGTATGATCATTTTGAAACTGTTGAAATAGCTTCTCACGGCGATGACGGGATGCGTTGCTCGGTGAACACGAATAATGATGATACGGTCAGCGTCCTTAGCAAAATAATCATGCCTGATATCAAGTGGCGGTTTGTTGAAGAGGATCGCAAGGGATATCTCCTGGCCACGATTACGATTCCTGCCGGACAGCAGGTGGTTATAGAAAAGAGAACTGCTATTGCCACGAGTCTGGATCGTGAAGTTCAGGACACTGAGTCAATTCTGGAAGACTCCCGGCAGTTCACGTTTGAACAGTTGCATCAGGAACACTGTGAATGCTGGGCAAAACGCTGGGGAAGATCAGATGTCATGATCGAGGGAGACGATGAGTCGCAGCTTGCGATCAGGGTAAGTGTTTATCACCTTTTGCGGTGTCATGTTACTGATGACCCAAGGGTATCGATCGATGCCAAAGGTTATGCAGGCGATGCGTATTTCGGGTGTTACTTCTGGGACTCAGAGATTTACATGATGCCTTACTTCCTTTACACCGAGCCTGATAGTGCACGTACGCTGGTTGATTTCCGTGTTCGGAATCTTGAGGCAGCGAAGCAGAACGCGATCTCGCAGGGCTACAGGGGCGCCAAGTATCCTTGGTTTACAGATACCAGCGGGCTTGAGCGGTGCCCTCTCTGGCAATACGCCGACCATCAAGTGCATGTCACCGCTGATATAGTGTATGCAATTGCGCATTATGCTACGGCAGCAGATGAAAGCTACCTAAAGGGTCCTGCGGCGGAAGTGATTGTCGAAACTGCCAGATATTGGATGGACAGAATCGATCATCGACCAGGCGATGATCATGTGAGTATTCTTGGCGTAATGGGCCCGGATGAATATATGCCACTGTCGGCTAACAATGCTTTTACAAATGCTCTTGTTTCGTTTGCCCTCAAACTAGCGGCAAAAGCAGGCCCGCATGGTGGAGCAACAGATGAAGAATGTAAGAGCTTCAAAGATACCGCAAAACTACTTCCCGTTTTGCGAGGCAGGGACGGTGAGGTAATTCTCCAGTGCGAAGAATTCGAGAACCTGGCAGAACCCGGTTTTGATAGATTTTGGAAAGACCGCAGCAAACCTTTTGCTTCCCAGGTTAGTCAGGAAAGGCTCTACCGATCAAAAACGCTTAAACAGCCTGATGTTCTGATGCTGATGTTCCTTTTCCCACAGGATTTTACCCACAAGGAAATGCTGAAAGCGTGGGAATACTATTTGCCTTATACAACGCATGATTCCTCCCTGTCGGCAGGCATCCATTCTATCATAGCTACGTGGTTAGGGCTTGATAATCAGTCCTGGCAGTTCTGGCAGAAGTCGCTGAGTAAAGATCTTGATGTTAGTAAGCGTGGCTCTCAAGAAGGTATCCATATCGCCTGTTGTGCCTGCAATTGGATGATAGCCGTATTAGGTTTTGCCGGAATGAAAACAGCCATGCAGACTAAGGTCCTGACATTTGAACCCAGCCTTCCCGAAAAATGGCAAAAGCTCAGCTTTCCGGTTGTCTGGAGAGGACAATCTGCATTTGTGGAATTATCACATCACCAGCTTGTAATACATAATAAGAGCGATAGACCTTTAATTGCCAAAGTTTCAGGTAACAGGCAGTCAATACCTGCTGACAAAAGCACGGCCTTTGCCATTCAGCGTAATAAGGCGATAAAGATATGATCCATGCCGTCATCTTCGATCTCGATGGTGTATTAGTATCAACTGACGAGTTCCATTTCAAAGCATGGTCCAAACTCGCCAGAGAGCTTGATATACGTTTTGACCGAACAACCAACGAGCACTTGCGCGGGGTAAGCCGCATGGCAAGTTTGGAAATCATATTAGAAAAAACCAGCCAGAGTTATACGGCTGAACAGAAAAGACAATTTGCTGAGAAGAAAAATGGTTACTACCGTGATTACCTCCAAACGCTCAGACCCGAAGATCTCCTGCCGGGAGCACTTGACATACTCCGTTCATTACGAGACAGAAACATTAAAATTGCCGTTGCGTCGGCAAGCAGGAACGCTGCATTTATAATCGAGAAGCTAAGACTGACCAGCAGAATTGATGTTCTGGTTGACGGAAACCATGTTTCCAAATCGAAACCGGATCCCGCGGCCTTCCTCCTTGCCGCAGATCGCCTTTGCCACAGACCTGAAGACTGTATTGTTGTCGAAGATGCGGCAGCCGGAGTAGAAGCGGCCAGACAAGCAAATATGAAAGTGTTTGCAATCGGAACACCTCAAAGACATCCTGATGTCGAAAATGTAGCAAATGATTTATCTGAAGTTACTTTAGAGGCATTACTTAATACTACAGCGCCATAAAGGCTCAAGAATTTGAATGTATTCAGGTCGAGAAGTTACGTTGCTGCATTCAGGATAATTTATAATCATGTGGCGCTGTAGTATTAAGATGCAACTTCTTTTTCTATTTTCTGATAGCACTGTTTACAAACAACATGCTCTTTTATAGCCCATGGAGTTTCATCTCTATCTATTACTCTTTGGCAGAATTGACACACTTCAGGCTTCTCATATAT